>Ga0210040_10009111_pt1 | contig 11610 bp, 5 predicted proteins | sample CryGeyCG12114_NA_FD_185462 | JGI IMG/M metagenome (GOLD analysis project Ga0210040, IMG submission 185462) | Groundwater microbial communities from aquifer - Crystal Geyser CG19_WC_8/21/14_NA (SPAdes) (version 2) | ecosystem: Environmental > Aquatic > Deep subsurface > Groundwater | place: USA... | reverse complement strand
CACATAGTTTGTATTTTGTCCCTACCTCTAATTGTCTATTTGCTAGGCTCTATTATTTATAATTAATAAAGTCAGCCTTTCGGCTTTTATTTGTTCTGATCCTACTTGCCCCCTTGTTGTGTTTCTTCGGTTTATTATTCATGTAAACCCCGCTCCTCAGCTCCGAGATCCTCATACTTGTTCCGGCTCCGCATCTCTGATCCTCATACTTGTTCCGGCTCCGCATCTCAGATCCGCATACTTGTTCCGGCTCCGCATCTAAGATCCTCATACTTGTTCCGGCTCCGCATGTTGCTGATCCTGCTCCTCATATCATCCCTATATATCTATTTTACAATAGGCGCCGGGTAAGATTTCTTAATTATATATTTCTTATGGATTTGTAATCCTCGGTGGTCGGCACGGTGAGACCCATAACGGTTTTTTCTCCTCGCCTTGTGAGCTGCTCTGCTCCTTCGTCCCTGGTTTGAGTTTTGTCCTCGCTATTGAATTGTTGTACTAACTATTATATTGATGTCCTAACTATTAAATTGTTGTCCTAACTATTAAATTTTCGTCTTTACTTTTGAATTTTCAGCCTAACTATTGAATTTTTGTCCTAACTCTTGAAGGTAGAACCTTGATCCTAAATTTTTGTGATTTGATCCTGCCCCTGCTCCTTCATTGTGATCCCCGAAACCTTTACTTCTTTTTCATTAAATGAATGATAAAATAAATTATGTATGATGTTTAATTGTATGCCATGCAACCACTAATATGCTATTTTCTTGAAGATAAAATTAAAGAGCTAACTACATTATTAAGTCCAAGCTGCTGTTCATCATGTTCTTGCTGTCCTTGTAATAATTCCTTGTTGGGTCCTGCTCCTTCTTGGAAGTTGTCGAAATCCAAACCTTACAGTGATGTAGCTATCCCTGCTCCACTCATATATGTTCCATCTGTTCAGAAAACGCGTAAGAAACGGGAAATTGATCCGCCGAACCGTAAGATCCAACCAATTAGTAAAATTGCTGCTCCTTTTGTTAAAAAATGTCGTCCATTGTTTCGTAATGCTTTTTTTTCTTTATTTCAAGTCAATGACCATGAGACTCCTTGTGACTTTGGCTTGCCCTCTAATTTAGACAGTGGCGTGGGTTCATTGTCTGAAACGTCTTCTCCTTATTCTAATGAGGTAACTGTGAGTGAACCTTTATCTTTTGTTTCTAATCTATGTTCTAAAGACATTTCTAGTAATGTCGGTGATTCTAACCTTGCTCATACTTTACATGTGAACCCCGGTGAGTATTTAAATCACAACCTTGTTCCTTCTTTTTCTGCTTCTAACTCACCTTGCTCTTCTAATCTAGTGAACCTCGTTGACTCAAGTCAAACTTGCCCTTCTAGTAGTTATGCTAATGAACCTAATAAACTAATTGAACTTAATGCTTGTACTGATACAACTAACAATAACCCCACCTATGATCCTTATGATAATGACATTGCTTTAGAGTATGAGTTGACTACTAACCCTGAACCGAATTATGAATATGAACCGTCTGCTGAATGTATGTCTCAGTTTGATCCTTTTGTCGTTTCCCAGTATAATCGTTTACAGGAATATTTTGCTCACCCTGAAAGATTTTCAGAACCTCCTCTTATAGTTTACGATGAGCCAATATTTTGATCCGTTTGTACTTTTCGTTCGTTCCACCAAGTTCCAAATCACAGTTTATTGACTGAGTTATTGTACTTTTGATTGTGTTGAGCTCATTGTTGCACCTAGAAACGCTCCACACCACATTTGACGTTATGTTGTGATTTTATTCAAACAATTGATCTTACGACTTGTGAAAAAAGTCATATTCACCATTAAAATGGTTTGTCGTTATTGTCAGTGGATTGAGTACTCCAGGTTTAAAGTTTCTTGTGAGTTACAATTAAATATTGTCTTTTGCTCCACATGTACTATTATAACCTGTTGTGTCGTGAACTGTAACTTTCAAAAACGTTTTTACCCACTTTTCTGTTTATTGGTTATTTTGATCCGACATACATATTATTGACGTACGAGACTCTCAATGGTTCCTACTAACTGTATTTTTGATGTAGTTTTGCTCCTGTAGTTGCAAAAAACCTTATCCTATAATATGCGTACACCCCGGAGAATATTGATTCTCAAATCACCGAACCACCGAACATAATTAGAAATGTATTGTTTTTGATCCGTCTAATTATTACTTGTTCCACTCACAGCTACACATTTGAATTAGGTGATTTTGTTTCTTAACATGTGTGCCGTGTATTTTGTTTTGTTGCATTACAGAATGTGCTCCTAATCATTGTGCTCCACTAATATTTTGCTCCGTCACTTTACTTTGCTCCGTTACAATTTACTTGCTCCGACTTTATATTTTTTCTCTGATACTATGTGATTAGTTCCGTACTATGTATTGCTCCGACTTCATGTATTGCTCCGATATCAAGTATTGTTCCAATCCTATGTAATGCTATGATTTTATGATGTGCCCCGATATTATGCTCTGCTCCGATATTATGTTTTGATCCGATGTTATTTTTTGGTTCCGATATTATTTCTTATTCCGATATCGAACCTATGTTATGTTCCTTGCTCTGTTGCTATGATTTGTTCCGTTCATATGTTTGCCCTGTAACCATGTGTTGCTCCGATTGTATTTTCTCCTGCTATGTTATTTTCTGATCCGATTATTCTAGATTTGTTCCCACAGTATATTTTTCTTTCGTCTATATGTATTTTTCCAATCGGTTTTATTCTATTATTTCTAGATTTAATGCTCTGTACCACTCGTGCTGTATACACTAATTTATATGTCGATCCTCTTGTGAACTTCTTGTTTCTTTGGTGATCCCCGGGACTTTAGTCCACGTTCCTTTTCCTTTTTGTTTATTTCAGGCTGAGTCTTCATGTGGGGACCACATTCTTAAGGACCGGGCTTTTGTGGCATAGATTTGGTTGTGCACCAAATCCGCCACGCTACAAATATTGTGGCATAGATTTGGTTGTGCACCAAATCCGCCACGCTACAAATATCTATCTCGCTACGAACTAACTAACTAAAGCTACTACGTTCTTGGAATCTGGAACATTCGTGTGTGGACCTTCCTTGAGCTCACAGCTTCTCTGTGGACCTTCTTTCCGTCCAGTCTTCTGCTCCGTCTTCTTGTCCCACTTTCAGCTCCGTTTTCTCCATCCGTGATCCTCGTGGCTATTGCCACATAGTTTGTATTTTGTCCCTACCTCTAATTGTCTATTTGCTAGGCTCTATTATTTATAATTAATAAAGTCAGCCTTTCGGCTTTTATTTGTTCTGATCCTACTTGCCCCCTTGTTGTGTTTCTTAGGTTTATTATTCATGTAAACCCCGCTCCTCAGCTCCGAGATCCTCATACTTGTTCCGGCTCCGCATCTCAGATCCGCATACTTGTTCCGGCTCCGCATCTCAGATCCTCATACTTGTTCCGGCTCCGCATGTTGCTGATCCTGCTCCTCATATCATCCCTATCTATCTATTTTACAATATTGCAAAGTTCCTGGGCTGAAGATAAAATAAAAAAATTTGAATACAAACTATAAAAAAAATATGATTTGATCAAGGCGTAAATATTGGGCTATTGCAAATGTATTAACTAACTATAGCTGCAAAAACCACGACTGAATGAAGCAAAATTCTGTATTTTTGTGTGATTCAAGAAATGAATAAATTCCGTCCATCCAATTGATAAGACAATGTAAACTCGTTGATTGCATCTTACAAAAATGTCTAATCTCATGGTCTTATACTCTTACCCACATGTTATCTTGGATTTAATCCATTGCCATGTCCACAATATTTGCAGAAAGTAGAGGCCTGTGACGTGGTTTCCCATTCCATTGGTGAAATCCAACGGCTTATGTGAAAGTACATAGGAATGGACTTTCTACTACTATCAACTGTGATATATAGAAGAAAAAGACACACTTTTTCAGACACAATTTATTCTCTCTTCTCATGTGAGCTTGTATTGAAGAACTCTAACTTAATATAATTACGTAGATATGTAAAGATACCAAGCTATGCATTTTATGCAGTATAGCTTATTGTCAAGTCATAAAAGCTCCATTAAGTAAAAGTTAACTACTTCAAAAGTTATTTTGCTAGTTGCTTACTTACTTGCGAATAATTTTCGAGCTATTTTGATTTAAAAATGATAATTGACATGTTTTTATCGATTGGGAATAGTTATATCATTATAGATTTAGCAAGACGATACTGCTTAGGTACGAATGGCAGAAAATGTGCGTAAGTATTCTATTATATGCTGAAAATGTTTGCACTAAGACCTTTTATCCTACCAACTTCTTACTCAATTCCTGGAAAAAAAAGAAAGTTCATAGATTTAAGCAAATATTGTCTTGTTATTTCCCTCATTATGATCAGAAATAGGGAAAATATAGGACTCCTTGGTGATGCCTTCTTAGTTAGTTGCCCAATAAACATTTGGAATTTATGTATGTATTGATGCCCGGTCTACAGATGTGTTTTTGCAGATGCGATTTTTCACAAGTAAAAAAGCAGAAATGTCAAGTTTCAAAATTTTTTGTGGCGAAATTGTCTATCGAATCACTATCGGATCGGAGGTGATCCTATCCGAAATCCGATAAAATTATCGGATCGGAGGGTGATCCGATAAGCATCCTTATAATGCATATTAGCATTAATCATATTTAACTAGTTTGTACCAGACTTTTTTCATGTAGCCAGACTCAGTCGAACTGAGAGCACTGCAGAGGCAGAGAAGTATTGAGAACTTAACCACCGAGCCATAAGTGCTTGGCTACATTCGGAAACAAAACTTACAAAACATTATATTGTTCCTATAATGTCTTTTCCATCATTATGGCAGTTTTTTTGCACGAGAGTAGGCATGCTTCTAGTCACAGTTTGAACTTTTTTTCCACCTCACTAACTATGACAAGAAACAAAACTAAATAGTTAGTAAGTTACAAAAGCAAAATAAGAGCTGATCTGCCATTTTTTTCCAGCCAAAACACATTTTTTTGCCCAACACAATAACCAACCATTTTTTCAGGAGGAAGAATGATTTCCTTAAATCAATTTTAAACTTATACCTTTCAAGGAAATTAACCCTTGTTCCTATATCATTGCCTAGTTTATTATCACTTCTCAAGAAAGTCTCACCAGCGAAGACATAATTCTTTGAATCCACAGCCTTATCGATCATTGGGAAACAAGTTGTGTCTCATCATTAGTCTCTCTCCCTCTCATCCATATCATTTGTACTGTTTGTGAATGAGAAGAAAGATACACTCTCCTCCTCATTCACTTTATAACTCACGCACCAAGACTTGCCATAGGTAAGCTGGAGCTGTACAAAACGCGTCATCTACGGGAAAAGACACCTTTTTGCATCTCCCAATACAAAACTGTGCTAACTAACTAAAGAGCATGGAAATGTGCCTATGTATTGGTGTGTCGCTCCTTCTCATCTCCATTTATGCGTGTATCCCTGTCCTCCGCATACAGATGTGCGTCTACACACTCACTGTACTTGGATAATATGTATAAATGCGTGCCTCTGTGTGTGTGTGTGTGTGTGTGTGTGTGTAGTGTTTACTTTTCTTGCTACACTCTCTGCTTTTCGTGCACCGCTTGCTTGGTGCCTAGTCCACATTCAGGAACAACTAGCTGTACGAGGAAAGCAGGAATGAGGACCTGACTCTGGGAGAGCCACCAAAAAGAACGGCACGTGGCGAACCGTCAATCAATTCTTGCTGACGTCATTCCCAGCCCCATTCACCGATTCATTTTCATTCACAAAATGCCCATTCAAAAGGATACCCGGGTTCAGTTGTTCACAGACAACGCTCTTACAACCACTCCAAGAAGGTTGCTCCACAGTCTCACAAGTCCACATGTTCTTGGCACATCCCTGTAGGAGTTAGTTAGTGGAGTTGTCTCACGTAGTCCACTGCGTTAGTTAATAGTTAGCTAGTCACGAAATGGGGACTTAAGTACCCTTTGTTTTCATTTTGCATTCTTGTCTTCTGTTATAAGACAATGGGACCAAAAGTGACAATAGTTGGTTGTAAGAAAAATGCTCGGACTGGTTAAAGTTATAAGCTAGGTATGCAGCATTTAGTTTACTCGTGGAAAGTTGTCACTGGTGAGAACAGTAACTAACATTCGGTTCTCTAGTATCTCCGTGTGGACATTACAAGTGCAACAGGATGCAAGCAATCATACAAACAGAAGAACGCTATGCTAGTTGTGAGCTGGTGCTTTGTTCCCGATAAAGTTGAGGGACAAGATTCAAAGATATTTCGACAGTCGCAGGTAAGAATTTTTTTGGGACATTTTGTGTTTTTTACTTACAATGTATGCTTTCAATATGTTTACGACCAATTTTCTTGAAAATGCCTTGTGTTGAAAGTCTTCCTTACATCCTTTAGTATATACAATACACCTAAAATATTCCCATCCGATACGCAATCATTTGTGAGCTACTACAGGACAAAGAATCGGGTAAAATTAGGCCCAAATCAAATCATACGGAAGATAAAAGGTAAAAATTCAGTGAAGGCAGGGAGGAAGGGCATCTCTTACTAATTTTTTCCCACTTTAACTCCATACCACATTTTTTTCACGGATTTTGCTATTGTGAAACTCAATGGCCGCACTGGATTACAATATTTTGGGGGTATGTTAGCTGATATTAAAAAAAAATTATGTTAATTTTCAGGAAAATACATTGCGGACACACACTGTCATTGTTGATAGGTTGATCTTAAGTATTAAATGCAAAATACCAACTTTTTTTTATATTCATGCAACGTGGCGGCTGCTTTGTTCACGCATTGCGTACGTACAGTTAAAGTGATAAAGTTTTTGACTAGGCTAACTAGCATAAATCATTTGGTTGTGAAAACCGAATACAGCATATAAATTAATAAAAAAAAGTGAATTTAAAGGAATTAAAGCATGTATACCACGAAAGTGATGAAAATGCATTGTTTTGCTACAAACCACAAGTCCAGTGAGTCTCGTCATAAGAGTAAGGCTGTAAGGCATTTTGACCTGAAAGCCCCAACTATTTTTACATGTCTCACACTGTTTATTGCATTTCTATATGAAAATGGGCGTGACTTACAAGCAAAAAAATTTCCTTACTTTTGTGGTCAGACTCTACCAAGGAGTATTGAAGCAACTGCAACTGCATCGGTCAACATATTATTGCAGAGCACATTGATAACATTTTAATGCACGAGTTGTTTAGCCAGTTTCATTCACAAAAATGCATTAGTTAGACATGTTATGCTGTTGCCATACCCTGTTGCCACCCATTCGACTCAAAGGTTCATTTGGGTCTCAGGTATGACTATTTGAAATATTAAGCTCTGACGCTTTTACGCTCAAAATCAAGTAAAGAGTCTATACATCTCTAACATAGAAATGTCTTATCTCCCCAAAACCGAAAAAACGGGAGGGACCTTTAATTTGAAGATTCTTGCCATATTACCCATAAGAAAAATTGAAAATTGATTCCCGATTTTCAGAAGCTTCAAGCTTTCAACTTGAGTTTTAGGTTCTAATATTTTAAATTGTCACACCTGAGAACCAAATTCAACCTTCTCCACTATGGGAAGGGTCCGACAAAGCATTGTAATAATGGCATAAAGGGGTGTAGATTCATTTCAGTGCTATGGTGGTAGTTGAAAGACATTACGGTTTGAAAATTTGCATTACAATATCGATTTGGCTAAAAAGTCAGAAGAACGTTAAGACAACATTGAAACAAAGTGTAGAGTCTAAAAAATAGGATTTGATAAATATATAATATGACAGTCTTCAGAGAGCTCAGTGTTGAGACAAACAGTGCGGCATTAATGATCTGAACCTTTTCAAACGCTATATATTGGTAGCCATAGCACTTTGTCATGGTTTTGCTCTAACGCAAATTGTTTATTAGATTATTTTGTATATTGGATGGCGTTATTGGGATGCTTTGCATTAGATCTTTCAAGGTTTCAGAATAATCAAGTCAGAGGAAAAGTCATGCTAGTTGTTGCATCCTGTCTATACATATCTCAAAACTGCTATGTAATCAATATGAGTCAAATGAAACAGGTATTGGAAATGCGACGGAAAGTTTATGTATTAAAATCAAACCCTGTAGTTCGTCTAAACTAAACAAAATCCAAGTTTTCTCTTCCTTTCTACAGTATTACAGTTTATAGTTTTTGATCAGATGCGTTTAAAATGACATGAATAGAATGAACCATTATTTACACAACGAACCGTACTTTTTCTTATCGTTTGAAGCATTGAATAATTTTTAGCTTTTGGTCAACTGGCATATGAAAAGTGAATGGCACTCTGATTCTGGACATATTGATGGCTTCTCTACAAAAGTGCTAACTAACTATCAATCATTAAGTTAGTAGAATAAAAAGCTTTTAAATTCTCCAGCCATCACCAATACTGCCATGTTTTACAAATTTTCTGACTGCCTGTGAGGTATACAGGCATTCTGACAAAAATCGATTGAAAGAACGAGTGGAGACAAATAAGATAACTTTTCCACGAATAAACTTAAGAATTAAGTTCCACATTTGATCCGCTTACGTCATGAGTTATCATCATCTTATTTTTCGAAGATAAAAATTGTTTTAACCCTACATCTCTTGTCAGATTGACTATCCACTATGATTGCATTAGGGACAAATGTTTTCCACAAACGGGTTTTTAAATCCTGAAATGTGTTTAGTCAGCTATAGTTAGTCGCACTATGAATCGATTACTTTTCAATGTGTACCAAATCCGTTGCTAGCATTTTTTCTTAGACATTCGTTTAGTTCATTGCGATTGGAGGTAACGAGGGGAAGCTGGAACTGTGAATACATAAGCATTCATTTCTACAGAGAGCATCCAAATTAATAGAATAGCATGAGAATATAATATATTCATTTATAAAAGAACACACATTTGGATCATATTAAGTGAAGCTAAGCGAAACTTTAATGTAAGATGATTCTCTAATCTTTTAATGAATTAGAAAATCATATTGTAAATTGACTGCTCTGCACTATAGACAACTTTGCTGCAGTATTTTAGCAAATTTTAAACCTTTTAAATTTTGTAACCAACTTCTGTGCTCAAAAACCAGTACTGTAAAGTTAGTAAAGTATAAATAAGGTAAAAATTGCGGCGAATATAAAGTGGTTCAATACAGAAATATACGAGTCAAGAATTTTCCTAATGTTAGTGGCATGGAGAAAAAAGCTTTCTGAATATGCATATACCACCTTACATGATTTCCATCTGCACGTCAGCTGCTTGATAAGCATTAGGCAAGGTCGACCATCCAAGTGAAAATGGCAAGGTCGTTTTTTGGCATAATTTCAGATACACACAAGTGCAAAAAATACAAATCTAAATAAAGCTCTTCACCTACAAACTAACACGAGTAAACTAACACTCCACTTGAAACCTAACACAACACTAGTAGCGTAAACTAGTAATAATGACAACTTCAAGATATTATTTATACGTAGAATACCTTATACATATAAAATAAAATGTTTATAAATACAACTTTGAACATTGGCTGATGATATTGGTGATTAAAAAACCTTCTCCTTTCTCCCCATGTATACATATCCTTTCATATGCTTCCTAAATCCATCTAAACTACATTAGTGACACCTTGCACACATAATACACGCTAACTAGAACTAACTAACAACCCAAAACGAGCTAAAATCATTGATTGCATATCCATTTCTTTTGCCAGCATCAATTTCTTTACGCAAACATTTCATTCAGGAATCCTTCATAAGCATCTCTCTTCAATGGCAATAAAAAGTTTTTATCCTTTTCCACGCTGACCTTTTGAGATAATGCAAAAACGCTGGGAGCAAAACATGACTACTGGATTTTTCCCCGCAAACCGATATCCCCACTCACTCTCTTGAATGTATCCTCTCAAGTGTGTGGAGAAGGCACTTGTTCAGTACACTCGCTCGGTTCTTCTCGGATATTTGCCATGCTTTAACTATGACTACTGAGGCAGCCAGCTTGCTGCCTCAGTCAGTTAGTTAGATGAGTGCCATATGAACTCATGGATCCCTTTCGGCAAACTGCGTACGTACGCACGCAAAACGCACTTGGAATATAGCACGCATAATATCTTCTTAGAGGATTTTAAATGTGAAGACACGCGCAGCTCAAGTGTCCCGATTCTCTGGGAATGACGCAATGGAATCCACTTTTTTTTCTCTTGCCACCTAGCCAAAGAGAGTTCGCTCTAAAAATAGAACCATCCATTCTAATAATACATCAAGGGTCTGCAAATTATTGGAGTCCAGATGATTTCGCCGAAGGTTGGGCAAATGCTTTTCAAAAAGTATCCATCTGATCCCAGTAATGTCTTATAGTTAGTAGATATGCGTAACAAACATTTAATGTCCCAACAATTGCTCTAAAATGTACAAACTAACAAACTAACTACAACCATACTCTTGCACACAAATAATATGACCAACAAAAAATAGTACACCTTTTAGTTGTTACTAACGCTAGCTTACCCACTTTGCACTCCATAATATTTAGAAACACATGGTAGCATTACAAGATAATACTAGCCATAACAAGGACGTTCAAATCCAAGATACACTCTGGTCAGAAGTTAGTAGCACAAGACCCTATTATTAAATCCCTTTTGTTTAGATATTAAAAATAGAAGTGGGTAACCTTCAATTAATCATCGAAGCTGCTGCTATAGCTAGCAGTCCATATGGACTTTTTGAATGTCAATGTTGCCAATACCGTACTGTTTATTTCCTTTATGGACGGCATTGAGACTTCAAACAACAGGTATACATTCTATGTTGATCCAAGGCTTTCACCCTTCATTCATAGTGCCATAAACCAAATTTCCATCCTTGTATGCTACTATCATATCCGGTGACAATCGATCCACCCAACATAATCATCTCCTGCCATATTATAGAAACATTTTTAGTTAGTTTGTTAGTGGCCATCAAAATTGTACAAGGCTACTGTGTACTTTCACTGTACTAACAAACTAATCATAGGTGGACTCCAACTTCCAACACACTAACTAATTATGTAGTATAATGAATAACGTCTACCATCAATCCTTTTCAGCTCATGCCTTTTCATCACATGTCTTTTTGTCTTGCACCAAATAATGCCCATGTTTAAAAACATGCGTGTCCGGACGTTCCCTCATCTGTGTAGACGGAACTCATTCACGAAAATGAGTGAATGCGATCATAATGAAAGTACAGGCAAGTGGGCATACACAGAGCTCCCACCAAGGTTAGAGAAAGGTGTAAAGATGTATGAATGGAATCCATAGTCAGTTTAGTTAGTTAGTTTAGCTACGTTGCTACACATTGGACACATCCCATAAACCAACTAGCTATATAACTAACTACAAGCTAAATTTAGCAAGTAAAAGTGTTCCACTGCTGCGTCCGTTAGTTATAGTTATTTAGAATGGTACGCATGAAAATGACGAACGTGTCTGGATTGGAATCCTCTTTCTCTCATTCAATGTGAGGAGTAT
>Ga0210040_10009110_pt1 | contig 11613 bp, 9 predicted proteins | sample CryGeyCG12114_NA_FD_185462 | JGI IMG/M metagenome (GOLD analysis project Ga0210040, IMG submission 185462) | Groundwater microbial communities from aquifer - Crystal Geyser CG19_WC_8/21/14_NA (SPAdes) (version 2) | ecosystem: Environmental > Aquatic > Deep subsurface > Groundwater | place: USA... | reverse complement strand
GAAGACCGGCCGGGCTATCGTCGGCCGCCATCGAAAAAGCAAAGAAGGCGGCCCGGCTGCACGGGGCAGGATTATCCGCTAGTGAGATTATGAGCAGCTTAAACATCAAGAGCTCGGCTACGCTCTATAAGTATCTGAAATATGCCGGCGCTCAGGTGGCGGGATGGCAACAAGCAGACTTACCAAATAGAACTGATTTGGTAAGTCTGCCGGGCTACTAATCTAAGTCCGCTCCTGCCCTGCTGGGCGGTGATTCCTTATTGCAGCTTTCCTAAGGGCGCTGAAATCTTAATTTTATCAATATTACGTTTTAGCCCAATATTATAGATAAGGTGAACCTAATATTGTTAGCAGGGGTAATATTTACCTTACAATAACCGACGAATGTAATTTTTAGCTATTTTAACTAGTAAAATAATAAGAGAAATTATAGCTTCACTGTTTCAACAATTATTTAACTAACCTTTGTAATACTCTCCTTTATACCATCCAATAGGTCAATTATCTTAAGCGGGTTAAAGCTTCTTAAAATAGGAGGTATCTTTAATGAAAAGGAACACATGCGCCCCGATAAGAAAGAACACCCCAAAGAGAAAACAGAGTTACACCCTCGCAACAAGCACCGGCGGCGTTATAACTTCCATCAGTTAGTAAAAAGCTTTCCGGATCTGGGGGCGTTTGTCAAACTGAATGAATACAAGGTTGAGTCCCTAGACTTTTTTAACCCAGAGGCTGTAAAAATGCTGAACAAGGCCTTGTTAAAACACTTTTACAGCATTGATTACTGGGACATTCCGGCCAATTACTTATGCCCGCCTATACCCGGCAGAGCTGATTACCTGCATTATGCCGCCGATCTGCTGGCTAGCTGTAACCTGGGAGACAAGGCCGGCAAAATACCCGGGGGTGCAAGCATTAAGTGCCTGGATGTAGGCGTGGGAGCCAATTGCGTGTACCCCATTATAGGAAACATAGAGTATGGCTGGTCTTTTGTGGGCTCAGACATAGATTCAGATTCTATAGCATCGGCCGGCAAAATAATAGACCTGAACCCAGCTTTAACTGGGCAGCTAGAATGCCGCTTGCAGCCTAATGGCAAACATGTTTTCACCGGCATCATAAAGTCCGGCGAACGCTTTGACCTTACTATCTGCAACCCTCCGTTTCATGCCTCAGCCGCAGAGGCTCAAGCAGGTTCCTTCCGAAAAGTAAAAAACCTGACCCAGAAAAAAGGGGCAAAACCGGTGCTCAACTTTGGGGGACAAAGCAATGAGTTGTGGTGCGAGGGTGGCGAAGAAGCTTTTGTAGCTAACATGATTAGGGAAAGCAGGCAATTTGCGAATTACTGCTACTGGTTTACCACGCTGGTCTCAAAAAGCGCTCACCTTAAAAAGGTTTACGGAGCTTTGCAGGCAGTAGAGGCGGTTGAGGTAAAAACCATTCAAATGAGCCAGGGAAACAAAACCAGTCGCCTGGTAGCCTGGACTTTTCTGACATCGGCACAACAGAAAGAATGGGTGAAGGAAAGGTGGAAAAAGTTAAAGCGCCCATAATCTGCGAACCAGGTTTAAGCCCTGTATTGCTTATTCTGGGGCCTGACTTTTAAAACCTATACCCAAACTGGGCCCAGCCAGAAACCGCATATTATCTGATAACAGCGGAGAGACTAACAGCCGAAAAGAGAGTCCGCAGTCAAAAGGTTGGTACCGGATTTTAAAAGAAATTAAGCCATTGGATTAGGTATGATATCTCCAATTATGAGATTAATTAAGAACACAAGAGCATTATTAAGAAAAACTTTTGCTAACAATGGTAGCTGTTGCACAACTCCGCAATATTAAGGTGCGCTTATTTTTCTATTCTGTCATTTCCCAGATTTTTCTAGTTACTAGCGGCAAAAGAATGGATAAAAAACGGCTTTGTTTAGAATTGGCAGGGCCATAACCGCGGCCCATAAATACATACCTACCACAGCCAAGCAATAAGCCGCCCCTCTAACCAGGTGAGCGGTATTTTTATGCCTGCTTATTTGGATATGTAAACCAGCTTATTACGTTTGTTACACTTCTTAAACATTACTGAAAGGCTGTTCTAGGGGGCAACTTACTTTCTTTTCCCTTTTGTAAGTTAAATGCTGATGCACGCCAAGCTAAACTTTTCTGAAGTGGCGAATAAGCAGCGCTTTCCTGCAAATCTTTTATCCCCAATAACAAAACATTGTTTTTATATAAGAACCTTAACCGAAGTAGGTATAATACACTTAAAAAAGATACATGGCATAATAAACAAGGATTTGGGATCATTTTTAGACGCTTGATGCTGTGTAGAAAAACTCTCGTTTTTTTACACAGCTATTTGTCCGCTCCCTTTCTTAAAATATTATATTTTACTAATATTTTAAGAAAGATTTTGGACCAAAACTATTTTGATGTTTACTAAATCATCTTGTTGATGGCAAACTTAAAGAGGACAGAAGGGAAGAAGATTACACGTTCTTTAAAATCCTAAACTTGTTGGAATTTTATCTCATGCCAAATTCCTGCATCACTTGCATAGCATCTTCGCCTCCAAAAAGTACGCGAAAGGCAGCGGTCCCCTTGACTTCCTCGCTATACTGATAGCGGCTAAGTAGTTCTCGAATGTGGTCTTTCATAGGGATAGTTCTTTTAATAACTGTCAACCTATTTCAGGAGAAGACCGCTGCTGCTTCTTCGTTCAAGGCAATGTTTAACAAAAGAGTATACCTGTTGAGCTTTGAATCGAGCAAAAGCGTATCGCTCAGAAAGCCGCCCGTTCCCAGGTAAGTAGCCGATACTATATACATTCCGGGCTGCAGCTTTTCAAACTTAAAGTTACCCGAAATATCCGTCATCATACCCTGTTGGTTGTTGTCGGATAGTGTTCTCAACGAGACCGTTGCCCCAGCTAAAGGATTACCAGCTCTGTCGGTAACTACTCCCGCAATTGTATAGCGGTTATCTGGCTGGGCCTGTAGTACGGATGCAAATCCAAAGAAGAAAATCAAAGAGATAATAAAGCTGATAACGTTGCCTGGCTTTATCAATAGCATGGTTCGGCATTATAAAATTAGATTAAAGCTACAGATGGTGATGATTTCACTTCTTACTATGCAAGTGCTCGCTGCCTGTCGATTTTTTCATATCTTCAATCAGTAGCATAATCTTGTTTTACAGACAGGTATGGTAAGGGTGCAGCGTGGCTATACAAAGGCGTTTGTTTCATGCAACAAGCATAGTAATACATAAGTATTACTATGCCTGTTGCCTCAACTAGCTTTAGTTTAAACGTTTGATGTTAGACGGGCTTCCATTCGTTTTTACAACAGGTGTAGCTGTTCCTTCACCTGACTTGCGGTCATAGGAAAAAATGCCACTTCCACTTTGAGCTGATAAGCCAAACAGCACTCTGTCCTCTTCTACAGCTACCGCCGCTGAATAACCGTTTCCCGCTGGCAAGGGAAGTACTTCTAGCGTCTTATCCAGTAAATTTACCTTTACTGGCTGATAATTACGGTCATTCACATAATCTGGTGGAGAAGAAAATAAGCCTGGCACCTCAATCTGGCCAAATACCTCCCCTTCCCCTGCATATTGCAGACCGGCAAAATAGGTTACGCGAGACCCGGGAAGGGAAGTAGATAGGCTAGTCAAATCAAAGAAGTAATCCGGATCAAATCTGCTTTCTCCCTTGCGTATCCGCAAAAAGCCCGTTTTCTGGCCTGGAACGAATCCAAAGGAAGCAATACCATGAATGTATAAGTCTCCTGCTTCGTCTACAAACATCGATTCATTATACCCTGCCCGCCCAGGCGTGGCCATACGCGGATCCGATATGACGCCTTCAAAAGTATCTGTTGAAGAATCAAAAACCGCAATATCTGTTCCATCAGCTGAAAAGAAGCTATTCGTAACCTGCCACAAAGACACATATAATTTCCCATCCCGAATAGCCATTACGGCAGGGTCAGGGTTTGTGTCTTCTGGATTAACGGGATTTCTGGCAATATCCAGCTGGTTGAGGTCTATCTCTCCGGAAATAGTCATCGTCTGGGGGTTAAATATGAGTATTTTCCCGACACTACTTAAACTTAAATATGCTTTGCTTGAATTGGCGTATAGTACATTCATAGGACCGCTGCTGGCGGGTGCTGTAAATCTGCCAGCTTCCTGTAGCCTGCCATCTGCCGTTCTTGTATAGCGGATCACCTGATCGCCAAGATAATAAGAGGTGACAATAACTTCGTTTCCATTGACAAAGGTGTAAGCAAAGGGAGTGGCTTCCAACGCATCTGCACTGGAAAGCGTGCTTCCATTTTCAATGGCTCCTGTGTGCAGAAAAGAAGATCCTGTGAGCGGAGCATCTGTAGGAAGATAAGTTGCAATGAAATACTCACCAGGTCTTGAAGGCTCAGTGTCGTCATTTGTACAATTTGTGAAACAGCATCCGGCTATTAGTATAGCTGCCAGGTGTTTTAGGGACTTCATTTTTAAAAACATGTTTTTAATTGATTAGAATGCAGAAAATATGAATAAATAATGTTTACTATCTCTCCTTTTTAGATATCCAGGTGTAGCGAAGCTTACACCGGACAGACCTGCCCGGTAATGGGTTATTTAGTATGTTGAGAACGCGAGCATTGGTCAAATTTTGTATTTCAGCAGACAGACTAATACCGCTTCTCAACCAAACCTGTTCAATTCCAATCGTGTGTGTGATTGCTTGAGGAATCTTTCTTTCCTGTAATCGACTGATCTGGTAGGCATAGAAATATTCTTCTGTAAATATCCCTTCGTAAAAGAACCGGCTCCTTGTTTGTCTGAGAAAGAGTCCGTCCTTATAAAAATCCAGCGTGGTTCCTCCAAAGAAATAGGGAATATTTGGAATCCGTAGCCCATAGGTTGGGCTTGGTGCCTGAGTACCTGGTTCATAGCGTAGCACATCCCGGACATCCTGCCAGGTTAGGTAGGATTTAGCATACAGCCATGGAAAAACATCCATATGCATTTCTGTTTCAACTCCCGCAATCCTGGCTTTTCCTACATTGGTGTATGCTGCTCCAGCCACTCCTCCGCCCAGCCGGATAAGGTCCTGAACCCTCATGTAAAACCCGGTGACTTCTGCCCTGAACTGCCGGTTTCGGGATAGATCTTTCGTGTACTGAAAGCCAGTTGATAAATTGAAACTTTTTTCTGCACGCAGCGCTGAAGAAGCGAAAACCAGTAGTCCATCCCCAAAGAGCTCGGTACTTGTAGGTAGCCTCCTGGCTAGCTCTGCAGAAGCTTTAAGTAGGGTAGTAGGGGTTATCCTTATGCGGAATGCTTCAGAAATACCTATATCCTGCATTGTGTTATTTGTCTCCGGTGGAGTAGTGGTGCTCGGATTAAGTAAGTTTGAAGGTGTTCCGCTAGACCGCATATAATAACCACGGAGGCCAACAATATTTGTTATTTGCTGTTTTTCTCCCAAACGCCATTCATGTGAAAGCCCGATAATCGCTGAAACCTGGTTTCCGGGGTAATTACTCACATTGCGTCCGGCATAGGCATTGGCCAAAGAATCGTTAGGACGGAAACGGGTGAAGTCTAAAACGGAAGTGGCATTTACGGTATGAATATATTCTCCATCTCTCCTTACTCCTGGCCGAAAAGTAAGGGTAGATCGTTGCCGGGCGAAAAAAGTTCTGTTTTCAGAATTTGCAGGTAGAAAACCTAGTTCACCACGGCCTCCAGGACTAGGAAACCTGTTTCTTTCCCAATCATACCGGAAGCGGGATGTATCAGTAAGTTCGCCTAGTGTATGGGCAATCAGGAACCCTAGCTTTGTATCCAACTTTCCGTTTTTCAATCCTTCACTTTCAGCCTGTAACAGCAGTGAACTAAAGCGGCTTTTAACAGAAGCATGCTGAAAGTTGGATTGCACACCCTGAATTTGTTGCTCACTAGCTATAATGGCGCCCTCCACTTTTACTTCATCGAATCCTAACCGATCGGTGGATACCTCTACCCCTGCTACCACTCGTTTAAAGGCATCATGGTCGCGCTCTACCCGGAGGCCAGGCCGGAAGGGATTATCCATGGAGTAATTATTCCTGGCATCGTCTATATTCAAAGTGATGCCTATCTTCAAGTGTTCGAATGGACGCTGACCGGTGAAGGCAAATTGCTTCTGACCAAAAGACCCAACAGTGAGCCCGGCATCCAGGTATCCTTCTTCCAGATGACGTGTAACAATATTGATGGCCCCGCCAAGGCCGTCTCCGCCAAAGTGAGCCGGTACCACGCCTTTATAAACCTCTACTCTTTCTACCAATTGGATGGGTATATCATCTAAGGAAAGTGCATTACCCGCCACGTCTGCTGCATTTCCATCAATAAAAATCTGTACCCGTTGCCCTTCCAAACCGCGGATGTTGAACCTGCTGGCAGAGCCTATGCCGCCAGAGCGTCTAACTTGCACGCCTGTCACCCGGCTAATGGCATCATCTATTGTTAGTCCTCTTCCGGCCAGTTTCCGGCCTTCTATAACACTTACAGCAAATGGACTTTCTCGAATTTGAGTAGCTTCCGTTGGTGCAGCAATCGATACTTCGTTAAGTAGGCTGGTTTCTTTATTAAGTATAATGTTAATCCTTACAATGGAATCTGGTGCAACAGATATATTTTGTGCTACTCCTACATATCCGATAAAAGTTGCCTGAAGTACATGATTCCCTGCAGGAACATGACGAATTATAAACCTACCATTGCTATCTGATTTGTTGCCGAATACAGCACCGTTGATCTTTATAAAAACATTGGCGCCTGGCAGAGGAGTATTGGTTTTTGATTCCTTTATATACCCGCTAACAGAACCTTGCTGTGCCTCTGCTTTTATAGTGAATAGCACGAAACCAACCATACCACATATTACTCTGCAGATTGTATATCTTGTGATACCATTTTTTAGCATGCATGTAGTGTTGTAAAAAAACTTGTCTGTTTTTGAAGAATTTTGAACCCAAAATTTGTGCTTGGCGAAAGCGAGTTTATTATAACACACTTCTATATAAACACAAAGTGAGTTATTAGTCCCGAAACATTGGCTTGCCAATATGGATACTAGCATATAAGAGTTACAAAGAGAATGCCCTCTCAAGTTATCAATCTTGTTCCCTGTATTGATTGTTAGAACAAGTGCAGGGAACAAGATTGATTTAAATTAGAAACATAAAAACCTGTATAATAAGCCGACACTTATCAAACCTGTTTATATTCTAATGTAACGAAAGTATGCTCTTAGCGGAAAAACACCTTTTTAGGCAATCGGTGGACCACGTAAATCGGTGTTATTGGGAAAGGTAAATTTCCAAATGTAGGAATGATTAACCGAATAATTATCGGTGAAAGTAAGTATAGGAGATACTATTACTTGGAATTGAGTAGGGACAAAACTAGTATTAAATAAATCATCGGTATGGCAATGGGAATGCTTTTTACTTATTTTAAAACCAGCATCGCTATTCTTTTGCCCATCCACGGTATGCTCGTGGTGATGCAAAGCCAATACTGTTATTTCGGGGGTCATGACCCGCGCGAACAGCAGCAGCAGAAACCAGGCGATATGTTTTTTAAAGCAAAACAAGAAGTACGCTTATAATCGTTAAATAAGTTTAAAGAATATTTGCAAGTTTCAATTACAATTGCAACAAATATGCATTTATATTTAATTGTTTACTAGCTAATTTTAGATTAAGTTTATCTGCTTTATTTAATTATTGAAATGGATTCTGAAAAACTCTCCCTTACTTATATTTTATCAGTTCTCTTTCGGTAAGCAAGCACTTTTCTAAATCCAGGATAACTTGCTCTGGATGTAAATCCTGGCTGTTAAAAACCATTTCATTTTTTCTATCACCTAAATCTTTTGACCACTGGATTCACTCACGCCACGACTGGCTGTTGACTCATAACCTATCCTGTTCTTCTATCCTATTTCCCTTTTTATTGATTAGCTTTCCTCCAATATGATACCGCACCGATAGTCCGAAGCGGTGGGAATCAGGCCGGTCAAGGTAATGGTAATTTGTCACGTCAGTCAGCGATTGTCCTTTAAAGCGGTTGGTTTTTAAAAAGTCGCTAAAGGAAAATTGAATCGTTAAATCATCATTCATAAAAGATTTTTTAATCCCAGCATCACTATAAAACGCATTGTCTCTCATATACACCCCCCAAAGCTCATTAGAGTAGTAAAACGATGAAACTTCCAATTGGAATCCCGCTGGCAACTCTAATTGTTGCTGCACTTGCATATTGGCGGCCCATTTCGAAGCAGCATTAAATCCATCGGTTTGAAATATAGGGTAAGTGGTATAATTGACGCCTGTGGTAAACTGAATATCCCAAAAAGAAGAAATTGTAACGGGAGCAGACAGCAATATATCGAACCGCTGCATATTCCGGAAATTAGCGCTTTGGCTTTTAAGAACTCCTTGGTCATCCATTATTAATTGCCGGGTTAGATAATTGTTGCGGTGGTTATAGCTACCTGTAAGAACATATTTATACTTAAAGGTATAGGCTGATGAAAATAACCAGGCCATTTCAGGTACCAGTTCCGGGTTGCCGGAATAATAAAAATAAGGGTCTACATACCAGCGCACAGGATTGAGGGTAGTATAAGTAGGCCGGTTAATTCGGCGGCTGATGGAAAAATTTACTTTATTATCTGCATTAATTTCATGGTCAACAGAGAGCGTGGGAAATAATTTGGTGTAAGACCATTTGTTTTTTATATCGTGTTTGATTGTATAACCATCTGCCTGGGTATACTCTGTTCTTAATCCAGCATCAATATTTGTTCTATTGATTTTTTTGCCAAACGAGATATAAGCTGCCCCGATATGTTCGGTGTATTTAAAATGATTGGACATGCTTTCCACCTCCGTATAATTTCCTGCCTGCAAGGAATCGAACCGGAATGTATTGTCATTGGTAACAACCGCGTACTTTAGCCCTGCTTTTAAGGTGAAACTCTTATAAGGCAGTTCCATATCGGTTTTGGTAGATATAATATTTACAAAGCCGGGCTGATGCGACCTGAGGGCATTTGTGACTCCAGTTGGCTTACTATTAACATCAAATTGTTCACTGGTCAACAATCCGTCAGAAAAATTCCGGTAACTGATGTAATGTGCATCAGCCGTAATTTTCTTGCCTAACGAATCTATGTCATATTTATAACTCAGGTTGGCGGCATCGTAATGGTAAGGCTCCGTTAATGCGTTAAGCGAACGGGAAAAGGAGTACAGGTTTTCTTCATTTATGGTATATCTATTCTGGCGTGAATAATTCGTGGACTTAAAGTCATCGAAGTAGCCATGATAAAAGGCGCTTAATTGGTGTTTTGGTAAAAGCTGCCAATCGGCTCCCAAACGATAGGTGTAAAATTTTATTTTATAAGTACTTTCGTTTGTTCTTTGTAATTCCAGGTTTTCCCCTGCTTCCACGATGCTATTTCCACTTTTACTTGTTTGCACCTGGTGGGGGGTATTATAATCCAATGACCCGTACAGGTTCCATTTTCTGGTATTTAAACTGGCGGTAATATTTTCGTTCACCATCCAATACCTTCCTTTTGATATACCAGAACGAAAATCAACCGCATATCCCGATTTGGTGTTTCTTTTGGTAACAATATTTATAATGCCAGCATTACCGGCCGCATCAAACTCCGCAGAGGGGGCCGTGGATAATTCTATTTTGTTAATATTTTCGGCACTCATACCCTTAAGCAGGGTTGAAAGCTGTTTACCCGTTAAATAGTTCATTTTTCCATCTATCATCACATTAATGCCGGTGCTACCTCTCAATAAGATTTGATCTTCCTGCCCCACGCTTACTCCAGGAAGCTGTTTCATTAAATCAAAAGCAGATTTTCCGGAGGTTAAAGCACTGTTTTGGATGTTCATCACAATTTTGTCTTTGTCAATTTCCAGCCGTTCCTTTTGCGCCTGTATCACTACTTCCTGCAGCGAAACAATTTTTTCGTTTAAGCTAATATTTAGACGGAAAGTATTATTCGTGAGATTCTTATCCATATGAAGGGTATCGCTAACATAACCAATGGTTCCGGCGTAAGTAGCCGTTAAAATATACTTTCCGGTTGATAAATCTTCAAATTTGTATTTCCCGGCTTCATCACTAAACCCAGTCCGATTACTGTTATCGTTCAACTTTTTCAACGATATACTTACCCCAGCTAAAGGATTGCCCGTATTGTCGCTTATTGCTCCTGCTATAGTATAGCGGTTATTTGTCTGGGCCTGTAGGACCATTATAAAACTGATGTAAAATAGAAATAAACAGGCACCCTTTAAAAGCGTGCTAATTTTAATTAATAACATACTTATTGCTGTTAGAATCAGACTTGAGAAGTTGATTAGATTATTTACACCTTCAGAAAGAAGAATTAGGCTTTGCTTTTGATGGAAACTAGGTAAATTACAGTTTTAATAATTGATGAATGCCTTAAAAGTGTAAAACTCAATCAAACCTGCTCAAATAAAATACTGCCCCAAAAACGCCGAACAGCGAAATTAGCAAGCCTAATTGGGTTAAACTTTTAATAATACCGGTTGAATTCAGTTGCCTGTCAGCCAACCTGAACGCTGGGAAGGCGGCATAATCCTGCTTTATGAGCGTTTTATCGGTAAAAAGACGGGTATAAAAGAAGCTCCTGATTTGCGCATGATAGGGCACCAATGCCTGCTGATACTGAATAAAATCAGTAGCATCGGTATGCGCCAGTGTGTTAAGCATTTGTTGGGCACTGACTGCGGGGTTAAGCAGGGCGTAGTTATTAAAGCCTTGCAACCGGTTCAAAAGTTGCTGCTGATAGGTTTTAACCAACTCCCCGGCTTGGGCATCGGACAGCTCATTAAACGCCGCATAACCTTTGGATGATTTAAATTTAACTTTGGCGGCGATTGGTGGTTTATATTCCGGATGCTGCGTATAATAGGCCGTTAATATGCTATCCATGGTATTAGGGCCTTCCTTTAAAGAAGCACGCCGGATAATATTGCTCAGGTGCGTGTAGGCAACCGGATATTGCAGCGCGGTAACTATATTCAAAACCGAAGGAATGATAATCAGGAACAGCAGCCAAAAGCCTAACAAACTTATGGCGTTAAAAGCCGAACTTTGATTAAAAGAAATTACCAGGAAAATGAGCACCATCCAGAAAAGGCAATAAAGCAAAATAATACCTAACCATATTATCAAGACCGGTCCATTTTCAGCAATTGGAACATCGGCTACCCAAAATCCCACCGCTGATAAAAACAGCACCAGCGTAGTTGCCAGCAGGTAATAAAAAAAGAGTTTTATTAAAATTATTTTCCAAAATGGGCCGGTATGCAAACGCAGCAACTGGTTGCTATTTAATCCCGTTCGAATACCCATCCTGCTGCAATGAATATTCCAATAGTAAATATAATCCACAAATAGACGGTGTTTTGTTCTGCATTCAGAACTGATAAGCCAGGTGTTTTTTTTGTTTCTTTTGTCATTTGATAGCCCTTAACGGTCATTTCACTTGGAGAGGTCTTGGCAA
>Ga0210040_10009109_pt1 | contig 11614 bp, 6 predicted proteins | sample CryGeyCG12114_NA_FD_185462 | JGI IMG/M metagenome (GOLD analysis project Ga0210040, IMG submission 185462) | Groundwater microbial communities from aquifer - Crystal Geyser CG19_WC_8/21/14_NA (SPAdes) (version 2) | ecosystem: Environmental > Aquatic > Deep subsurface > Groundwater | place: USA... | reverse complement strand
CCACGATTCGCGATCTTGGCTTTCCATCTTCTAACGACCTGCAACATCAAGTTCACGCACGGGACATTCGTACGCGATGAAGCTCACATTCGTCGCTCTCGTCTTCGCGACCGTTGTCACAGCCACGCCGTACCCATGGGCTGCTCCGCAAGCTAGCCTCGTCCCTACGCCCAGCCGGTCGCATCGGGGTAATCGGACGCATAAGAACCTGCACAAGGAGCCGACGCCAACGTTCAAGACGGGGTGCGAATGCGCGAAGCCGGTTGTACCTTTGAACCTGTTGAGTGAGAATGAGGTGAGCAAGAGCGGCATGATGAGTGTACAGTCAAAGTGTGCTAACACGTCATAGCGATGTCTGATGGAGCACGCAGCGGCGATGGGATGCTATCTCGGATCGAAGGGCGGATGCCCGTCACCTGCGCCGGCTTGTGGCCTTGGTGTTTTGCCTGGTATTCCTTTCGCGCACTAGAACACAAAATCTACTTCATGGGCGTCAAAATGCATCACGACTATCAGCTGTTCAGTTTCTGGGTATGTTCTCATGTTGGAGTGCGCGATGAAAAGAACTTTCAGGGCCTTCACCAAAAGCTATCGCCAATACGATGTTTGCCTTTCCTGGGCAGAGCGTTGTCCAAAGCCGTTCCTGAAGCGTTGTCCTATCCAATCGTCTCAACGCGCTTTCACGCGAATGCTGTCCACGACACTACTCAGTCTTCATTCTCTTCGTTCGCTTCTCGTCTTTCTCCTCAGCCTCCTCCAATGCTCGCTTCTTCTCCTTCGCAATCCTCAACACCCTCTTGCGATCTTCCCTCAACGTCTCCGCGTGCCTGCCCAAAACCTCCCTATCCGGATCACCGGTCTCGCCAGGCTCGATCAATGGCTGTAGACCCGCGCCTTCGAGCAACTGCGGCACATCGCTCAGCAGCGGGTCGTAGCGACCCTGCTCCCTGCACCACTTGATCATAGCGGTCAGAGGTCCAGCGTCTGGTCCCTCAGGTACGTGCTTGAGCCCATGCGTCAGACCGAACAGAGGGTAGTCGGTCAACTCCCATTCAGTGTGAACCCAACCCTCAGTCGTGTAGCTAATGGCCTCATTGTCCTTTTGCTCCCTGACGATCCTGATCTTCTTGCGGCTACCGCCTCCATCATTCACATACCAAATCTGGTCCTGGACGTTACGGCTCTGGACCACCGCATCGCCCTCCAGACAACGCGACCAGTTAATGAAGTTCATGATATCAGCAGCAGTGAGGCCAGCCCGAACGAAGCGATCAGCAGCCTTGCGCCAGATGTAGATGTTCGGAAAGTAGCTGAGCAGCTCGACGATGGTGACTTCAATGTCTTTGAGCAGCGTGATGTTGATGTTGACAGGCGTGGCCATGCTTCGGAAGGGGCAGAAGTCGCGTGTGTCTTGCTTGAGAAGGTACGATGCGAGGGCTTCGTTTGGCGAGGTGCGGAGGTCGTCGATCGCTAAACCCATCAGGCTAGCAATGGGAACTTTGATCTTCTTGGTGGTCCGATGGATGCCGGTGCCGCGCCAGGTCTTCGTGGGTGAAGGGATGAAGGCTGCGTCGGGGTTGGTTTCTTTTTCCTTGATCCAACGCCAAGCATCTTCGATGTCGACGATGCCATCCGGGCAATCGCGGGTCTCGATGTAGAACGGGGGCGTAGCGTGGTCGGGTGCGGGCAGGCCCTTAGCGCTCGTGGGAGATTCGATCGCATGCTGACCTGCTTCGACAGACGTAGAGCTACCGAAAGTCTCGCCCTGAGGCCATGGAAGAACCCAATCGACACCATCAAAGCTGTACTTCTCTTCGTCTGATCCGTCACTGAAGGCGCTCGCATCAGGCAACAAGCCCGCCTCAGGGTGACACTCTCCTCCAGGCACAAACTTCGCTAGTCCACCCTGCTGGACTTCCTCGCATGTCAGCGGCAATGGTCCGATAGGCGTGAGTTTGAAGCCTTGATGATACGGATCGAAGACGATGGGCAGGAAGCCGGACCACGACACGTGTCGCCAGCCCATGGGCAGGACGAGAGGCGGTACTGCGAGAATGGTTGGTAAACCATCCACAACAGGTACGAGCGACGGATTGAACATCAGGCGCGGGTCGAGCTGCGGATACGCGTAGGATGGGTGTGTACTGCCACCGGGTGGATACTGTAATTGCCAATCTAAGGTGAGGATGGCGGGATTGGGGTCGGGCGGAAGCTGGACGACTGCTTCGGCGGTGAGGCTGGTTTCGAGCGGCGAAACATCACGCACGACAGGAGCTTGTTTTGCGGTTTTGGTAGACTTGGTCTTCACGATGGCGAGTTCGGTATCGATTGCTAGAGGAAGAATGATGTTAGCGCATGACCGTACCAAGGAGAAGGATATGCTTACCTTTGGCTGTGTCCTTCTCGGCCAAACGCGTGCTACGGCGCTTGCTTGACGTGTTCTTATTCTCTGCGAGCTGTGCGGCGAGCGCGGCATCCCGAATCTCTTGCTGCAGCTTGTCGAAATGTGTTTGCCCGGGCTCGTCATCATTGGCATAATTGTCGTCTGCGATATCGAAGCCAGTCTGCTGTCCCGTTAAATAGGCTTGATCATGGTTCTCTTGTGACTCCACGCTGGAGCTCGCAAAGCCAAAACTCTCTCGCATAGTCGCATTGCTCGATGCATCGTCGTCGCCGTGCACAACTTCGGCGATTGCGTATGCGTTCTCGTCATTCCTGCGTACACTCTTCTGAAAGATGGGCGAGTCCAGGAATGCCCGATTGAATGCCGGCGTGTTCGGAGTCAGAAGGCCGTTTACGTTCGCGAACCCATCCTTATCTGAGGGCGTTGAGAAGTCAACGCGCGTGTTTCGTGTCGGTGTCTGTAGCAGGCTGGGAACCTCGGAGACGGCGTACTTCGAGGCTGTTTTGGGCGAGATATCTGCAATAGCCGTGTTAGCGACTTGACGCTTTCAAAGATCAACATTTCTTACCAGAAACGAAGTACGATTCTCGCAATGGAGAGGGTGTTCTATAAGCTTTTCCCATGTTAGCTCTCGGCTCCATGAAAGTCGCTGGTTCTGAGTTGGCGCGTAAGTGCTGTGCGGGCTGGCGAGGCGGTGGCTGCTGGATCGTGTCCGAAGGCTGCGGCTCCTCGAGGGTCTCCATCTTGCTAGTTGGTATACTGCGTGATGAGTGACGGAGGAGGGGTGAGGATGAGGATGAGCGTGAGATGCTCTAGATATGCTAAGCCACATCTCGTGTTCACCGCTGCAAGTCTGCTTGAATGCCACCTTCACCTTGCGTTGGCCGTTTGACCATTTCCATTCTGAGCTTAGCGCGTTGACTGGCTAAGCCCCCTGTCTGGCAGGCGGGATGATCGTGGCTTTGATCAACGTCGTTGGGTTGGAGAAGAAAGACGCGCGTGATGATGATGTTGAAGAAAAGCAGCATCCGTGAGGTTGGGGCGGTAAAGCAGCGACATGTCGGAGGCCAGAACATGAAATCGGGCGGGCGCGAAGGAAGCGAGCTCCATAGCGGCATGAACTCGTCGAGGTGTCAGGGCGACATAAGGAAAGGATAACTGCAAAGGGACGATAATGGAGAGGCTGCAGTTCAAGAACTTGAGTAGTTGTCGTCAACATTGATCATTATGATTATCGTCGTGCGCATTAGTGTAATAGGTAGTGCATCCATGCGCTGCAGTAATGGCTAGGTTAAGTACGTTAACGACGCACCTACTTAGAGGGTGAGAATCGCAGGACCTTCACCATCAAAGAACTCCTCGTCCAACAGACTCAGTAACACCTGCTGTCCAACCCATTGCTCCTCGACGGTCGGCCTGATCCTCTCCGGAGGCAGGACGAACCCAAAGTCACCGTAGTCGGGCAGCTCGATGGTGTAAGAGAACTCTGCCCGTCCGATGGTATAAATATGATCGACAGAAGAACCGGTAGTTGGGTACAAGACGGCTCCACTGGGTCCAAAGGTGAAAGTGGTAGCATTTGTTGACTCGGCGCGGATAGCCTCGCTCATGAGTGCCGCGGCCTTAGTCCATTTACCCAGCTCAGGTGCGTAGAGTGTCTCTTTATGGCCGAAAGGCGAAAGGATGAGCTGAGAGTAACTGTGCCAGTCGATAAAGAGCTTGATGCCTTGTGCATCGCGGATCTTGCGGACGAAGTCATCGAGGCCAGCATTTTCCGGCGTGTCACGAGGGACCACACCACGATAGGTCTGAGAGCAAGGGTTGGGTGATGCTCCACGAGGATCAGCGTCCCAGTTAGTTTCCCAATTGCGGTTCACATCGCGGCCGAAGCAGGTCTGGTTGGGCGCGTTTGCTGGCGGCGGCTGCCGGTTCTTGCGCCAGAGACGCTCGTTGGTCTGAGAGTACACGAAACCTGCATGCGTGAGTTGAGGTACGAGACATGAGATTTCTAGCTTACCATCAGGGTTGACAAAAGGGAAAATGTAGAAGTCGTAGTTGTTCAAGAAAGACTGCGTGATGTTGTCGCCGGACTTGTATCCTTGAATAAGTTGCTGTGCGACGTATTCGATCGTGCTTGTATTCATTAGCTTCCAGGTAATTCGTACCACATGAGATACTTACGGTGCAGCGATCCATTCGCGAGCGTGGACAGTTCCGTGGTAAAGCACTGCAGGCTTTCCTGGGCCACCAGCTCCCCAGAGGTGCACGCCGAAGATGTCGCGCCCTTCGTAGGACGTTCCAGAGCTTGTCAAGTTCGATTGGTTCGCGAATGACCCTTGTAGCTCGCGCCACCATTCTACATGCTGCGCGTGGATACAATGTCAGCAAGGGTCACCCAAGCAATATGACGACAGACGTACTTCAGCGTACGGATGGTAGCTGTCAAACCATGGATCCTCAGTGTCGTTCGCTTGCCTCTTCCAGCTCTTCCTCCTGACAGCAGATTCTCTGTCGATCGACTCTCCCAAGTCGGCATGCAGGAGGCGGCTGTTGAGGCCAAGCGCCTCGAAAGCTTCGACGTGGCCTCGAGGAATGACCACATCGAGGTTGCCGTGAGCCTGGTCCCAAAAGTCTGAGGCAATACCTGCAAGTCTCTTGTGGACTGAAGCGATCTGTCGACCAGCTTTGACACGATAAACCCTGGAGCCCTCGTGGGGATTGGCAAGTGGGCTACGAATCGTCGCGCCAGCCGCGAGCGAAAGCCACAGAGAAAAGAATGCGAACTTCATGTCGCCCAATGCTGCTTGGATGAGACAAAATATGTTCGTGAGCGCGTTGTGAGCCTGTGACGACCTCCAGGCTTTTATACATGGTTCCAGGTTATCAAAGAACACCTACCGCGCCAATCCTATCGAAAGCATGTTACATGCAGACTACCTTAGGTCATGACGCTCAACGTTGGCGATATAACGTGTGCATGTACCTCCAGCAACCCGGATAATCGTGATCATCTTGCGTATACCAGGTCGTGTAAGCTTGACCTGCCGTTTCGGGCCTTAGCTGTTGCATGGCATTTCTTGTGAGAGGGGTTGAAACGTCATCTCGCTGACGACTGTTCACTCGAACCTAAAGGGTACAAGAATGCAACACTCTCGATCAGTCCGGATGGGTGCGATGCATTTTCAGCATGCGGTCGGGGAAACGCGCTCGGTTAACCTCAGTGGATGAGGTGCTTGGTGGCATAGCCTCATCGCTCGCGGCCACCCAGGACACGGTGTATGACATTGCTACCATAGACGAGGTGACCGAAGATGAAGCGAGAATTGGAGCATACGAAAAGGAGATGCATCGTGATAAGAATAATACGAGACTAATGCTTGAGAAACCAGAATGTCACGTTGTGTGTGAATCGTGTGAGGACAACAACAAAGCTAGCCCCAAACGAGCCTAGCAGCCGCCCCGCTTCAAGTGGCAACCTTGGAACCTTACTTTTTGTCTCTCTCCACGACGATTCCATCTCATCTTACATCGGCGCGTCGCTCTTTTCGTCCTAGGCTATGTAGCAACTCGCTTACACTTTAAGCCGGTAGAGTACTGCGATGAACCTCAAAGTCGAGTGCAAGCCCTGATGCCGGTCAGGGGTCAATGAGTAGGTCATCTAACACACAACACCTTTCGGAGGAGTTGGATACGGAGTTTTCATGGATACCAGTAGCAGGCCCGAGGAACCGGACTCTACGACAGAATGCGAAACAGCACTTCGATCAACATGTTCTCCAACAGCCGTTCAATCGTCGCGGCTCGCTGTCAGCATCGGTACAGCGATATATGGGCCTCAAGAATCCGCAATTGATGCTGAGACGTGGCTGGAACCGTGACAAGTCCTTGAGTGATGAAGAAATGGAGGCTGCCAGAGATGAGGCAGATTTAGCTTCCTTGAAGCGCATTCTGAGGCAGGGTGGGGGAGCTCCCCGTGGGCTCATCACACAGACCGCATCAGCGGACGACTTGAGGACCCGGTATTTCCAGCCAAAGTCGGAGCCAGGAAAGACCCAGGATGATGAGATTGCGAGGTCAACCACCGCACAGCCCAGCACGTGGACAATCGATTCGTCCGTCTGTCAGAGATGTCGCGGGATCAATGCGGAGAATCTAAGCGGAGGACTGACGTACGTTCATTCTACGCTTGCTCGGCTTACGTCCTCGAGTCTTACCTGCCGACTATGCCGGTTGATACTAGAAATGACGGGGTTTTCGACCCTGGGGCTTACACTGGCGCGATACCGTATCGCGCTAAACATCGAAGAGCGAAGTCAGTTTCTTGACGTCCAGGATCGATGTGTTGCTGTCGAAGATCATGAACTGGACACGCGTAATCATCTTAGCGAAATTACGGTGCAGCTTCAGGATCTGACGCCTTGGGAAGAGCACGAGCATGACTTATTGATGTATGACGGTAGCAAACCTCAATATGAGCGTGACAGTGAAAGAGAGGAGCCAAGTGACGGAAACCTGGAGATTCAGAAGACACAGCTGTCAGACGAGGACCTGCTCGACTTAAATGCCGAACAATTGCGGGCCAGCTTTGGCTGGTACACTCACAATAAAGCGTTCACACTACGGCCTCAGGTTGTGCGGAGCGAGTCAGGCTTACGTTGCTTTACGGAAAACCATGACCCAGCGCGACGGTTAGTCAAGGGGATTAGTTGGATTCGACCGGTCGGAGCTACGACGGCTTCGGCATCGTCTTTTGACGTCGCTGCAGACTGGCTGAAGCGATGTCTTGCCGAGGAGAAGCAATCCAGCTCAGTCTGTGCTACCAACGATCATCGAGAGCCAGCCTACACACCGCCTAGTTCGCCCCGACTATTGTGTCCCTTCGATGATAATGGTATCTTCCTTCCGGACAATGGCCAGTCAGGCACTACCTACTCCTTTGATGAGTCCAGAATAGCGATGGAGCTGCCCAACATACAAGAAGAACTTCCATCTCGCTTGCTCGAGATCAGTGACGATGCTACCCATGTACGAATAGTCGAAACGCACAGTCATGAGTATCGGTACGTCGCGCTAAGCTACTGCTGGGGCAAGGACGATGGTGGCGATTGGAAGACAACTACGCGAACCTTTGTAAATCACTCCACCGTTGGAGTCAGCGCCGAGTGCTTGCCTCTGACGCTTCAGCACAGCATCACAATCACTCGACGTCTCGGTTTGTCGCATATCTGGATCGACGCGCTATGCATTGTGCAAGACAGTAGTGAGGACTGGGCGAAGGAAGCGACGAAAATGGCAGGCGTCTACTTTGGCTCGGTCCTCACCATTGCAGCATCAGGCGCTCGCTCTTGGAGTGACGGATGCTTCAATCAACACTCAAGACGCGTCATTGAGCGCGGACCAGACTCTGGCTGCATTGTAGTGGTCAATTCCGAACTTAGCACTGGCGAGATCAGTCGCCTGTATGTGCTTTCAACCGATGCTTTGCGGTTTGGCGAGAATACTGACACTTACTATCATGGAATATGGGAAAGGTACCATCGCCAGCTGTCAGGACTAGCATACAGTACTTTGGTTCATGGCAGTCCTCTCGCCACACGAGGCTGGACTTTCCAGGAACACCAGCTACCTCGTCGTACACTATACTACACTTCGGAACAGCTCTTCTGGGAGTGCCAGCACTGTCGGCGCAGCGAGGACAACTTTCCAATCCAGCAGGATCTCCGCAAACACCCTGTTCTAGACAGCAAACCACTCACCTCAGATGCTGTTGCCGAGTTGTGGTATCTCGGCATAGTAGAAGATTACTCACGGCGCAATCTAACGTTCACGAAAGACAAGCTGGTCGCTGTCAGCGCTTTAGCAAAAGCAATGTACTTGCGGAGGCCCCAACCTTACATCGCTGGCCTGTGGAGAGATAGCATCATGCATGGCATCATGTGGCGACGCAGCGGACCCGGCTCAAAAAGCAGGTTCTCGCATTGTCCATCCTGGTCTTGGGCCTCGCAGGATTCTGCTATACAATATCTTTGGACGCACGCTGGCGTAGACCGAGCGAAGAACTGGTTGAGCAGCTACAAGGTCACAGTCGTGAGCGTGGATTATGTGCCTTCTCCGATCTGTCCCTTCACGGATGTGCTCTCGGCACACATCGAACTCAGGACACTACTCACCATTGGCACAGTACTCAATCATACGCACCGAAGGAATGGTGGTCAGAACGTTCAAGGCAATTCCGGTTGGAGCGGTCACGCATCGATTGTTGAACAGAGATTCGAAGACACGGACGGCGGATACAAACTCGCAGCCGGATTGGAACAAGGTCTATACCTCTCTGAGCCTAATACTGACATGATTTGGTACCTCGAAGCGGTCATGGATACGCCTTTCGGTTTTCATCATCGTGTCGCAGTCGCATACCTTGGTCTGGACAACAACGAAACCAGCGTCACTGACGATCTGGGAGCAGAGGATAACAACAATAATCTGGTATTCATGCTGCTGGACCCGCCGAATCTGGATGCGAGCGCCTACACGAGGGTGGGTATCGCGCGGTTCCGGTCTACATGGGTGCGCCCACGGCGCGGAGATATCTGGCGTCTCAGCGATCATATCAGCGAGCATCCTCTGGCTCGGTTTCAAGAGAGAACGGTTCGCCTGAGGTAGGACCATGATCAAGGTCTTTCTGGTCACTCACCTCTAGTGATATTATCTCTCAATCTAGCATGACTTTGGTACAGCTCAGAAGACCTATCAAGCCTGGCGCTTTTGGAGAACACGACCCATACCGTTGCCTTAGTCTCCCTCGCATAGCTTATTGCGTATGACCGCTACTAGTATCATGCCATCACTCGACATTGTGCTGTTCTCGCATCGCATTTCCCTTGTTTACTTCTTTGTTCGCTCGCCTTCTAAGCTCTATGTTTTTTCACCAAATCACAATGCCATTCATTTCGTCACGACATAGTTACACAATGTTGGTGCTATCTAAACCTCCGAGCCCCGTTCACAGCAAAGCCTCAATCATCTCTACAAAAGGTGAACGCACAGCGCTTGCCTATCAGTGACGTATCACTTGCCTTTCCTGTCTCTCCCTGCTACCGATAAATTCCCTTTTCCTTCTCTGGTACTAGAAGCTCTATACAACGCCTTTCGCTATCGATCAACTTTACAACCTGTCAACCAGCAGCCGCTCTTTGGTATCCACTTCCTTCAAGACTGTCTCCAAAGCTTTAGCAACCTCTTCATCGCTCGACTCTACACCTCAACTCTCAATATGGACGTCACTCGCTCCACTCGTGCCTCTACCCGATCTGACACCTACCCAGAAGGCCGGAAAGCAGTTGCTCGGCCAACTTCGCCCACCGAGGCTGCACCAGTTGGACCAACCGTTGTTGAGGTCATCGACATGTTCCATGCCGCAGATATGTCGCTTGATCGCATGTATCAGCATATTACCAAGATACGAGACGAACTTCGCATGCAATTCACTGGTGGCATTGAGGAGTGCAAGCTGGGCGAGTGCGACCCTGTCACTGTTCTACGAGGATACCTCCGTTCCGAGCGGCACCTCTTCAACGCTTACAATAAGCAACACCTATCCGACAAGGAAGGAATAAAGTATCAGTCGTTTATGAACATTGCATCCCAAAAAGATGCAGAGCAGCGCCTGGCTAAGTTTGATGAATATATCGAGGAAGATCTAGAGTCGTTTCCTCTACGATTGGAAGTTGTCGAGTCTGGCTTCCCCGCGCTTACTGAAGACCTGTCCCCGATCTATCAGCCCACAGATCGTGCCACACGTGCCGCCGCAGAGATCGATTATGTTCCTCCAGTGCCGCAAGCCAAGAAGAAGTCAAAGTCTAAGCCTACGACCAACGGTGCGCCAGCTTCTACCAAGAACAAGACTGGCAAGTCAGTCGACAACTACGACAAATTGGCAGATGCGCCGGTCGCGAATCTTGATTTCCCTCGAGGAAACATGACGCTCAAGGAGATTGCGACGTATCTTCCGCACGCCCTGAAGTCATGGGATATGATCGATCGTTTCTGTGGGAACAATGGGACGGCTCCTGCCTACGCTCTCCTGATCAACACTGGCCGACATATGCCTCGCAACGAAATCACAGCTAATAGCGTATACCGTATGATGAAGGCGCCCATGAGCAAACGCGCGTCTGCCGATCCTGCGCACAAGCCGGAGTGGTCAAACTGGACAGTTAGCATTCACGATCAGTACATGACCGACAATCACGATCCTACGAGCGTCAGCGTGACTGGCTTCCGTAGACCAGACGACGGCAAGATCACGTATTCTCATGGATCCATTCCTTTCAAAGACTTGGCAAAGGGCGTCAAGAGCCACCCAACTGGATACGATTGTCTCGATCTTGGGCGGGCCGTGCGATACTGCGAGGCTCACCCTGACGAGGATTGGCGTTACCCGGATGACTATGAGCGTCTGGTTAGCCAGCTTCCCCAGGATCCTCATCTTGCTGGCTATCCTGATGGTCCTGCACCAGTCCAGGTCGCTAACCAGGACGCTCAGGTCCTCGCTCGCTGGATCCCTTCAAAAATGGTCACTGGCGCGCGAAACACATCTCGTCGCAAGCGCGACTCACGTGGCCGTCTGCAGAAGGTTGAGTCGGACGATGAGATTGACTTCGATGACATGGATGAGACGGACTCTGAGCCAGACTTTGACGACATGGACGAGACTGACTCCGAGGCCGACTCAGACAACTACACCAAGAAGTCCACCAAACGCAAGCGCAACGGCTCCGACGACTCGGATGATGACGATGACTTCGACACTCCATCTCGCAAGCCCAAGTCTAAGCGCACCAAGCTCACGCCGAAGTCGCGCTCTACCCGGTCACCTCGCAAGACAGCTAAGCGCTCCACACCACGCTCGCGCAAGGAGCTCGTCGCATCCGATATCGACAGCGAGTCCGACGGCGAGGGCTACAAGGGTCCCAAGAGCCACAAGAAGAAGGCAGCGCAATCGCCTTCAGTCCGTCGTTCCGGCCGAGCAAACAAGTTCACCAAGTCATTCAACATGACTGACGACTTTGAGGACGACGAGGAGCTGGTGCCTGTCAAGCTTGCGAAGCCTGATGTCTTGGCTAAGTACGGCATGCACGCTGATAAGGCGTCTGACAAGGATCTTGATGGTGACTCGCCAATGAGCGATGAGGACGAGGAGGATGACTT
>Ga0210040_10009108_pt1 | contig 11614 bp, 4 predicted proteins | sample CryGeyCG12114_NA_FD_185462 | JGI IMG/M metagenome (GOLD analysis project Ga0210040, IMG submission 185462) | Groundwater microbial communities from aquifer - Crystal Geyser CG19_WC_8/21/14_NA (SPAdes) (version 2) | ecosystem: Environmental > Aquatic > Deep subsurface > Groundwater | place: USA... | reverse complement strand
TTAATTTTGTAATTAAATGTTTCAATTTGAAATGTTAGGGTAATTTTTTGGTCATCTGATCAGTTTACTGGAATAACTTGTAGTAGTATTCTTGTTGGCGCGAAAATCAAAATGATGTTGATTGATGATTCCATTTGCGATTGCAAGTTGGTAAACTGAGAAAGACTAGCTGATGAGACTGCCGAAAAACGATAAAAAACCCCAATTATTATTACTGGTTTTTTGTATATTAACATAAATAATTCCTAACCCGGCTTCGTCGTAATACCCTCTTGCTGAGGTTTATTCCCATTGCAATTTGCAATATAATTCTTAATGCATGTGTAGTTAGCATATATGAATGGATTTAAAAAATTCTGGATTTTTTGAATCGCATTAACTGACTGACTAAATGCATCATTAAAATCTCAGGGATTTTACACACACAAATTTTGGAATGTAATTAGTTACTAGCTAACTAAAAACTTGTAATAAATAACGGTATGGATAAGCTCAGCATGAATTTAGTGGAGGATGGTTCATGAAGCGGAACACACTTTTTAAACCCAAAAAATGGGTATGACTGACTATACCATGGGCACATAATAATCATCAAGATAATGTGGGAGTTTCACTCAGCAATCGTAGCAAAGCCTAGGCTTCCATTGTTTGTCACACATCAAACGGTTTTGGTGGATCCCACTCAACCTTTTGGTGTCCACTTTATCAATGTTGTACACTGCTACTATTACTTATTACATTGTTAAAAAATTTTGTGCTTTGTTGTGTAGCTAATATGGTTTTTAAATATATTGGGTGTAACAGTGGGCTTACTTGTACACTCGTTTAAACAAGTAGTTGATATAATAAGTAATTTCATTGAAAGCATAATAGCAGTTTTTTGTTTGCACATTTGACAATCTATATCTCATCTGATGCGATGCAATATAGATTGTATGCACAGAAAAATAGCGTGGGGCTATCATCTTATTCCTTTTGCATACTTTTTTCATTTCAGATTTCTATTACAATGTCTCAAAGATTTAGACGACTCTCTAAAACAGTTGAACTCGCGACTTTTTGTCATTCGTGGACAACCAGCCGACGTTCTCCCAAAATATTTTAAGGCAAATATTCCTGTTTTTTTTTTCATGTCTAGCAAAACATTTTTTTATAGCTTTGTGTAGTAACGCTTGCTAAAATTCTTTCAGGAATGGGGAACAACATGCGTCACATTCGAAGAAGATCCAGAGCCTTTTGGCCGAGTTCGAGATCAGAGCATTATCACTCAATGTAAAGAGCTGAATATTACTGTGCATGTCCGTGCATCACATACACTCTACGATTTATCAAAGTTGGTGACCAAAATACGCCCACAAGTTTGGCAATATACGTGCTTTCGTTGCTAACTAGCTAACTGAATGTATGTAAACGATCTTTTGTTAGGATTTTAGATTGTAATCGGGGAACAGCACCGTTAACGTATCGACAGTTCCAAAACATAATTCGATTCATTGGTCCTCCACCACTTCCAGTGCAGCCATTACTACCCGAGCATGTCGTCAATTCGTATACACCCATTAAGCCGGATCATGATGAAAATTTCGGAGTTCCAACACTTGAAGAACTAGGTACAAATTCAAAAAATTTTAAGTTTAAAAAAATTGAGAAGTGCATGAAAAAATGAATTATCGAACTCGCTGCAGGATTTGACACAGAAAACTTGAAAACAACTTGTTGGTTGGGTGGTGAAACTGAATCACTAAAACGATTACAACGGCATTTAGAAAGAAAAGCTTTTGTAGCAAATTACGGGAAACCAAAAATCATGTCAGCTTCGCTTCTGGCATCTGATACAGGACTTTCTCCATTCATGCGATTCGGTTGCTTGTCAGTTCGCTTGTTTTACTTTAAATTGACTGAATTATACAAGCAAATCAAACAGACGATTCCACCTCTCAGTTTGTATGGGCAGATCCTTTGGAGAGAATTTTTCTATTGTGCAGCTACAAGAAACCCTAATTTTGATAAGATGGTTGGTAACCCTATCTGTGTGCAGGTAAATGAATACAATGCATATTACGCTTTGCACGCACCAAATAAATAATTTTAATGAAGAAGTAACAATGTTTTTCAGATTCCTTGGGATAAAAATCCTGAGGCTTTGGCCAAATGGGCAAATGTAAGAAAAATAATTTTTCAAGACATTTTTTGTATGCATATAATCTTTAAATCTTTGTCAAATGAGCATGCATTTTGTGTGCTAATGAAATGCTATTAAATAATGCAGGGGCAAACTGGATTCCCATGGATTGACGCCATTATGATTCAATTACGGTATGTATATCCCATATCCTTATACATTTTTGGTTATTATATTTCAGTTAATACTTTTTTCACGGAACAGGGAAGAAGGTTGGATACATAATTTATGCCGACATGCTGTGGCATGCTTCTTAACAAGAGGAGATTTGTGGATCTCTTGGGAAGAAGGGATGAAAGTAATATAAAATAACTCCTAATTTTCATTTTTAATTTTTAAATTTTTTTTATAATTAACGTCCTAATTTTCTGTAGTTAAATATCATTTTTACATTACGAAACATACTTACACTGAACTTAATTGCAGATTTTTGAAGAGCTTTTTTTAGATGCAGATTGGAGTGGTAAGACTGAAAAAAGTCATATTTTTCATATATTTTGTATCCTAAGTATTTTTGGTCATAAAGGCTTCACAATTGGTAATTTACATTACATGCAGTGAACGCAGGCATGTGGATGTGGCTCTCCTGCTCTTCATTTTTTCAGCAATTCTTTCATTGCTATTGTCCAGTCCGATTTGGAAAAAAAGCGGATCCTAACGGGGAATTCATCAAGTATACTATTCATCAGTATTTTGGCAGAAACTAAACTATTATTCTTAAGAAAATTGACGATTGCGATTTTTTGCCTTAGGAAATATATTCCTGCTCTGAAGAATTTTCCAAAACATTACATTCATGAGCCTTGGACTGCTCCTGAAAATGTACAGGCAGCTGCAGGCTGTATTGTCGGGAAACATTATCCTACAGCAATGGTCAATCATGCTGTTGCATCTAGCATCAATATTCAGCGAATGAAGCAAGTTTACCAATCTTTGTCCACGTATAGGGGTAAGATACTACTTCTGAACTTTCTCTAAAAAAGCTGAAGCATCATGTGTAGTTCCTAGTTGTGTCAATTACCATTTTTCTCAAAATTTTAGAAAAAGTAAACCTCACAGGAAATATTCCTTCTAAAATTCTATCTGACTCCAGCCGTTTAAGTTCTCAAAAGATCGCAGGGCCACCTGCGATGCAAAGAGGTTCAAATGGAAATATTTCGTTGCCTCTAAGCACCATTAGCAGCATTAGCTGCAGTTCCCACACCGGACCGCATATTGCTCCCAATTCAACTGTGGAGATGGATACTAGTCGAGCCGCTTCACGTCCTTCCAGTGTGATTTATTTAGAAAATTCTTCAACGCAGATTTGTACTAAACAGAGGGATGACAAATCTAAAAGCACTTCTCAAAATCAAGAAATGACCATGAAGATAGAATCGGCTAGTGGCGTATATGGAGCTTGTAAAATGAATGAAACTTGAAAACAAATTACTTTCAAAAATCGGATGATCTCGTATGCTAAGCAGTTGGAACTTATCACATTAGTTTTCACACTTTATTTCAGCTCAAAATTTTAACAGTACGACTTTACAGATGGAAATCTCTCACAATTTTTCAATTTTTTTACAACACCATTTTAGTATTTCCACCGTTAGAGCGTACAAAAAATAAAAATAAAACACATTTCTTATATAGGTAACCAAGCCAAGTTGGTATAGATTTGTTAGGAAGCCCTATTCTCATGCTTAGAAAGTTGTTCTACTAAATAACTAGCTTTATGTAACCTATCAAACACCATTTGCTTGCCCATTGTTGTAAGTATTTCTGCTATTGGGGGACCTTTCTACAAACCAAAGAAAACAAATTACTGTGTAATCTGGAAATTTATATTACTAATAACGAATAAAAAAGTTTACCTCAATTCCACAAGTTGCTAATCTCAGGTCTCTCATCAAATTCTTCATATTACACTCACTTGAACTACAGTAGTTCTTTAGAAATGCACTTACTTCGTCACCACTCTCAAAGTCAATACTACTGTACTCAAAAGTTCTTACAAATAATGCAAATGAATTTGGAGACATGGATATCTTTTTCAACGAACTAACACTCGGTTGAGACCACAAATATGAGTAATGCGGAGAAAGCAATTCCCCGAGAGAACAAATTCTTGGGGAGAATTGGTGAAGAACTTTCTCCAAATATTGGTCAGAATATTGACTAGCAGCGTCACTACTTTCCAACAATATTTTCAGGGTTTTCAGTACTTCATCTTTATCAGTGGCTATTTGATTCCTTAGTTCCAACCCATTCAATTGGTCCAGAAGTGCAAAATCTAGTCCACAGGCTCGCAGATTTAGTTTTTCTACATCAAACTTTAGTACCCAAGATATAATTTAGTTAGTGAGCTCAAAAACCTCAGTTAAGCTCATGTCAATAATAGCAACTTTGGCAAGCTTACTGTGGAAGCCAATTCTTCCAAGGAAAATATCTTATCCACATTATGATCTTGAAAGCCCCCTCCAGATTTCGTTACAAAATTTGCCAGTGATAATGGATAATACAACTTTTCTCTGTAATACTGGATATTAACATCCCCCTGTCTTTTGGAAAGTTTAGTTCCATCTTTGTTGACGACCAATGGTAAATGAGCAAATTTGGGCGGGTTCCATCCAAATGCCCTGTTAATTCCAAAAACTAGTCAACGGTCTATATAGTACTACCAATACACAACGAACATTATCAAAACTTCATCAACATACCTATAAAGTTGTAAATGCTTAGGAGCTGAACTTTGCCATTCAACGCCTCGAATGACATGAGATATTTCCATTAAATGATCGTCTACTACATTCGCAAAATGGTATGTAGGATATCCATCTGACTTGATTATAATTGGATCCCCTTCATAATTCCTATCCGTTAAATCGAATCTAATCATCCCGTACACAAGATCATCCAAGTTCATGAATTCAGGTTGAAGCTGACACACACAAACGTAAATAAATATAGCTCACTTAAACCAACGGTAGGACAGGTCACACTCCATTTTATTTTTATATCACATACCTACCTTAAAACGAACACAATAGCCTTCACCAGCAGCCTTCTTACGTATAATTTCTTCCCTAGTGAGGTCTCTACATTTGTTGTCATACCTAGGCTTTTGACGAAGCCGCATTGCATCTTTTCGAATCAAGTCTAGTCTTTTCTCAGTGCAGAAGCATTCATATGCATGACCAGCGCTGACTAAGGATGAAAGATGATCTTGGTAGATGCCCAGTCTACTTGACTGTACGTAAGGACCGTATGATCCACCCCGAAGGGGACTTTCTGCAGCAGAAATCCCAAGCCAGTCTAGGTCTTTCTAAACTCACAGGTTTCAAATGCACGAGGCTAACGTTAGAAAGTTTTCTAATTATGAAATGCATCTTTTTCTTATAGATTCATACCTCAAGACTGACTGCAGCATCATTGATTAGCCTTGATTGATCAGTATCTTCGATACGGAGAATGAACTTTCCACTATTTCTCAACGCAAATAGGTAGTTTAGCAGTGCTGTGCGAAAGCCTCCCAAATGAAGGAATCCTGGTGAGCCCGAGGAAAACATACATTTATAGATTACACCTTAACCGATACTGATAAGAGAGTACTTTTGAGTCTAACAAACTAATTCCTCTGCTTCAACGCATTCTAATTAATGAGGATTGAAAATCATATGTCAGACCACACCTGTCGGACTTGGAGCAAATCGAACCCGAACATCTTGGCCAGAATTATCCTCATCATAGGAGCTTGATGGTGCGAATCTACAAGAGTGAGTCAGTCTAACCGCAATACTGGAAATATTCCTCTTGAAAAACCTCGAAAAATTGGAATATGGAAGTAGTTGACGACACAATCTTAATCGAGGCATGCTCACGTGTAAGCAGAGGTGCAAAACAGCAACTACTTTAGCAAGAAGATAACACAGAAATAAATAAAAACAACGAGTAAATTGTTCAGGTTCAGAGTGAAAGCGAGACGATTTTCTACGATGCAGATAATTCTATGATTTTCGCTCCAAGATTTTCTCTATTCTTCAGACCAGTGTGCGCCCTTGAATACAGTATAGTGAAAGTTGTATCACCTATTGCCACAGCGCACCAAAATAAGAAGACTTGTTGTGAGAGTTCCTTAGCTCTTATTTAACTCAACATTTTAAATTGTATCTGACGTAATATTACACCTTTTTGTGTAAACAAGTGACGGAAAATCTGGATTGCGTGAATGGGATTTGTTAAGTAGAAGGGGGTATAGAATAGAAAGAAGGTTAATCGTTGATTCGTTAGTTTTAGAAGCACGAAAATATTTAGTTATTCTATTCATTATGCCTGGTGTTGCAAAACCTTCGTCTTCTAAGGGTAGTGGAGCTGGGCCTGTCGAAGAATTGGAAACATGGATCGAAAAGGTCGTCGATGGAAAAGATAGCACTGTTACCAAGCAAATGTTATTTGGGGGTGTATCTGGATGGTAATTTTTATGCCATGCAAGGTCACGTATTTAAATATTCCGAATTTAAATTAAATTAATAGTGCTGCCATGTTCTTATGGTTGTAGGTTGACTGGATTCTTAGCAATGAAAGTGGGAAAAGCTGCTGCGACCGCTGTTGGAGGAGGAATCTTGCTTCTCCAAGTTGCCAATCACAAAGGCTACATCAATGTATGGTTATATTGGTTATGCAAAAAAAAATTATAATTAGCTACAAATTATTAATTAGGTGTTAGATATTGTGCGTCTTAAATTTTTAGGTGAATTGGAACCGAGTTAATAAAGACGTAGAAAGAATCTCCCAGCAAATCCAAAAGGAACATGGTGGCAAGAAAGAAAATTGGACTGAAAAGGTATGGGTTCTATCAATCCAATAGATTACATTTTCCTACACCCATTTCCCGTGCCTTTTTCATTTCAGTAGTATTGCGTGCTTCTTTTTAAATTGTGCGCTTTAGATGTACTAGTTTTTTCAATTTATACTCTGAAAGAAAAGTAGCGTCCTAATTTCTTTCGTTTTTTTGTTGTTTTTGTTTAGATGCGAGATTTGATTTCTAATAACTCGTATGGAGCAGTGGGCTTTTGTGGTGGCTTTCTCATCGGCATGGCTTCCTCATGAATGAGCTTCTCCGTTCTCCTTACTTTTATTATTTCTTGTGTCTTACTACTTTCACCAATAGCTCAGAAATATTTTTTGTCCTCAATATTGTATTATTGTAAAGAATTGAAAGAATGAACATGACAGTTATTTTTCTTGATGCTATTCTGTAGTGCTATTTATGATTGTGTATTTAATACATTAACTCTATTGCTGGACATTTCTTTCTTAATATAATATTTTAAGAAAGAAATGTAATAACATACAAGCTGATTTTCAAGAAAAAACGTGATTAATCTTGTTACTAGATCGAAAAGAAATTGGATAAAATTGCCGACAAAGCAGATTCAGCATTAAGTAAAAGTGAAAAAAATGCCCGTCGATGGTATGATAACTTTGTTTACGGGGAAGATCAAAAACTTCGCGACCTTCAAATGTTCACTACTGCTTATGCTATTGGAACTCTCGTTGGAATTCTGACCGGGCAATAGAACACATCATATAATTTTTCTCAGTATTTCTAATCAATGTAGTATATGGTGTAGTCCAAGCAAATTGAACTTTACACTTGAGAGTATGTAATTGGCTACCTACTGTAGGTTCTGATTTGTCAAATTATTTTTGTGCTACAGCTAGGGCTGCAGTTATTAGTAAACCCACAACATTTTCTAGCCATATAGTACTTATACTTACTTCCTTATGTATATATGTTCGCTGTATTCCATCTTTAGTTAGAGTATGATGTGATTATTCTACGGTAGAGAGTAAAGATGGTCAATTCTATGTAATGCAAACAAATCTCCTACCTTATTCTCTGTATTACACACAAAAGTTTTATTATACTAGTCAACATTTTCTTTTCATACAGTATTTTCATTTTGAACCGCAATTATTATTACTATCTCATGTACACATTAACAATCATGGCATGAATATCATACATACTAATAGTTAATATGTAAGTCACTATTGCTCTGGGCCTGCACACTATAAAATCAACTTTAAGTATTGCTGCACAAGTAAGTAGATTTACAATGATACAAACCAAACAATTTTTTAGTATTATATATCTCAAATATATAGTAGCTATGCTGAATCATTATGAATTCAAAAGTGGACAAAAATTCAGGTCATAATTTACGATAGAGGATAGATCAGACTGCTACTGTGGCATTGCTTCACGCGCCTTGACATAGCTGACTCATTAGCCTATGCTATTAGACACATAGGTTGAAAGTCAATATAGATTCAGTTTAGTTGCTCCACTTATCATACGGCAGTACAATAATAGTTTTGCAATTTAGTGTATCCAGTCTTGAACAAAAACATAGCTGTATCATCTAGTACACAGACATATGCTGAGTACAAATATTTCGTAAGTTAGCAATTTAGCTGCAGCTCAAAATATCGTGAGTGACATAAGAATCTGGGAATTTTTACATTATCATATGAAATATAAATGAAGACTCATGTTTTAATTTGTTGGGTTAAGTATGGCGTAACTTTGAGAGCAACATATTAAAAACATTATAATTTGGACTTAAGCAATGATTCTTCATAGTAAAGCTCTCACCAACTATACTGTATATCCACAGTACAGCACGTAGTACTACTTTACTTACACATAACGATTCAACTTATTGACAACAAAAACCTCACAATGCTAGAAAAAATTACCATCAGTCTTAATCTACACGCTCGTATATTATAATAATCTCGTTTCCCCCTTTTTATGCACGCAACTTTTGCTCTAGCTATATTAACATCTTATTTTCATAATTTATAAACCCCGGAAAACCGATATGATCCAAACTTGACACAGTTACTGCAAAAAAACGGATATAAAACCTCGACTTCAACTAAACTTACGCCCCCTACCAACGTTTCAAGTATTGCACATTGGGCATCGCATATTTGTAAACACGGTCCCAACAAGAAAACATGGACGGAAGATTTTGATAGCTAGCTGCAATCGACGGATCAGCATTTTTCTAATAAGTACACCATATGCAAACAAATTTACACCATATAATATGAATACGTACACAACTTACAAGCTCTTTGTATTTTATCGTGAGTTCAATAAAACATTGAAGCATTATTAGGTTCCACATAGCTTATTATCGATTCAGTCAGTCAAAATTCACGATAATATGTATACCACTCGCTCCTATACTTTAATTAAAAGTTATCCTGCTCATTTTAGTTACAACTACACTAAATGCACAGTATACTATGTACAGTTGTTTGGAAGACATGGATCCTTATTGTCTCTGTTCATGAGCTTTTCTTCTCACACGAGATTTTCATGAAGTGAAAAAAAACAAATGATCGAAACAAACTTCAATTTAAAACTATATAAACTTTGCACAATAAATAATCATGTTTGGCTATTGAAACAAAACTAAAAGCAAAATAGAAAGTATAAACAGTATGTAAATTATTAAGTAATACTGAGAGAGATAAATAGAGAGAGAAAAACAGACTACTTTCAAAACTAGAAAGTTTAGTGAGGCATTATAGGAAAATTATAACTATCTTAAGATTATATCTGTATGAAATTCTTTCTTTGGATAAAATTGGTAAACCGAGAAAACATACACCAATAGACCAATAGTATTTAGAAAGATAGAAAACTAATGGTATACTTGAGTCGAATCCATTACAAATTCCGCGCTAATTTTTGCGTATCATCCTATGCTATCGATGTACAGGAGAGTCTGCTTATTAATTTCCGCAACAAACCGCTGAATTTTACGCTACACAGTCATTTCTGATATTTCTTCATAAAATCATACAAACCTAATGGGTTTTTTCATTTCGGATCCCATTTTGCGTTAGCTTAGTCAAGGCATCAAAGGCAAGCAGAAGCGAACCACATTATGTCTAGTCAATTTAATTACAAGTTTCCAAACATACTGTAGCAACTTTAAACTGTGAGCTCCTTCATTTGTACATAAGTACATTAATTTACTACTACCACATCTAACATCATTAATTTACAAAACCAATCAGCCCAACTAGGTAGTTTTAAACATGATAAAATCTCCTAACGCTAAAAAAAATAAACAAAAATAAATAACTCAACATTGAAAAGTTCACAAAAACAGAAATTAGATACCGCACATAAAGATCATAAGTAAATCTATTTTCGGATGGCTATCAACACCAATATTTTATGTCCTCTCGAATTTTTGTGTAAAGAACCAGACAAAGTTTTAATAAAAAATGAGAAAACAACAAACTTGTGTTAACAATAACAAAAAAACAGCAAACGATAGTTTTCGCTCCTTGATTACCAACAAATAATAATGCACTCCTATATTGATTATATAGGTCGTTACATCACAGCCAAGTCATCGTGTTGTCACATTTTGAGTTGATTATAGACTGCACTTCATCCAGTAGCTCATTCGACAGCTCTTCTGATAATTGTAATGATGGCATCAAGTCATCTGTTGAGTCCACATTGTCACCCATTCCTATGTCTCCCCCCACACTGAGCCCATTTTCTGAAAACAAAGGAGAAACAAATAAAAATGAATACAACTAGCCGATATATGATTTTCTCAACCTTTCGATACGCAACAACTCGTATAAGCTTATAAGCAAGCATCACTTTTGTAAGTTTAAGTTTAGTTGGGGAAATGAAAATTAACAAACCTCGATTCTCACAAACGATAGCTATAGAATCAATTGCTTCACCAATTTCGATTAGTTTATAAAATTATAAAACCTTCAATACATATTTGACTAATTTGACACAGAAAAGGAAAATAAATTAAAACAGGTTATAGTTGAACGCCATAGAAAGCAAGAGCAATATACAACGAAATCGTTCGCAAAGGATGACGCTATCACATCTGCATTGCTGCGCATGTTCAGTTGCGCTTCATTAGATATTTCTTTGTAACATAACTGACTAATATCAGTTAGAGTAGAGATGTGCGCCGAGCATACTATCGGCGGCGGCGGCGAAAAAAAGAAAAGGTCTCGGCGGCGGCGGCGACGCCGCCGACGCCGAGATTTTTTGTCAGCGGCGGCGGAAGCAGCTAAAATCGTCGGCGGCGGCGGCGTCGGCGGCGTGAAGCCTTTTTACCAGCACCAGTATATTTCAAAATTTGTTTGGCCCTTAAAAGGGCCATTATTTTTAAACTAAATGCTAAAAGTCTGTATACAAATGTATAATTGTTTTATTTTACAATAATGCAATAAGGTCAACAAATATTTTTTAATTTTACTTATTATTAAAAATTTAATAAATTGCTAATTCATTAATTTCGGCCGCTTTGTTACTGGTTGTCTGTCATAAACTTCGTCGTCGTCACTATCCAACGAGTAATACATCCGTATTTTACTTTT
>Ga0210040_10009107_pt1 | contig 11615 bp, 8 predicted proteins | sample CryGeyCG12114_NA_FD_185462 | JGI IMG/M metagenome (GOLD analysis project Ga0210040, IMG submission 185462) | Groundwater microbial communities from aquifer - Crystal Geyser CG19_WC_8/21/14_NA (SPAdes) (version 2) | ecosystem: Environmental > Aquatic > Deep subsurface > Groundwater | place: USA... | reverse complement strand
AAAAGATAATCATTGGGTGGTCATATTTATTTATTTCTTTACCGAAAAATTATCCTCCCTAAAATAGAGGATCCCTTAGTCATAATAGAGCGTCATATTGCTGGATAACTACACTTGGAGGACCGACTCTGGCACATCAAAGATAAGAGTACGCCTCCTCCCTCAACCTCCCAGTGTGGTAGAGTGGAACTCTACATGCGCCAATATTCATCTCTTATTCTGGGTTTTGCAGCTGCAGCAAAAAATTTGACTTTTCAGGTACCTCCGCTCGTGGGGACCAACAGACAATTCTGTGGTAAACCACAGCAGGAAGCTTCTCCATCTTGCATACTTTGTATGCATACAGCACACCCAATGAGTGGTCGAAGCGGGCCATAATCCAGTCCGAACTGAATCGGTGAGAGCAAGAGACAAATCCCCTACCCTTTACCAACTCAAACCCCAGGACTCTTATTTGGGAAATTTGTTTCTAGTTTGTTTATCAAGTGTTTCCAGATCACGCTGAATCAACTGGAACTCTTCAGATTGTAGATGGCACTGTAAGTTGCCCCTTGGAAGCATATACAACTCCTTAGCGCCATCTAGGGTAGTGCGCTGAACAACCGTTTAGGCTCCGGCCCCGCGACCCTTTTCCTGAGGGGTTTGTTAGACCTGGAAGAAAGCGGGTCGCGACCCCGATTCACACCCGTATTTGCTGGTGTGAACTCTACACCCCTAGCTCAGATTGCGTCAAATCCTCCGAGTTCATGCGTAAAGCTGGTGGTTGCTGGAGTTTTTTCAAACCGTGAAGGTACGAGCCTTAAACCCCTGTCGCCCATACTTACCCCCCCGCAGATTCTACTTTCTTCCTTGGCACATTTTTCCCCATTAAACCGCCTTTTCTACCCATGTTAAACATTTTTTGTAAGTGTCGTTATGTAGCTCTAATAGTTATTTGCTTAAATCAGCAGTATATGTATCATAAATTGGAGTGAGCGAGCGGGTGTTTTTGAGATCCTTGGAAATAACTTTTGGAAATAGCATGGCAAAAACACGAGATAAGGTAGCCGAAATAAGCAACCACGAAGATTTTTTTTTCAAAAATTTAAAAGCTTCACGTCAAGACGAAGAATATTTCTAAAGATAATACTTGATTGGACGCAAAGTTCGGAAAAAAGCCGATTGTTTTTGATGACAAATTCCAGGCACTGTTGAAAAACATATTCCATACCGGAGATTTGACGGCTTTTCTTTTGATGACGAAGCAAAAATTTAAGAAAAGTAAATCATAAGATAACATTACAATAAGTTTAATATTTGCCTCGAATTATTGCTAAACTCACCTTCTGTTACAATTTATGAAGTGGAAGATCATCAAAAGATTGTTCAGGATCCCATTAAAGACGCAGATCCTTATGGCAGACAAGTACTAGAGAAGGCCAGAAATGTAAGTGTGCTTGATAAGTTTGCAATTGAATCAGCAATCGATGATTTGTGGGTTCTAATACAGATACGTGAAGAAAACTGTCACTGGTCTCGCTCTTTCACTAGGCTTAACAACCCTGGAAATAAGATCGAGGCCGATTTTTAGGACAAGGTCTTCAAACAAAACATTTGTCACACAACATACAACACCTTGTCTACACGGCTGATATTTTCATTCGGTTTTTCACTTAGGCCTGTAATGATTAAACTTTTTGACCGCTATTATTAATAACCTTGATTACTTTTCATTGTGCTGCTTTAGCTCCCGTTTCAGATTTATATTTTTTTTCGGAGGTTTTGTTGTCTGTTTTGATCGCTAGAACAGATTATTCTTTTTAACCTCATTCCTGTTGTGTTGTGCAGGATAGTTTTTAAGAATCGACTCTCTATTCGATGTAGTTTTTACAAAATAAATGCTGTGTCGGATTCATAGAAATAGATGAAAATAGCAGCAAAATAGCTGACCGGAATCTTTGGTGCATGGACGTTGCAGTTCTTCCGTTGAGAGGCTAAAAAACGCAAAATTTCTTGATAGATTTTAATCTTCAGAGAATTGGACATATGCTGTTTATCAAACAATATTTGAAGCAATGCAACATCTTGATCCACTGTATATTTTTTGTAAGCTTTCAAATGCAACAGGTCACTTGATAGCTCCAAGTAGCCAGACCTCGATTCTTCTGAATCAGAAGTATTGTTGAGTCTGCCAGACATCTCTCTTATATCAATGTTGTACTTGCTCTTGTTGATTTCTTTCACTGTAATCTGACATCAGCTTTTTCCTTGCTTCTTTGAGAGCACTTAAATTTTTAAAGGAATTGTATAAAATGAAATCAGTCAATTTGGGTATACAAAAGTGTTCAGTCAAAAGCTAAATTTTAATCTTCATACCTTTCCAAAGCCTCTCCAATTTGTTTCAGAGTAATATCGTCGGATTTCTGAAACACGCAACTTCTGTTTTCTTTTCAAATTATTAATTTTTTCTTTTTGAGTACAATTTAGGCTATAAATATTCCCTTTTTTTGTTGCATCAGTTCAGTTTTGTTTAACAGCGAAGCCTACAATGTCGGATTACGAAGAGCAGCCCGAGAGTGCAGTTTCTCTGTCGGATTTTGGACTAACTGGATGTTTAGAAAGCGTAAGAACAGAAAGATTTGTTTGATTTGCAATGAAATATCCTATGAGTTCTTGCACTTCTGAAATTTTGGTGTTAGGAGTGTGACGACGACGAAATGGATCGGCAAATAGACGCATCATCACTTCAAGATGAACAGATAGCTGGTCCGAGCTCTGTTTTAGTTCACATACGTCCTTTTATATGGTATATTTCATAGTTATTGTTGACTCTTTATAATCTCACATAGAAATTAACTTTTGTACATGGAAATTCTTAGAGCAATGTTAAGCAACAGCTCGAAGCATTGGGAAAATCATTCATCCAGAGGACAACTGTAATAGAGGACATATGTGAGCTCTTTGAACCGTATACTAGAACAACCAACATCGGTTTCTCAATGAGTGGCGAGCGATACGCTTTGATTATTTACTATTGATTCACAAAAGCTACCTCCACAGAAAGTGGTTCAAACTTTTTCTTGATCAGGATGTTAATTACAAAAATGACGACGGCACAGGAAAAATGCTCTCTTTTTACTATACACTTATTATCAATTGGAAGTGATAAATGAATATAAAATCAAAAATGGAAAAAGACCTGATGAAAATAATAACGCTGATCCCGGCTTGAAGGAACATTTGACAAAATATGCTCCGTCCAGAAATAGCAATTGGTTCAAGCTTTTACGACTCCGATTGGTGTTAAGTTGTCGAAAAGAAGGAAAAAACAAGATTTGGCTACCAGAATTAACAGCGTTGCTCATGACGGCATTTTGGCGTAATGATTTTATTCAAAGCTGGAATTTCTTAGTGTTTCTTAACACAGAATTAAATCATTTTTATTTGCTGGTCATAGACTTTAAAAAACCCGATGAGGCTGAAAAACATTTGGTTTTCTTGGAAGGCTCAACTTTCCTAAAACTAAAACAGTTAGGTGAAAAATATCCAGATGATGGTGTTTATGAGTTGCTTCTCAAACGGCAATATTTCCTTGACGAAAGATTAAGGGAACTTTTTTCTGGAATTCTGCCACCTACAGCACCCAATGTTGTCGCTAACGAAGCCAAAAAAACCGTTGAGCGGAGTGAGACATTTTGTGATGAATTAAAATAGTGAACTTGACATCAACATTTTCAGGCTGAACGTAAAATGTTTGAGGATTTTTTTTATTTGCAGTTGATTGACAGAAAAAGTTCAAAGCAGTTATGGCCCATGAAGAAAGAAATCGGGAGTTGATCATTGTCGACTATGCACCAGACCCATATGGGGATCTGGCTGTGGCAAACCAGAAGACGCGACTTATTTATGAAAATAAAACAATGAAATCCATGTCTGACACACTGAGAAAACAGCAAAAGGAAATAAAACAAGCTTGGAAGCAAGTAAAAGAACAAATTAAAAACAAACAGAGGTAGCTGGATATGATATTGGAAAACAAAGAGGTCATTATATACCTGAGAAATAAATATAATGAGAAAAGCGACATATCTTTTATGGGATATGTTCGAAAAAAAGAATTTGAATGCGAAATCTAAATTACTCGAAAAATTATTTATTAATTCTCAGCATTTTGTGGCTGTTTTTAGTTTGAACATAAAAATGTGGATACCGCTGAAAACGCAGGTGAAATTCATAAACAAAAACCTGATGAATTAGAGACACTAGACTCAGATTCTTCCCAGAGTAGTGACAGTGATGAAGACATCACCCAGTTCAATGAGTCGAACCCAAAAACAGTATGCGAACATGAGAGCTCAAAAAGTAATGAAAATAAGAGCATTGAAAGCACAATTTGTCAAGAGAAACTTCCTTCTGTGTTAACTAACGACTCAAATAGTCATGCAGACCTTTCAATGAATGATGTTGCTTCGGAAGTCACTTTAAATTATGAGAATGACTTAGAGTGCCCGAAAACTCCTGGATCCAATATTGCCGAGTTGTTTTTTCCAAAACTAGTGACAGAAACTTCTAATTTAGTTTTATAACAGCCAGTTTTACAAGTTATTCAGCAAACAAGTCAAGAACCTATCCCTGGATGCAGTGAAGATGCTTACAAAAACGACTCGGTGAAAGTTTCGGTAAGAGGAAAAGCTCTAAAGCGACCATCAGAAAAAAAATCACAAGCCGTTGTAAAGTAAACAAAAAAGAAAAAACAAAAAATTCCGAAGAAGAGGTGGCCAAATCAATAACAGAGTCGGTTAAATCTGCTGTTTACATCAAGAAGCCAAAACCTGTGGAAAATGCGCCATCAAAGCCTAAGGTATGCGACAAAATTTTCTCTCTAATCAAGTTATAGGTTATTTGATAGTTTTCTTATAAGTATTTTTTATTATAGAAGAGAAGGACCGAGAAAACCGAACAGACAAACAAGAAAAATCCAACAAACAAAGGTTATTTCTAACGCTGCTATTGAGAATTCATTTGTTTAATTTTTTTTCTAAAACTAATAATAAGAAGCTAGACTTTACCTTAAAATGAATTAACCCGGTCGTAGTTGAATGTGTTTTATACGTTTATTGATGATAAAGAAATATCAAATATTTTGGATCTTGGTAATTTGTGGGATCTTGGAACAAGCATTGATGAACTTTAGATGAAAATGAAATAAAAGAACGGACATCATAAAGTGAACGTGAGTTTCTGCGTTGCGAAATATTCTGAAGTTTCTTCACTTATTTTCCTCGAAAAAAATACGATATTGCCTGAGCATTAATAACAAATATCTCCCGAAGAAGAGGTGAACATATAGATTCTGATATAAGTTTAAAAATATAACTATAAGCATCGCATATTCGAGGCCAGAATAAATAAACTCATTCTTGGTGCTGCTCGATGAAAGAGAAAAAATACATAAAGCAGCATTTTTTAAGCTATGACACGCTGCTGCAAATACAGTTTCGAACTATTCATCTGCCATCAAATTCCTCATTTCTAAAGCATACAAAACGGATTCATCAAAGAAAGTTAAACTAGTTAAGAAGATATTCAAAAGTATTGCATAGGTAAACATATTGCATACCCGACACATAATTGAAGAGGATTCCCCTAAATATGCTGTTTAAAAAAGGTAATACAACAGCTTTACTGTCGATTTTCTTTAAAATTCGAAATACTTCACATTGTGTGATGAAAACGATAGTGATAAAATCATGTTTGCATCATTTTTCTACTGAATGTCATTTCTACACAAGTAATACCCGAATCGGATAAAATTCGGATTTTTCGGGTTTTGACATTCAGAATCGTTTTCTGCGCTATTTAAAACATAGAAAATCATGTTTTTATTGATTTTTCACTAAATGTTATTTCTACACAAGCAATACCCGAATCGGATAAAAATCGGATTTTCCGGGTTTTGACATCCAGAATCGTTTTCTGCGCTATTTAAAGCATATAAAATCATGTTTGCATCATTTTTCTACTGAAAGTCATTTCTACACAAGTAATACCCGAATCGGATAAAAATCGGATTTTTCGGGTTTTGACATTCAGAATCGTTTTCTGCGCTATTTAAAACATATAAAATCATGTTTGCATCATTTTTCTACTGAATGTCATTTATACACAAGTAATACCCGAATCGGATAAAAATCAGATTTTTCAAGTTTTGACATTCAGAATCGTTTTCTGCGCTATCTAAAACATATAAAATCATGTTTGCATCATTTTTCTACTGAATGTCATTTCTACACAAGTAGTGCCCGAATCGAATAAAAATCGGATTTTTCGGGTTTTGACAATCAGAATCGATTTCTGCGCTATTTAAAACATATAAAATCATGTTTGCATCATTTTTCTACTGAATGTCATTTCTACACAAGTAATACCCGAATCGGATAAAAATCGGATTTTTCGGTTTTTGACATTCAGAATCGTTTTTTGCGCTATCTAAAACATAGAAATTCATGTTTGCATCGATTTTTCACTGAATGTCATTTTATTGTTCTCTGACCTTCAATGACCTGTAGCGGGTGATTGAAATCAAATTTGGAAAATCTGATTGCAGATTCGGATTCAGCACAAAAAATTAACATTTGACAAATTTTTGAAAAAATTTCATCTGAATGTCATCTTTCTGTGTTACCGGTGCGGGGTCCTTTCCTCTGCCCCAAAATTGCCCCGAATTTGAGGACAATTTGGGGGCAATTCATAACTTATTCTATCAAATTGATCTATAGTAGCTCTATAATCAGTAGCAGCCCTAGAGCAGGGCTAGGCGTAGAAGAGTAGAGGGATAGAGGAGTAGGAATAGAGGAATAGGAATAGAGGAGTAGGAATAGAAGAGCAGGAGTAGAGGAAAAGGAATAGAGGAGTAGGAGTGTAGGAATAGGAATAAAGGATTAGGAATAGAAGATTAGGATTAGACGCATGGAGCACAATATCTACTCCTACTCCTCTATTCCTACTACTCCATTCCTACTACTCCATTCCTACTCCTCAATTCCTACTCCTCAATTCCTACTTCTCTATTCCTACTCCTCTATTCCTATTCCTCTATTCCTACTCCTCTATTCCTACTCCTCTATTCCTACTCCTCTATTCCTACTCCTCTATTCCTGTTCCTCTACACCTATTTCTAATCCTTTATTCATCAGTATGTACTCCCTTCGATAGAATATATATAAAATTGATAAACGGCACTAAAGAATATCTTTAAGATAGAAGTAGATAATAAGGAAGAGGAGTAGAGGAATAGAGAAATAAAAGCATAGAAATAGAAATAGGAGTGGAATATGGGTGAAGAGGAATAGAGGAATAGAAGGACAACAGCGGAGTATCGTTAAGAAGTAGATAATAAGGAATAGGAGTAGAGGAATAGAGGAATAGGAGTCAAGAAATCGGAGTACAAGAGCGGAGGACAACGATAAGAAGTAGATAATAAGATCAGATCAGAACAACGCAGGATCAAAAAATTCTAATTGGTTGGCAAATGCGCGGGTTCGGCTTTGCACGTATCCTAAAGAGAATTCAAATTATCCCTTAGCCAGTCTGACAGCTAATTTATTGGTCTCTTTTTACCGTGAGGAAAACCAATAGCCTTATTTTAACATTTTTTTAACGCTTACTTTGTGTTTTATAATAATGACGGGAAATTTTTTCTAGATTTGAAGAAAAGGACTGAAGAAAAAACGACTCTTCTGCATGAAGAAAATTCAGATTTTTTAAAACTGAAAAAGCTGGCATCGATCTGTAAGGATAAGGGTGCTGTTGAGAAATTGCGCAAACGAAAACTTAATCTGCCAAAAAAATATCAAAAGCTGTTCTCTGGAATACTGAAGGATGACGCTCCGAAAGTTGTGGCAGAAAAAGCTTTACGAAGCCTGAAAAATCGTAAGTTGGGAAAATACTTGACTGGATGGTGCTTTTGTTTAAACAGTATTATTTTCACTATTTCTTTGCTCTATAGAACGTATTTGTGTTTGCTAGACTTTTATGACTTGTCAAGGCTTGGTTTTTTCTATGTGAGCTGGGTTTTGACTGGCTTTAGTGTTTTTTCTGGATTAAGTTTAGTTTAGCTTTTTTTAAAGCCTAAGCATGACACGAAAGGACTGAGTCTTGAATCTTCCGAATGGATCTGGGTTGATTTTTATTTTGTAGAAATTTCTGTGTTCGGCGGGGGTTTTTATTTAAATTTTTTTATTTAAAAATTTGAAGTTGAGCTGGGCTGAGTTTTTATGTTCATGAATAGCCGAAATCTTGTCTGTTGTGCGCTAATTATCAAAAGGACCCTATTGGATAAGCCCAAAAATTGGGCCATTTAAACAGCAAATTGCAGGTGTCCATTAGGCTATGGTTAAATTGTTTATGCAATGCAATTTTTCCCATAGCTACCACAAGAATGATCATTAAAAAATAGAATATTGTGCGTAAAATAATTCGTACAATTTAACAATCAGCATTTATTTACAGCCTATACATTATATACAAAAAAAAAATCATTCTGGTGTGGTAGTCGTAATGTCACTAATGATTTAACTGCTAAATAACAACTTGAAACTTCCGGATCCTCTGGTATGCTAACATTCTGTTTCAGTAAAATAGCAGTCTGATTAGCACTGCTTAGAATTTCCTCACTGCATTTCTCAATAGAGAAAAGTGGGTGACTTGGCACCAGGAATTCTGCTCCCAATGATGATCCAAATTGTTACAGAATGACCGGCTAATACCCCTAAAGTAGCACCCTATATGCAAAAAATGTCTCATTTTACTTTGGCAAAGCTACACAGATTAGCCGAAATTAAAAATCATCCCGTACATATTTATTGGTGAATGATAAAAGGATTCCTGGGGGGAAAACTTCAAAAGTGGTCCTGCTACGATCCATTCAGGACAATAGACGCAGCTAAAAAGTCATCAAACTTTCCTGCTAAAAATGCCATGGCCCAATGGCAATCAATCCGTAGACCAAATCTGAAAAATCCGTCATTTTTTCCCATTAGTAAGACAACATGCTTGATTTGTATACAGACAAACCAATACATGCTAAAAAAAGCAAACACAAACCAATTATCTTGGTGGCAGTTCTTTGACTCTTGTCCTTTTTATTCCTGAAGAATGGAATCTTCAACATCAAATCTTGTCATGTCACTGCTGACACAGAATTCAACCCAGAGGATACAATACTGCAAGTTTTAAATGCAAAAGCGATACAACAAAAAGTAGATCATAGTATACACACAAAATTGGCTAACCTCAGAGATGCAGAAAATAGACAGGCGATGAAAAGCCCCAAAAGGCCATTTGTACTCGACAAAAACTCCAAGACAAACTGTGGAGCGATTTGATCATTCCTTGTGATCAAACCAAGCGTGATGGGATCGCAATCCGCATAGTTGGCAAAGATTACAACACCGGCGAGAGCTGCCAAACTCATTGTGATGACTACCAGGGGTAGTGTGATCATCATATACCTGTGCACAAAAATACATGCCCACACGATAGTTTCCACCATGAGCGTCCCATAAGAGTAATCAGAGAATTAAGGTAGCCACTTTTTGGATAAAACACAACAACTTCAGGAATGAATTGAGAACTCAAAAGTGATATCAATGATGCCATACTGTTGGATCAGACATTCACCGATTTCTCGGTCATCCCATCTTCTTCCAGGGCATCGCGACTTTGGGAAAATGAGGCGTCTTCTCCATCCCCTGTTTTTCCGTTGTTCTGTACTGTGGGGAAAAATATTACTTGATTAAATGTATGGTCAATAAGAAATGTAACAAAGAAATCTTGGTTGAAATTAATTTTTTTGAGATTCTTTAAATTACCGCCTGTTTTTGCTCGATGGAATCAAAAGAAAAGTTAACCAACAGGCATTCCCTTTGTTGTATAGCTTGTGTTGCGTTTACGTGAGAAGTCAAAGCATGGAACACAGTTTTATTCTTCGGCTGAATCCAATGTTGCAGTACTACCGGAGTGCTCAAATAAAGGATCGGGCACCACTCCGGTGGTAATGCAACCAATAACGTGAAAATACCAACAAATCATGCCCGACCCTGGCTTTTTTCATTATTATTGATGTAAATGAATGATTTGTTGGATATTTAAGAAATATTTTACCACACCACACCAGATATAATACACATTCATCTGTAACAAAAACAAATATTAATACCTGTAAAAAAATGAGAAATTAATGAAAATGTGTCATCGTACTCATCATCTTCTTCAGATTCCTCATCATCTGAATCTGAGTCATCTGAAACTTCGACTTCTGTTGCAGCATCCATGATCATAGTAGACAAATTGCATTGATTTAAAGGCTCGTTGGTATGCTTTTTGAAGCCTAAAAACCAGATTGCTGAAGCAACATGGCCACATGAGCCTATTATTCGGGCACCCGCTTGACAACGGCAGTACCAATCTTGAATGCCTGAAGCGCCATTTGTACCAGGGTAAAAGCGAATAAATAAGATGTGGGTTTTGCTTCTTCGAAATCTTGACTTCATTTGGATTTTCATTAAACCTGAGATTTTTTTATGTAGGAAAACGTTGTAATCACTTGCTTCAGAGCAATGAAACTTGGTGTATTCTTCTGCCAGGCTGACTTGATAGCTTCCCATTGTAAGCAAACGTAGATCCTCTAATGAGAGAACAGGAAACTGGACAAGTTGAGTAGCGTTTAAACTATCCCATTTTGCTCTGCTCCGTCTATGTAGATTTTCGGACTCCACTAGTTTCTGTAGCTCATTTTCTTGATCAGCTTTTGCAACTGCAGATTCTGCCAGTTGTGCAAGTTCATCTGAATCCGTTCGCATTGGAGCTGTATAGGCATTGATGAGTGCACATCCTATTTGGTATAAATTGCCAAGTTTGGGAAGGTAAGTAACTGGAATTGTGGAATCAAAAAATCCGTACTTGTTCTTTACTTTCCCATTGGCACCTTCCACAACCCATCTTATCATGGTAGTCAGCCTGGAACTATTAGCTTGCTCAGTGGTGAATTGTGCTTGTTTTCTTTGTAATAATTCCGGCATAACTGATTTAATATTATTTTCCGTGAGTAAATCCAAAACATCCCTAAATCCCCGATCTAAAACAAGTACGTCATTTGGCTGCAAAAAATTCATCAATTCTGATTCCGGCTTTTCAATCAAATCCTTCAGAATGCTGGCGTCATTGTTCCTATTGTTTGCAAAAAATGGTCCATCAGCTGAAATTATTCTTCCTGTTGTTGTTACGAACATCATCGGTTTAACGAGATTCCTACACTTATGGTTCGAGTACGTTTTTCGTTGCAATACACAATCGGATGGTTTCTGAATATAGAGGTATGTCCCATCTGCAACAACAATAATGGATTCCGGGTCTGCTTTTAAGAGAATTTCAGCAAAACGGCATTGATCCTGAGCTATTAAGTCTTCTCTTGATTTGTGCTGATAGCCAAGGTTAGTTGGCACGAGGGGGGTTAGGTTAGGTTAGGTTAGGTTAGGTTAGGTTAGGTTAGGTTAGGTTAGGTTAGGTTAGGTTAGGTTAGGTTAGGTTAGGTTAGGTTAGGTTAGGTTAGGTTAGGTTAGGTTAGGTTAGGTTAG
>Ga0210040_10009106_pt1 | contig 11616 bp, 6 predicted proteins | sample CryGeyCG12114_NA_FD_185462 | JGI IMG/M metagenome (GOLD analysis project Ga0210040, IMG submission 185462) | Groundwater microbial communities from aquifer - Crystal Geyser CG19_WC_8/21/14_NA (SPAdes) (version 2) | ecosystem: Environmental > Aquatic > Deep subsurface > Groundwater | place: USA... | reverse complement strand
TGCCCGCAGGTGCAGGAAAAGAGCCATAGTCCTGTATTGGGGTGTGTGGCGTTTGTGACGTCTGCGATGCTGGCGCTTTGTCTACCTTTGCTTCAGAAGGTCTTGCTGTGCCTGGTGGTTGAGCACCCTGCGTCATAGCTCTGAGCAGCTGAGCAGGAGGTGCGACGCCGGAATAGACTTGCACCGGAAGACGCAATGGAGAGACAACAAGCTCGGGCCGAACACCATCGGCTGTACCATGAGCAAGACCAATCCGGATCTCGAGTTCATACTTTCGCGAAATGTTGCAGGTTTCAAATGACGGTGCAACAGTGTTTGGTAAGGGTATACCATCCCACAATTGTGACGGCAACTTCCATTCTCTGTTGGTCTTATCTGCTAGATTCAATAAGGGCATGTTCATGTTGGCTTGAGACATTAAGAGCCAACTGCGACTTTCAGTACGTGTGAGGTCCTGAGCACGAACTCGGGTATACCCGATGAGCTCGAGTTGTAACGTACTTAGATAGACGCTGGCAGGACTATCGTTCAGTTTCTGTACGAGTATTCGTAGGGGCAAAGGCTCATTGCAGGTGACAATTGCAGGATTGGGTAGACGTGCTTCCACCTGGAACGTTAATGGCTCCTCTTCGGCTGCTGACTGAGGTTCACTTGATTTGCGAAAGATGCTTTGCCTTTGCGGCTGCTGTGTATGCTTCTGAAATTGCTGCTTTCGTCGAGCAAAGGTTTCTTCGTGACGGTCCGGCGGTCTTGGTGGTTCGATAGGTAAGAACTTGATGTCAATTTGCTAATTCTGGATCAGTATTGTCCTCGGACCACACTGAAATACTTACATATCTCAAGTTCTCCTGATAGAACTTCGGCCTAACTACAGTCGCTTTGACATAGTATTTTATCTCCGCCATTCCAGGGAAGCCTGACAAGGTCGGAGGTAACGTCTTCTTAGCATGCCTAATTGTTTCTGGCCCCACTGGCACACTGAGCTGTGCCACTTTCAGGTTCTGAAGTAATCGAGTATTATTCGAACAGTCGTTGTTGAAAGGGAACTAATGAGTTGTTAGCGGCTGTAAGGGCGGCAGGTTCGAGAAGGCTTGACCTTAAATTGAAACTGGTAATCGTACTGACCGGGTTGTAGAGTGTATTGAGAGTTGGTCAGGGTCTGCTGCATCTCAGGCGTAGGAAAAACGGTCAGGACCTTGTACAGAAGCTGTCTCCAGTGTAAATGCCAATGTCGGGCGTGGTAAGGGAGTGGCACTAACTCACCTTATGTACCTCCAACTCAGTCCTCTTCTTCTCAGACTTTTCATTGTATGGTTGCTTAGGGCCAGCTAGCCTGCTTCTGCTTTCCGCCTGGAGCTTGACATTGATAGCGGAAATTGTTGCTTCAGTAGGTACGGCGAAGATGACCCTGCCACTGATGAAGTCGAGATTCGTGTAGGTTCGTGCATCGGGTTGGTCAAACTGGATGCGGAGAGACATCGACTTCGGTGGTTTGTTTGGGGCCTCACCAGACGCGGCTGAGCCGAGACAGGCGACTAAAGGTCAAAGCAGTGGGAGTGCAACAGAAGTACAGACGACGAGGCTGCGCAATTGCGGGATGCCGATCTCAGGCTCGCATGTGCTCGTGGTGGGGCTGAAGATAAAGTAGATACCACACGTGCTACAAAATTCACAAATCTTGATTGAAGAATGATTGATTGTGTCAATGCTCAATTGATGCGAAACCACAGACTGGAAGTACCCAACTTGATTGCATGCGGAAATGAGCGCAGGTGAATTGCTGTTCCGGTATGCTCTTTATACTCTGTCTCGCATCCCCAACTCCCGGATTGCTGCGCCACAATCATTGCGTTGGAACCAAATGTCAAAGGTCGAATACTGCCTCTACCATCTGTGCTTGCGTATAGAGCAGCTCATGCTTCTGCTCGGAGATCGCCATCCCATTCCCAACTAATCTATGTACAAAGTGCCCATTCGGAGGCAAGGCTGCCATGCTTAGAGACCTTCTCGGGCAAGCATATCGGCTACACCCAGGTAGAATGCAGTACCGTTGAAGTTCTGCTTCACCAAGTGCATACTTGCCGCCAATCTCTTTATTCGGTTTGTCCAATTGATGAGATCTAGATGCGTAACACCCATCAGAGTACCCTTATATCCGTCCTGTGCTTCTCCCCACTTAGAGCTTGCAACGCTCACAAGTCCATCATTCGGACCTTCTAGTACCTCCATGATATCGTGCGAGAGCCGGAAGACCGAGAAAACACTGGGTGTCGCAGCGGCGCCGTAGGAGAAATATCGGACGTCTTTATCGTCAGGATTGGCGGGATTGAACTCCTCATTCACGTATTTCCTCGTGAGCTGGGCGAAAGCACCAGACTCGATATTGAAACGCGAAAGGAGCCGATACAGCTGCGGGAGGTAATCCGGACCAATTTCGCGTAAGATGATGTCCGCTACTGAACTGCCACGGTGTGGAGTGCCGATAGTAGTCAAAGACCTGATCTTAAACTCTGCAGGTTTGATTTGGCTGATCAAAAACCTGGAGTCGAGACCGCCCATGCTATGGGCCACGATGTTGACTTCTTTCCCGCTGGCTTTGTCACGGATCTGTTGGTGAAGTACCTTTGCTCTCTGTTCGATAGAGCCGGTCATTGGCACGGTGGTGGTAATAGGCTCGATTCCATTCTGCATGTAGGCTTCTCGAATGCCTCGCCAATAACTCACGCCAGGCAACCAGGGTCCGGCGAATTGTAGAGTTTCAAAGCCCAGCAAGCCATGTGCAAGCACAATGGGGTGTTTGGGAGTGTCGTATTTGTCTTTGAAGTTCGCGTAGTCATTCTGAATAACACGCCCTAAGTCACCCATGCCGGCATCCATAGGCTTCTCGGGTTCTTCGCGCCGGCATGGCCTTGTTGCTGAGAGACTTCGTGATGCATTGTCACGCGACCGCTGTATACAAGACGGCAATGCGCCGCATCGAGGGCGCGCTAGGACGAGCGCGCATCGCATGCTATGAGGCACCGCCTCTCTGATTATTGCTCCTGATAAGGAACAGATGCTAACATAGCAGTAGGCGCTGGGAAAATGAAGGGAGGAGGGAGAACATGATATTGGTGAGGCTTGCAAACACATTTCGTCATCGGACAAGCTACCGCATACTAGTAGACGCCTGTTTCGAGCCCCAGATTGACCTGCACAGTACAACCACTTCATCGGCGCCGAACATCTTTGGAAACAGCTCGTGATAATACGGCATCCATCACCGTTGCTGATATTATGTCACAAGATAACGCATGCTTGCCCGTAGTCTATTTGCATGGTGCATGGTGTAAAACATACAGCACCGTCTCAAGCTGTGCCACCACGAATCATGCCTGTTCCAGGATACATCAAGTTTGCGATTGAACAAGACCCAAGCGCATCATTCCGCTTTAGACAGCTTGTCTGGTACTTCCGGCTGTGGTGTCGTGACAGCCTTGATGAGATCTTCCACCACTTTGTCACCCGTCTTCTTGCCTGCCTCATCTATTTCTTTCAGCTTGGCCTCGGCTTCCTTGTTCGCCTCGTTCTCTGCATCCTTGTTGCCACTTTTTTGCTGCGAACTGTCAGATGTTGTAGGTTGGAGCTTGAGAGTTCGAGTATACCTGTTCTTCGTACTTCTTGTAGTCTTGCTCTTTCTTGTTTCTGTACTCCTCGATCTCGTTCTGTGCCTCTGACTTTGCGTCCTTTACCCTCTTCGTTCGGTCTTGTAGATGTTAGTAAACTGGGAGGAGACACTCAGACTGGGTCGTGTACATTCTCGTGCTATGAAGCATTAGCGACCAGCAATAGGCACCTGCTGCACCGCTCACCTTTCTGTACGATTTTCTGTGCCTCTTTTTCTGCCTGTGCGACGATTCAGTAGTTGCGAACACTGCGTCCCCGCTCCAAGATACTTACGTCGAGCAACGTCTGGATGCCTGCTGAGTTCTGTACAGACTGTACTGTTATCAGCATGGGGTTACAGCGGACGCGGAGCTATACGCACCATCTTAACTTCGGCCTTCGGCTATGATATGCGTGAGAAGTTGTTAAAGGGAAGTAAAGGTCTGTATACGGTGTCAAATCACAGTTGTCGGCTAAACTATGACGCTGCTTGTCTTCTAGCCGCAGCAAGCAGCTTGAAGCTGGGTTACAGATCGGGATTAGCTTGGTGGTTGCCGATCGCCCATGCATGCAGGTCAGTGCAGGTACAAATGCATCACATGCAAGTCTACCTTCCCGACACTCTTTTTCTGACCTGAATCCTCTACGAGTTTCCATCCTTGCTCAGCAAGCAATTATGTCTACCGCCTCAAAGATAACCCTGGCCAGCACGATCGTGGGCACGGCAGGCATTGTCGCCTTCGTCCACTGGGCACAAGTCGCCGAGAAAAGTGTACGCCTCATTGATCGTGGACGACCATCCGACTGAACATGCTAACAACATCTAGGCAATGCATGCTGGCGTAGTGCGAGATATGGAACAACAGCGTGTCAAGCGCGAACGCCAGGCCGATTTCGAGATGCAACGACAGCTCGAAGAAGAGTACAAGAAGATCCAGACCGTGCACGACAGCACGAATGGTTGAAGAGGCCACTTCGAACGGTCCCCGGGGAAAGAACGTCTTACGAGACCAGAAGCTGAGGATCGGGCGAAGCTACGCAGATCCTGGCACAGCGCAAGCGCTTGCCGCCTATTTGCATGGAACTCAGTCGATGAGCTAGCGCGAACAAATCAAGCCTGGTCCTCGCAGAGTGCAAAAGGCATACGACCTGATGGCTTCGGACGACAACTATATCACATGACAAATGAGATGCCGTCTGATATCCTGGAACAGCTCAGACCGACGAGGACAGACGTTGCGGTCAGAAGTGGTGACAGAGTGACGAGACGGAAGAACAGGACGGACTTGGTAGTTTGCACGAGGAGACAGGAAGCTTCATCCATACTGTCTATACCTACCTGGGTAGGAAGGGGACCCTGGTTGCGCAACGTCATGGCGGGCTCCTGACTTCAAGACCTTGGGACTTGTCATTGAGGACAATTCCCGTTCCGCGTTTGGTACACATATCTTGCTTACCGTCAGTTGTTGAGCACAGTATAGTGAAGCTTCCGAGACATTAGGGGAACAAGTGGATCTTCGCCTGCGATAAGGTAATTCATTCGTACTTTCAGGATGAACCTATTCCGCTCAATGCCCAACACCGCCAACAACCCAATTGTTGAACTCTGGATCCCCAGGATCTGGGAAGAATCCACCATTCTGCCCTTGCCCGGCAGCATGCTGCTGTGCACCTCCATTTCCGTCCGCTTCCCCCTCCCTCTCTCTTCGTCTCCTGTCTTGTTCCTGCTGCGTGAGCCTCTGCCTCGCCTGTCGCGCATAGACCAGTAAGGCCAAGGCACCAGCGAGGGTCACGATGATCAAACTCTCGACCAGGCCATCATCAATATCAGCCCATTCGTCTCCTTCGTAGAAATGCTCGTCTGCATCGCCTCCGGGCATGCCTGCTGGTCCAGCTCCTTCACTATACCGACCGGCGTCAAGCTCCATATCATCGCCGTGCTGTGCTGCGACTGCGGCCTCGTTGTCCATTTCCTCTGCTGCGTCCAAGAACTTGGTGATCCACTCGGCCCAGTTCTTCGGCCTCTTGTCATCCTTGTCGTCGTCGTCGCGGATGCTATTGACCTTCCCACCGCTCACGCCGTTCCACCACGACCTCAGCCGCAGCTTGACCAGTGCAAGTTTGACGGGCAGATAAGCTTCCTTGTTCATCTCCAACGCCAGGTCATAGTACCGCTTCGCCATGTGGAAGTCTTGCTCGATCGGCCCGACGCCATTCTCGTGCATCCATCCCAAGTTCCAAAGCGCTTGGGCGCTGTGGTGCGACTCCGCGGCTGTCGTGTAGCATGTTGATGCTTTGTCGAGGTCAGGGACAGAGTTGTTGGTCCCTATGCCGAGGAGATAGAAGTCGCCCATCTTAAGTAAGGAGTCAATATTTGTCTGCTTTGCAGAGCGTGTGTAGTACACGAGGGCAAGGGATGCATCGTCCAAAAGTTTGGAGCGTATTTTGGGTGAGGCTCTGGAGGATAGAAGAGGTATAGACGGGGCGGACAGTAGGGACGTTTTGGTGTCTAGCAGGTGAGCGACGTTCGCTTGAGCATTCTCGTAACCGTGCTCCGCGCAAAGAAGCGAGGCGACAAAGGCGAGCTCAAAGTCGTCGTTCTCGAAGGCGGTGTTTGCTTCGCTAAATGGAGAGTGTATTGCTTCAGCTCTTTCTGCAACAACCTTGTAGTATAGAGTTGCTAGTCCGCAATTCCTGTCGCGACCGATGCCCTGGCTGGTCATCTCGGCGAGATAGTAGTAAGCTTCCATCACACCGCCAGTGCCGGCAGCGATTTCGAAGTATCTGCCTGCTGTTTCAACATCTCCCTGATCAAGGAAGAGAACGCCAAGTGCCGATTGGGCAATGTTTAAGCCCTGCTCGGCAGCAGCTTTAAAATATGTTGCCGCTCTGTGGCCATCCTTCGGCACACCAAGTCCATCTCTGTACATTAAACCAAGATGGTACTGAGAGAAAGCGTCACCGTTCGTGACACCTCGCTTCAACCACGTTGAGGCCTTCTCGAAATTTTGCTCCATGCCTTCTCCACGCAAAAACATTCTGCCAATGTAGGCCGCAGACTTACCAGCCCATCTGTCGAGTCCCTTCGGGATTTTAGTGTTGACCTTGCCATCTTTGTTCCAGTACGCGCGTGCGATTTTCATGAATTGCCTTTGAGCTTTGCGCAAGTTCCTTCGGTAACCCCGTGGAGGTTCGTAGTAATGTCTGCCCAACGAGAACACTGCACCATAATCGCCGTCACGCTCCTTTGAGTAAAGGAATTCTAGTACGTCGTCCATGTCTGGTTGAGCCGCACCATCTCGACTCTGTGGTCCTGAGCTACTGACACTGGCACCTTCACCATATGTGCCACCGGTTATCTCCACCCATCTAAGCTGATTACGCAGCAAGGCATGTCCGCCTGGTGGTCCAGACTGCCAATACGCCATGGCTTTGTCGGCAACCTTCTTGTAGTATGCAGAGGCTTTATTACAATCCCTTGGTGTACCGATTCCTGTATGATGCCTGAATGCTAATGTCATTTCTGATCTGGTATTGCCCTGCTCAGCCGCGAAGGTATGGTATAACAGGGCCTTTGCCTGATCCCTTTCCACAGCTCCACCTACACCAGTGGCATACATCAAGCCAAGCATGTACTGAGCAGTGCTGTTGCCGTCCAGTTCAGCCAGCTGCGAGTATAGCCTGAACGCTTCTCGGTGCTGTCGCGGATGAGAGAAATTGCCGTAAAAGTTCATCTCTGCAAGTAGGAAGATTGCATCTGGATCCTCGAAGGCCGCTCCAGTCCGCAAGGCGTCGACTGCTTTCTTGAGATCGCCGTGAACAATAGCATCGGCCTCGTGATCGGATATACGTGTGGGACTGTTCATGAACAGTACCCGAAATAATGTTTTTGCATAATACCATGTCGTCTCAAGCAAACCCGATGGCTGCGTTGTGACACTATCCTTCCATGTCGGCTCGAAGTCTCGAAGTACAGCCCATATCTCATGTATAATGCCATTCCCTCCTTGCGACCAGTAGTTCTCGCGTTGTTCTTCTGTAGGGACGGAATCGATGGAAAGCGGCTGATGAAACTCCACGTCGAGGGTGCCTTTCGCAAGCGCGCAGGTCTCATTAGAAGGCGAGATTGAGAGCAGCAGCAAGAGTCCGGCTGGAGCAATCAAAGTCAGTTGGAACCAGTGTGAACATGAGTATGGAGCGTACCGAGCACGGGAACGAGCCTGCGGAGGAGCTGGAAAGCCATCATGGCAAAGAACAATAGCGTTATCTAGGGACTATATTTTTATCCATTGCCCTTCTTGTAACGTGCATGAACAAGAACGGCACACTGAAACACGTCGTAGTCGAGTGCTCAACGCTCAGTTGCAGCTTCAAATGAAGACAGCTGGCCGCGGAGCGCGCAATTGCACGAGTGACGTGCACACGCGTCTACAAGGCTCCAACCTTACAGCCTTGCATGCGACGATCCCTGTCAGGGCACATGCTACAAGCGACTTCAGTAAGACGAACTGAGAGATTAATTGTATCGACGAGAAAGAGTAATTAGATTATAACATGGGTAAGGTTGGTTCCTGTGCACATATCGCTATAGAAGCCTTGCGACCGTTAATACTACTTTGCCCACTTTTTGGTGGTAAGAAGCTTGCGATTTCCCAGCCCTCTCGCAACGGCAAAAGGGTTCTCCTTAGCTTTCGGTGTCGAGGCTCGCGGTACCCTCGATCTGTTCTCGACCTTGGTTTTCCTGTTTCGGTACTCACTGTCGCTGCCTCCCGGAGACACAGGATCGCTCGAGAACGTCAGATCCACGATTGGCGTTCCCGAGGGTATTTGTGATAAGCTCGGCTGCTGAGACTGTGACAACTTAATAAACGGCTGACTAGACGACAGTCCTTCGCTTGATAGTGGTGATAGAGACCTGCGCTTCTTCCCATTCCTCAAGCCCTGTCTCAATGGCGGTGCTGACACATGAGCGATTCGTGATCTTGTCTTGCTTCGATCGATTTGGCTCGAAGTAAGTGCTTTCAGAGATGGCAGGTCATCATCTAGATCATCGTCATCTTCATCATGGTAGGAGGACTCGTGCCCAATGGAACCACGTCTTCCTAAAAAAGAATCCTCCCCAGCTGTTGAGGGTCGGCTGGAGATCTCATTACCATCCACGTCTTCTTCCTGTGACTGTGGAATTTCGGACCGTAACGACTCAAAGCCATGGTCTTCGTCGTCAACCTTGTCCTCAAGGACATGTGAGTTTTGGGTTGTCCGGCTTTTGTGATCATCTTTGTCTCCATCCACGTCTGATAGACCAAAAGACAAATCTATGTGGAGGCTCGGAACCCGTTGGGCATCCTGATGTGAGCTACTGTTGGTTTTGTCGTTGGCTGATACACTGTCCTTGCTAAGCTCGGGCATCATGGGATAGACGACCTTGTCATGCAAACTAACCTCAGGTGATGTAGCATCGCCGAAGGATGAGGATAATCTGCCACCCTGAAGCCCAATTTTGTCCTCATCCCCGTTGGTCACAGGGCTGGATTCCCAACCAGTCGGCTTTGCATCGAGACCATTGCCTTCTATCTCCACAGCAGTTGACAACTCCCTCACTAATTGTTGATCGGATGTCTGAGGTGATGACAGTTCCCGAGGTTGAGGGCTTTTGCTCCGGCGAGCCTTCATTGTTGCTAGTGGCTGCAATAGGCCTTCAGCAAGAGCAGAATCAAATCCGGCCTCCTTCATGATGGTGTTAATTTCATTTCTCCTGGGGGTCGAGACCTCTACTTGCTTACTGGTTACTGTAGGCGACTGATGCGATAATTCACGTTCCAGATTCTGCGGAACAGATTCGGGGACGATTGCAGTGTTATCATCGTCATCCGGCGACAGGTCAATGTCTCCACCACGGAGGCTCAGGACATGGTTACTGGAAGAGACTTGAACAGACGACGCCTCGACTAGCTTAGGACGTATCAGATTTCGAAAGTCTAGCTCTCGTTCACCGTTGTCATCTTCATTCTCAGTGGGCATTTCGAATTTGCTGTATATTTTCTCGCCAGTTTCTTCATCATATTCAACAAGAGGCCGGTCTTTCTGGGAGAGGACAACCCGAATGATGCCCGTAACATCCGTTGAGAGGACGCGTGCAGTCCGATAAGGGGACTCTTCTGGCTGGAAATTTGGACCAATATGTAGTTCCTTGTACGCAATGATTGTGCCTTGTGTGATGTCGCTTAGCTGCAGGTCCACAAGCGGCTCGAAGTCGTCAGGTACAGGCATTTGTTCGTCCTCAGGATGTAGAAAGGAGATGGTACGTGACTCTTCGCCCGTCTTCTGCTGACTTTCGCTTTCTTGATCACTGTCATGTGCAACGGATTTGGGGAACGAGTGCTGGACATGAGTGCTCTGTGTGCCATTCATGGTGATACTACGATCAAGGCCAGGAGTCTCGTGATAGCTGTGGTTGTTGACTACCTCCTGCTTGCCTTTGCTCCACGACTGGCGGAAAGGAAATGGTGGAGGTGGCAATCTTAGATCATCTCGGCTACACTCGACAGCTGACACGATAAGTTTGGTTTTCCAGGCATCATTAGTATCGGATATCTGAGATTCAGGCTCTGCTGAATTCTGAAGTCTGTCTGGCTCTCGCGCTCGAACAACGGCCGTCTTTGTTGGTCTAGATAATCTGTCTCGTAACGCTTGTTCGGCAGCTGGGGTTTTGGGGTTTCTAAGACCTAGAGCACCGAAAATTAGACGTCTAGAACTCCCTGTATCAAGTCTAGCTCTCTTCTGTTGTGGCTCGGAGGATGAATCAGCCGGCAGTGTTGAAGGGGCGCTGTTGCTGTCCAGGATCTTGGCGGTTGGTACTGTGTCCTCCGAAACCAACGAAGTTGCAGGACCTTGTGGCTCAAAAGGAGGCTGCTCGGTCAGAGTGGTTTGTATTGTCTCTGACACCTCGTCGACTTCAATAGCTTCTGGACTTTGTTCTAGACGCTGTAGAAGCTCTTGTTTCCTGCGTTCCAATTCGTCAGCCGCAGCGATATTTCCGTCCGCTTCTCGATCGACCCTCGGTGGATGCGTTTTGTCATAGGCTGCAAGGTCTTCGAAGTTGGCGTTGTCCGGCAGAAAGCCTTCGCTTTTTAGTCTTTGGAGGCGTCTCTTCTTGCGACCACGCTCATTGTTCCTGTGAGTAATTTTCGTCCCCTGGCCAGGTGGTGTGGTCTTTGTGATGACAGGTCGCAGAACTTCCGGTGGCTGCTGCGTTTCGTCTGCGGATAACGCCTCGGACGACGCATCAGACGACGACGAGGATGACGTAGACAGTGAGTCAGAATCCGTATCCGAGTCTGTTTCCAAATCCGAATCTATTTCAGGTTCCGACTCAGATTCAGAATCTGAAGTGACTAGAGAAGTAGAATCAGAGACGGAGCTTTCGACTTCCTCGCCGGCAAAGTTATGTAGCGTATCTGATTTAGGAGCCGCAGCAACAGAGGTCGCCTCAATCCGAGGCTCTTTCGACTTACCACCGAGGTTGATACTCGGCGGAGGAACCCTTCCTCGTAGCTGACTGGTGGTGTGCTCCATACTGTCTGACCCCGAGCTGGAAGCTGACACGGAGTCAGTCTCGAGTGATTCCGGGTCTATCTCGAATGATTCTGAATCTGAGGTTGCATCAGATTCGGAAGTGTCGTTGCTGTCTGCGTATGCTTTCCTCAATTCTTGTCTCGCTGCTCGATCTTCAGCCAATTCCGCCATCCGGCTATCAGCAGCCGAGTTCGTGCCATCAGTCTGTCTGTTCTTGCGATGGGCAGGTGTTGAAAAGCCCTCGAATATGTTTTCTCCAAGTAGGTCAAGGCCCTCATCATCTGATTCCCGCTTCCTCTTTGCACGACGGGGGATTTCTGCAGCCACTCCTCGTGATTCATCTGCGGCTCTTGCCTCATCTTGTAACTCGGCAGCCTCCTGCAGCATGGCATGAGG
>Ga0210040_10009105_pt1 | contig 11617 bp, 6 predicted proteins | sample CryGeyCG12114_NA_FD_185462 | JGI IMG/M metagenome (GOLD analysis project Ga0210040, IMG submission 185462) | Groundwater microbial communities from aquifer - Crystal Geyser CG19_WC_8/21/14_NA (SPAdes) (version 2) | ecosystem: Environmental > Aquatic > Deep subsurface > Groundwater | place: USA... | reverse complement strand
GATTTAGTTGAAATTATAATAACTCCTTATAATTGCTGGAAAGCGGTTAAAAATTGTTTGGATTCAAATAGGCAACCTAGTAATATTGCGCTACCAACCTCATGCGCGTCACCCTCAAAGATATCCAAGCTCCCATTGCTACCGAAATGACCGAATTTGAAAAGAAATTCCGGATTTCGATGCAGTCGCGGGTGTTGCTGCTGGATAAAATAATGAGCTACATCGTGAAGCGGAAAGGCAAGCAAATGCGCCCAATGTTTGTTTTTTTTTCCGCTAAGTTGTTTGGTTCCGATATTACGGAAGCTACGTACCGGGGCGCGGCCCTCATTGAATTATTACACACCGCCACGTTGGTGCACGACGATGTGGTGGACGATGCGAATTACCGCCGGGGTTTTTTCTCGGTAAATGCCCTCTGGAAAAATAAAATTGCGGTATTGGTCGGCGATTATTTGTTATCGAAAGGGTTGATGCTCTCGCTGCAAAACAATGATTTTGAGTTGCTGAAAATTGTATCGAATGCCGTGCAGGAAATGAGCGAAGGGGAGTTGCTGCAAATAGAAAAAGCCCGCCGCCTGGATATTACCGAGCACGTGTACTTTGATATTATCCGCCAAAAAACGGCTTCCCTTATTGCTTCGTGTTGCGCCGTGGGTGCTTCTTCGGCGGGTGCTGATACGGCTACCATCGAAAAAGCCCGGCTTTTCGGCGAAAAAGTAGGCATTGCTTTCCAGATAAAAGATGATTTATTTGATTACGGTACTGCCGAAATCGGGAAACCGGTAGGAATCGATATTAAAGAGAAAAAAATGACTTTGCCGCTCATTTATGCCTTGCAGCAGGCCGATTGGCTGACCAAGCGCAAAATGATCTATCACGTGAAGAACAACAACGGTAAAAACGAAATTGTAGCCAAGGTTATTGATTTTGTAAAAGCCTCCGGTGGACTGGATTATGCCATTCAGCAAATGAACCAATACGCCAGCGAAGCCCTCCAGATTCTGCGTTCGTTCGCGCCTTCGCCTGCTCGTACCTCTCTGGAGCAACTTATTGCCTATACCATCGAGCGGGAAAAATAAGAACTAGATTGCTTTTGCTGGATTCGGGAAAGTAAAACTAGAATCTCGTATCAGTAAATTGTACTTTATGCTAGATTGCTGTTCTGCCAGTGAATGTGGGTAGCTGTACTTTTCTTTCTTTTATCTGGCTATTCTTTTATCTTTTGAAAGATTCCATCTTTCAAGGCGCAGGTGTTATCTGATTCATTCTGCCTAAGTTTGCTCTTGGCCGCTGGACCCTGTTTGGCTACTCGGGCTGCTGTTCTTTCCTTTCCTCGTATCTCGGAATAGCTCATTTCTCACCACCGGAACCCTGAAGTTTATCTTCCAGCAAACATTTCTGCCAGCAGGCCCTCGCTATCCAAACTAATGAAGTTTCCTATGAGCAGCTACTGTTGCTTAAGCTTCTGTATACTGTTTAGTTTATATGTTTATAGACTTTGCTAGAAATAGATCTATCTGCTTTTGAAACCTAAATACATTATTTATAGCAGTTCTTTCCACAACCGTACTGCTGAAAGTATCTTAGCGGTTACCTGCTGATAAGATACTTTTGGAATTTTTCGAATTCTACAGGAGGACGGGTGTAAGTGGGATTGTATTCTTTATTAATGATTGAAAACCAGTTAACTATAAATGCAAATAAATAATACCTCTACCCTAAGCAGATTGACTAATAATACTTTACTGTTCGAGCGGTCAGAATACAATAGCAGGTAGGTTATTCCCGTAATAGTTTATTAATAGTACTTTCAAAATCCTGTACAAATTCTTCGTAGTATTTACCGGTGCCCGGACCCGAAAAGCCGGTATGTATTTTTCGGACAGCCCCTTTTTTATCAATAATAATAGTAGTAGGAAAAGCCAGAACGTGGTTGAGCATGGGCAGCGTTTTAGCAGCGGCTTCTTTATCGCGTTGGCCCGCCACCAGCAAATCGTATTGAATATTAAACCGGTTTTTCAATTTTACTAGCCGCGGCTGAGCTTTGCTGAACTCCGGACTTTGTTCGTAAGCCAAACCAATAATTTCCAGTCCGCGGTTTTTATTTTGGTTATAATAGGGCGCCAAATAGGCGGTTTCGTCCATGCAATTAGGGCACCACGAACCCATTAGCTGCACCACCACTACTTTGCCCTGGTATTTAGGACTGGAAAGAGATACTGGTTTACCGGTTAAATCAGGAAAGGTAAAACTTAATTTTTCGTAGCCGGGCTTTAAATACGTGAGCGTATCGGCGGCTGGCAACACGGCTTGGTCGTTGCGTTGGCCGGTCCAGGGAATCATGTCATCCGGGCCAAAAACATAATCTCCGTCCAGTTTGCCTTTACCGTTGGGTTTAGCCGTAAATAAATAACCATGCGAGCCGTCGAAAGTAGACAAGCGCAATTCATCGTTGTTTACTTCCCCGTCCAGGTACCGGTAATCGCCGGTAGCGCTCAGGAAGGTGCCTTTTAAATAGCTGCCCTTTTGCTCAAATACGCCAATGGCTTGTTCTAGGGTACCATCATCATTTTTGAAAACAACATCCCATTTACCGGTATAATTTTGCGTGGCTACCGGCGGTTTCTCCGAAAAACGATAGGCTTGGCCGTGTTTCGCGGAAAAATTAACTACAAACGGTTCTTCTAAATTATACCGCGTCCATTTTCCTTTCATCCCGTCCTGTCTATCATTTATATGCGCTTTCAGGTCCGCATCAAAAATATGCAGTGGAATTTTAACCGAATCGCCGGTAACGGTAATTTCATCCAATAATATTTTTTCTTCTCCGTTTAGTAAGTAGGCAATTGTTTTGCCGGATTTAGCTTTTTCTACCTGCATCTGAAAAGGAATTTCGCGGTTAGCTACCACTAATATCCCGCGCCACATACCCGGTTTTAATTCTTTCTCTTTTGTGCCACATCCCGTATATATAAAAAGTAACACGAGCAGGAGCGAAGAACACCAATTTATTTCTGAAAAATATAGTCTCATAGTAATTACGAACGCTTGGCTTAAACAACAGCAAGGCCACTTGGTACAACAAAAGTTTCCGGTAAAAGTAAACAAGAATATAGTTGCTGAAAAGAATGTCTAGTATTTTAATAGATTTAATATAATAACGGCGTGCCGCTCGTGCATTTGAAGCTAAAAACTTAAAGGCTTTTATCTGTAAAGTAGCATTTATTTGAAGCTATTTCGATTTAATCATTTTATATACATAACCTTAACTAACCGAAAAACTAATGGAAAACGATCCCACTTTAAATCCAATTGCGCCCGATAGAATAACAAACTCTGAAGAAGGTGAAGTATTGCCCGGTGCTGAAACGTCGGAAAGTCAACTGGCCGAAAACGATGAAATAGACAAAAACTACGAAGGTAACCGGGATGCCGGGAATGTAGCCGCTACCGACGAAAAAGGAACGAATAAACTAGATGGCAGCAATGCCAATAATCTGCGTACCAAATAAGCAAGAGATTAAAGCATTTATTTGTTTATAGCATTGCGCGCTTAAAATTGAGAGCAGAGAAATAGTTCTTTAATTCAGGGTTTTATATATTTGCGCAAAATTGAAGTAGTCCGTTCCCAGTTTGCCTGTGGGCGTTAAATTAAACTTTTAACTTTTTTTAATAAAAAATATGGCATTTGATATAGATATGATCAGAGCGGTTTATGCCGGACTCGGCGACCGAATTGCCGCTGCCCGTCAGGTAGTAGGCAAACCGCTTACTCAAACCGAAAAAATTCTTTACGCTCATTTATATAATAATCCCGTTGCCGAAGCCTTTGAGCGCGGTAAGTCTTACGTAGATTTTGCGCCCGACCGCGTAGCTATGCAGGATGCCACGGCTCAAATGGCGCTGTTGCAATTTATGCAGGCGGGTAAATCTACGGCGGCCGTTCCCTCGTCGGTACATTGCGACCATTTAATTCAGGCCCGGGAAGGTGCTAATGAAGATTTAGAAATTGCCATCACCGAAAACAAAGAAGTTTATGATTTCTTAGCTTCGGTTTCAAATAAATACGGCATTGGTTTCTGGAAGCCTGGTGCCGGTATTATTCACTCGGTTATTCAAGAAAATTATGCTTTCCCGGGTGGAATGATGATTGGCACCGACTCTCACACGCCGAATGCCGGTGGTGTGGGCATGATTGCCATTGGAGTAGGGGGTGCCGATGCCGTGGATGTTATGGCTGGTATGGCTTGGGAGTTAAAATTTCCCAAAGTTATCGGTGTGAAACTAACCGGTAAAATGAGTGGCTGGACCTCTCCCAAAGATATAATTTTGAAAGTTGCCGGTATTTTAACGGTTAAAGGCGGTACGGGGGCTATTGTGGAATACTTTGGGGAAGGAGCTAGCGCTATTTCCTGCACCGGTAAATCTACCATCTGTAACATGGGCGCCGAGATTGGGGCTACTACTTCGGTATTTGCCTATGACGAAAGAATGGCCGATTATTTAAGAGGCACCAATCGGGCAGATGTAGCTGAACTGGCCGACCAGGTAGCCGCGCACTTACGTGCCGACGACGAAGTTTATGCCAATCCGGAAGCTTACTACGATCAGTTAATCGAAATTAATTTGTCAGAACTAGAGCCGCACGTTAATGGTCCGTTCACGCCGGATGCAGCCTGGCCTATTTCGCAATTTGCCGCGGCCGTAAAAGAACACGAGTGGCCGGTTAAATTAGAAGTAGGCTTAATTGGATCTTGTACTAACTCTTCTTACGAAGATATTACTAGGGCGGCTTCTATTGCCAAACAAGCTACCGAAAAAGGATTAACTGTTAATGCTGAATTTACTATTACGCCCGGTTCCGAGCTAATCCGGTATACGGTACAGCGCGATGGGCTTTTAGATATCTTTGCCGATATGGGAGGCGTTGTTTTAGCGAATGCTTGCGGTCCGTGTATTGGCCAATGGGCGCGCCATACCGACGATCCGAAACGCCGTAACTCCATTATTACTTCTTTTAACCGGAACTTTGCGAAGCGGAACGATGGTAACCCCAATACCCACGCTTTTGTGGCTTCCCCGGAAATTGTAACAGCTTTTGCCATTGCGGGTAGTTTAGATTTTAATCCCCTAACGGATACCCTGACGAATAAAAATGGCGAAGCCGTAATGTTAGATGAACCAACTGGGATGGAAATGCCGCCAAATGGTTTTGCGGTAGAAGATGCCGGCTACGTAGCTCCTGCGGCCGATCCGAGCCAGGTAGATGTTATTGTAAATCCTGCTTCTGATCGCTTGCAAATACTCGATCCGTTCGCTGCTTGGAGTGGTTCTGACTTAACCGGACTGCGCTTGCTGATTAAAGCCCAGGGTAAATGTACCACCGATCATATATCCATGGCCGGTCCGTGGTTAAAATACCGGGGTCATTTGGACAATATATCCAACAACATGTTAATTGGTGCTACCAACGCCTTTAACGGGGAAACGAACAGTGTCCGGAACTTTATGCTTCCTGATGCACCGCACCAGGAAGTACCAACCGTAGCGCGGGCCTATAAAGCCGCGGGTATTGGTTTGGTGGTAGTCGGCGACGAAAACTACGGCGAAGGTTCTTCCCGCGAACACGCCGCTATGGAGCCGCGCCACTTAGGAGTGCAAGTAGTGCTGGTAAAATCATTTGCCCGTATTCACGAAACCAACTTGAAAAAGCAAGGTATGTTGGGCGTTACTTTTGCGAACAAAGCGGATTACGACTTAATTCAGGAAGGTGATATGATTGATGTAGTAGGGTTAACGAGTTTCGCGTCTGGCAAACCGCTGCAGGTGGTATTGCATCATACTGATGGTACTACGCACACCTTTGAGGTAAACCATACGTACAACGAAGGCCAGATTGGCTGGTTCAGAGCGGGTTCGGCCCTGAATCTTATTCGTTTGCAAGGAGCTAAAGCCGCTAGTGAAGGTTTAATTCAACATCAATAGAACAAACTAAAACTAATGAAGTACCAAAAAAGCCCGCCTAAGCGGGCTTTTTTTATGCTAGTACCACTAATTTATAAGTCTATAAAGATCAGATTTACCTTCGTTTAAGAAAAGATACTATTTGCTAGTATTCCAACTTTCAGCTTTTCTAGTTCCCCTATTTTCACCTGGCCGGCTAGGCTTTACTCCTGCATAATTATAAACTTCTTTGTTACCGTATTATTTGCATTACTAATGCGGAGAAAATAAGAGCCATTAGCTAAGCCCGTTAAACTTAGGCGGATTTTACCAGATTGAGTAACCGTGCTTCTTTTTACAACTGCGCCGAGCGCATTCATGATTTCGAGTTGCAAACCCGGATCAATAGCAATATCTTCTGCAATTAGTAAATAAATATAGTTTTCAGGAGTTGGATTACCGTTTAGCCGTAAGTCTTCCGGTTGCCACGTTTGGCGATAAGTTTGGTGTTTTACCTCGATAGTTTGCGTCGTGGAGTCCACGCAGCCTACGCTGTTAGTAGCTATTAATGTAACCGGGTAAACCCCCGCTGCGGTATACCGGACCACCGGATTCTTCTCCTGACTTTTAGCGCTATTGCCAAAAGACCATTGCCATTTAGTGGCCCCTGGCGTCTCATCGGTAAACATAACTTCGCCGGTGGCGGCGGGTGTAATTGGTTTAATCCTATACGTAAAGGCCGTTGCTACTTTTTCAACAGTAATAGTTACCGGAACCAGCGTACTCTCCTTTGCAAAATCATGATTGCTGATGTAGTACGTGGTGGTTTGTTGTAGAACCGGAGTTAGGTAACTCGCACCAGTAGCTAGCGGTTGGGTGCCCGCCGCATCGGCGTAAAAGTTAAAAGTATCGCCACCAGTTGGGCTTACGCGGTATTGGGTACCCGAGCAAATACTTGCGGATTGCACCACCGGCAGAGGCGCTAATATATCTATTGCTTTTGTAAGCGAATCGGAACAGCCGGCTGAATTAACCACTACTAACGATACGCGGTGACTACCAGTGGCGGTAAACCGGATAAAAGGATTTTTAGCGGTACTTACCAGTTGATCTCCCCGGTACCATTTCCATTGACTACTGTTGAGAGTGTTATCAAAAAATTGTACTTCCTTGTCTGCATTCAGCATAGCCGGGTTGGCACCAAAGGTAAAGTCGGCGGTTACGGTTGCGGTAGTAATTGTAAGGGGTACTAAACTGCTCTCAAAAAGAGAATCGGCATTACTTACATAATAAGTAGTATTTTCGGATAAGGCCGGACTCGTGAAACTGGTACCTTTACCCACTAACTGGTGGCCGGCGGCATCGGCATAAAAATGATACGAGCTGCCGCCCGTTGGTTTCATTTCAACCTGGCTTCCCGCACAAACAGTTGCGTTTTTTACCTGCGGGAGCGGTCCGGTTTTTTGTTTCTTGTATTTTTGGGACGCCGCCGCCGCACTTGCCTGCAAGTCTTCTAAGTTATCACCGGCTAGTACGGCAAAGGCCACCAGGTAGCTTTCGCCCGGTCGCAAATCAGGCAATTTGCCGCCTACTACATCCGAAACGTCCTGACCGCTGCCCGTAGTACCCACTTCGGCGTTCCGGGTAATGGGGTTGGAAAGGGCAAGGTATTTTTCCTGGTTAGTGAAGCCATCACCTAAATTAATATCTTGCTGCAGGCCATTAAAGTTATCTATTGCATAATGGGTGGGCGCCAGAGGTGTTAGTAATTTCATGCCGGCAAATATATCTGGCCGTTCGGCACTGTAGGCATAACCCATGTTTTGTACAGGGTCCCATTTGGCCACATTCCGGCTATAAATACCAATATCCCAATCGTTAAATAAGCCGGCGTAAGCATTTATTAAAGGAGCCGTAGATATATTCGTGATTTTGTACTCCAGGATAACGTATTTATTATCGGGTGCATCTCTCCAGGCATAAGCCCGGTGACTGACCTGTACGCCGACCGCCGAAGCATTCGGAAAATCATCTTTGAAAACCCCGCTGGCCGATTTATCTCCGTACTTGGGGGGGCTCTCCCGCTGCACAGCTTTTATTTTAACAATATCCATATCCGAGTAGCCCCTTTCGTTCTGAATATTACCGGAAACCCGGTCCGGGGCCGTACCAATCATAAAGCCACTTTCGGCCGTTAGCGAACTGCTGTTCCGGTAGGAAATTCCTTCGCCCCTTTTATAATCCAGACCATTATGACCCAAATTACCTTTGCTGGTAACGGTTATATGTAAATCATTGATGTTTATCGTGACATAATCAGGATTAGCGATAATGGTAAAGTATTGATAATCGTGGTAGTTATTACCAGTAAATCCGTAGCGAAATTCCACCACTTCATTTTCCGGAATATCCGGACTAATAACTATTTTAAAAGGTAAACCACCATTAGTAGCGGAAGCCAACGTAGCCATATTCCCTACCGTGAAATTATTCTGCAAGATTGTGATATAAGGGGAGGAGCTGGTTAAGTTAATTTGCAGGTTAGATACCGGCGCTAACCAATTCTTAAAAGTGGCCGTAAGCTCCACCGTATCGCCGGCGTAAACTAACTTGCCCGTATTTAAAATATGGTCGATATACCGCACGGAAATAACATCTGTTTGGGTTAGAGCCCGAAAAAGATTAACCCGTCCCCGGCCAAATTTTTCTGTTTTGTTAGCATTGGCCGGTATTTGCGATATATCATCAGCGGTCATCCGCAATTGTTCAGCAACTTGTAAGGCGTTGTACTGGGGAAACTGTTTCCGGACTAAAGCCGCGCAACCCGCCACTAACGGCGAGGAAAACGAAGAGCCGGTAGCCAGCTGGTACGAATTATCACTAAAAGTACGGGTAGATTGCAGCAAGATACCAGGAGCCGCAATATCTACCGGATGCCCAATTGTAGCATAACTTGGTACCTGGTCCTGACCATCCAGAATGGCCACTGATAACACATTATCGTAAGAAGCGGGGTAGTAATCCGGGTCGGTGACGGTATTACCGGCAGCAGCTACTATTACCACATCTTTATTAATGGCCGCATAATTAATAATATCTTGTTCGTACTCCGACCAGATGCCCGCTGAACCCCAGGAAATATTAATAACCTGGCAACCGTGGTCGGCCGCGTACACAATGGCTTCGTAACCGCCAAAAGTAGCATCCCCGAATACTTTTAAAGGCATTATTTTAGAATTATACCCTACGCCAGCAATTCCTTTGCCATTGTTGGTGGCTCCGGCCGCCACGCCACTTACCAAAGATCCATGTCCGATTTTATCAGTCGGATCGTTATCATCGTCCGCCATGTCCCAGCCGTAAAAGTTATCGGTATAGCCATCCCGGTCATTGTCGATACCGTCAATCGGATCGGCATAATTATATTTTATTTTGTCTTTTAAATCTTCGTGAGTCAGCCGTATACCCGAATCCAGAATACCTATAACAATGGAGGAATCGCCTTTTTGTATATCCCAGCCTTTGTAAGCTTGTATTTGTTTCAGGTGATATTGCTCCGTCCGGGTAGAATCGGCAAAAGGATCGTTGGGCTGGTGCAGGAGCTGCGGAATATACACGGGTTCTACGTAAGCAATTAAGCCACTGGCCAGTAATTGTTGCTTTATTTTCTCGAAGGTATGAGGTGCCTCGTACTTTAATTCATAAAGCAAGGTCAGGTCTACTGCGCCGGGTTTTAAACTGGGAGACATAGTAGTCCGGGGGAATTTTTGTTTATACACCTTCGGACCGATGGCCGCAATCAGTTCCTGAAATTGCCGGCGGCGTTCGGCCATGGTGTACGATTGGTAATCGGGCTTAAATTTAAATATAACGGTATTGGGTACAACTTGGGCTTTTGTTTCTGGTAGGCTTAAATGTATCTGGGCAACACCCGGTGCAACAATAATTAGTAAGAAAAAAAATAAGATTATTGTAATAAATCGGAGAGGTGTAAACATTACTGCATAAATAACTTGTTAGAACATATCTTAACTCGGACGGATAGTATATCCTGCTTAGCCGGAAAGACTTATTCGTATGCTAAGTTATTAATTTGCTACTTACCTCTTGGTATATCAATCTATTTATTTTAGCTATAAATTTGTATTTCAGAGAAATGTAATATAATATATTTTAAATATTCTGAAAAGTATTGCTAACGAGGTAAATTTAATAAGTAGCCGTAAACGTTAAGTAATTTCTATTATAATGGATAGTAATAAATATAAAAGGTATGCAACTAAACAGCGGGGATGTGGGTCAGATAAATAAGAGAATATATTAAATTTAGAAGTATGTTACTTAATGCTTAGCAAGTAACAAAGCAGTTTCAAGTAACGATAACGATCGTATTATTTTGTATCTTCTAGCTGCTTGTAAAAAAGAAGAGGTTAGAATTACCGATTATTTATCTCCAGTAAATAATTGTAAAATAGAAAGCTTAACTCTTGCCAATTATATTTTTAGTGAAATATGGAACGCTACAAGGCAAATGCATTAACCTGAGTTTATTCAATTCTACAAAAATCAATAGCGAGCCAATTACTGTTTAGTTGAGCTTCGAGATAACTAAAAAGCCGGTACAAGTACCGGCTTTTTAGTTATTTAAGTGAACTGTTTATTAATTATTGGTAACCGGAATTATTGCCAGATTTTCTTGATGTCGTTGGTTAAATCTTCCACGCTGTTTTTAATGCTGGTCCAGGTGCTGGTATCGTTGTCATCTGTAGAGCTATCCAGTTTGCCCGCAATTAAAGCCCTTTTCTTTTCCAGATTCGCAATGTGTTCGTGATACGTATGATTCGAATCCACAGTAGTAGCCTGGGAACGAGCTTTTAAGACTTTTATTTTATTATCTAATTCTTCCAGGCTTTGTCTAATTTCATTCGCACTCAGGTGTTCCGGAGCGCGTACGTTTTCGGGATTTGGCGGATATGTACTCATTTTGAAGTTCTTAAATATTTAAACAAAAATTTTAGGTCAAAACCATTTTTCAGCTTTGGTAAAAAGCAGCGGTACTAATAGTTTATTACTTATATTTTTTAAAAAAGATTTAGCCGCACACAAAAAAGCCGCTCTCTTTTACAAAAGCGGCTTTTATACAAGAGGTTAATCAGCTAGCAAAATCAATCAAAATTTCCCAGCGCGGCGATATAATCTTTGCTGCCATCCGTAACCCAGGCATCGAGTTGGGCCGGATCTTTCATTTGTTGCCCACGCATTCTCGGCACCACGATATAACCGCAATTAACATCCGCTAGTCCCGACATATCGCTCCATAACTTCTCTATCTGAGCTACCGGATAGATATCTTCTTGGCCGTGGCCCCAGCGGTATTTAACGTCTTTAATGGTAACGTACGTCGGCATCCGGTGCGCCACTTTCCGTACGGCTTTGGCGAGTAACTCCTCATCCCCGTTTAAATCGGCGCGGGTTAAACCAAATAAAGTTAATAACGGATCAATTTGAATCCAGGTGGTCATGGTGTTGTAATAGCTGAGGTTGAGCTCGTCTTCTTCGCGCGGCTGCGCCAAACCTTCCAATAAGCGCACGTGTCCGTTTACGCGGGCTAACCCGCCACCCCGGTCCTCAATCCGGCGCGGCACTACCTCAAACGATAATACATTTCCCGATT
>Ga0210040_10009104_pt1 | contig 11617 bp, 6 predicted proteins | sample CryGeyCG12114_NA_FD_185462 | JGI IMG/M metagenome (GOLD analysis project Ga0210040, IMG submission 185462) | Groundwater microbial communities from aquifer - Crystal Geyser CG19_WC_8/21/14_NA (SPAdes) (version 2) | ecosystem: Environmental > Aquatic > Deep subsurface > Groundwater | place: USA... | reverse complement strand
TTAGGTTTTTTAGAAACTACAGTTTACAAAAATTAAACCAAAAATGCAAGCAAATCTACTTCTGTTCACTGATTCTAAATAAACTTGCTCAGTTTTATTTGGAAAACCAAATTCATAGTTTAATATGCAACGTGCAGCTAGTAAAAACGATATTCACAAGGGATAAAAGTAAAATTGATGAGCTGTCAGTGATTTCATAAATTTTCTTTACACGTGATTGAAAAGTCTCAAGTATTTTACTCAAGTATTCGGTCTATCCAACTAACTAACTAACTAACGAACATCAGTGACTACTATAGTTTAAGTGAATCCATGCAGTTCACATTATTCATGAGATAGGGAACAAGACGTATCAAGCTCACTCACTAAAAGATACTAGCTAACTTCAGAATTGAGTCGTGGTAGATGAATGAGGGCTTGTTCTTGTAGAAATCGCATGCAAGTTTTAGAGAGAGAGAGAGAGAGGGAACCATAACTTTTGGGGGCTCTTAAAGATTGCCAATTACTCCAAGAGGTTTTTCATGCTTCATCCCTGCTTTCCAGAGCTCTATCATAAAATGGGGGTGTAAAGGAGCAGAATGAGCTCTTTCTTTCCAAACATGTGCTCTGTTCTCAACATATGAGCTGGCCATGCACATTTTTCCCTTTTTACGAGCCACTAGATTCCTAGCTCTGAAAATGCCCTCCACTTATTGGCTTTTACGTCTGTCTCTCTATCTTGGAGGCATTGATGACTGACGATTGTTGGAGTACTCTTGGTCCTGTCAGGATTTTGTAGTGGGTTTGTTTGCAACTTGAGTTTATATAGTTTTGGATTGCCGAAGAATTCAGATAATAAAGCAAAGTTAGAATGACAGATGTAAAAATAACATCTCAGTCAGTGTCTTCCGTATGGTCCTATCACATGTCATAATTAAACTTTTGGGGCTCGTAAACTTGTATTTTATGAGTGCAAACGGTGCTTGCACTTTTTTGTCAGCCCACTTTATTTTAGGAATTCTATTCTTTATTCAGAGTAGAGAACTATAAAAATTTTTAGAATACAATGAAAAATCACTGATTGATTTCATTGCCTTCTATTTGTTTGCGAGGTGACTGCACAAATTAATTTATTTTACGCGTACAGCTCTAGTCATAAATTGGTTTTATGCCATGAGCCTGCTTTGGGTTTTTGACACTTCATAGGAATTTGAAATATTTTTAGTTGAACCAAACTGACTAAACAAGTAGTTTACACAAGGAAATTATCCTCAATTTGTTAGCATTGGCCGACAAGGAGTTGACGGCACTTTGAAGTTCTTTACCATGTAAACTTCCATTCACGTTTGTTGTTCCTGTAAACGAAAGGGTTGAGAATTGGTTTTATGCGTATTCTCTCACACATATAAGTTAGCATAGTCCATCTTGTGTAGTCTGTATATGGTTTTCTGCATCTTTTGCTCTTTGCACATATTTAATAAAGGAGTGTTACCACAGATATTTGGGGTTATCCGGGTGTATATTATAAGATACACGTGCTAAACCCAGTTTTTCTGCCAGATTAATTCTTTTCTTGGCTTGGCTAATGAAAAACTATACACACATGGGATGAATAAAAGTGATGACAGTAAAGTTTTTATGAAAGCGATACTAAAAATGAAATAGTTCGTAACTAACATGAAATGAAATCTGATTATGTAGTACAAGCATATGGAGAATGAGATCTTGTACATTTTCATATATTTACACCAAAACATACATATATTATTGTTATGATTCGTTTACTGGTGTATTCCAAAGTAAAAATGCGTATGTATAAATCCTATGAAAATAAATACACTCGATTGAGAAAGTAAATTGAGTTACAGCTACAGGAGCAACTTAAGATGTTTACTAACCGCAAAACATTTCACATTTTTACTATAATACTTAGATACTGCAATGGGCACTTGGAAAACAAGACCCGGCTACCTCAAAGGAGGGGTAGAGTAGATACGACCATACCATACCATACAAAGAAGATACAGAGAATGTTTTAGTTAGTATGGAACATCATTATTATCGTAAAGCTCACTTAACTCCAATGTCTTGTTATCGGCCATTCAGAAACAAATTATAGTTGTAGAAACAAAGCTAGCTGTTTCACCCTAGCGTGGAAAATCCCTTATGGCATGTGTGAGGGTTGTTTCCCAACTTATCCTTCCGATAATCTAAGAAACCAATTGAGCAGTCTTGTACTCCATACAATGAGATACAAAAGTGTAATAACATTCCCCTTGATTTGATTGCTCTACAACAATAATAATACGATCCATCCTGAAGCTATAACTAAACTGCTACAATGGGGAGAGGGGATAACATGTGGTTACGAAATAAAACATATCAGTTTTTCCGGATTACATTTTACTTTTACTTGCACCCCAAGTTTACTATCGGTTGTAATAGTAACTTCTCCCTTTTATCTTCCATTAACTACTTAGGCACTTTTCAGTTATTATTCGCAACGCAGATTCTCATGTCATAATTTTCTACACAGCAAAATCATATGGGCTGTATTTGTCAATCGGAGAATCAGACTAGATAACATGCATCCACAGAGATTACTAAATTAGCCAAACAATGAATCTAGTAAACATTTTAAACACTAGTTAGAAGTTGTACGTCGTTTATGATTTTACCGCAAAATGATATTGAATTAAGATACTTGAAAAGGTAACTCTGTGGAAACTATACTTGGAGTCAGAGCTCGAAAGTATGCTCCATTCAAGGATAGTTAATGATGAAGTTTTGAAGATGCAATTTAACTGAGTATAGAATATTGTTAAATTAACAGGCTATTAGGGACTGATTTTGACTATCAACACATGAATGATATGGCCCCAGACGAACATCACCATTTCAATCGCTGTCACAGCTTTCCCAATTTAACAGATGAGCAGCGTCGCATTTGCCAACGGAGTGCAAGACATTTTGACGTAAGTTATTAATAGCGATTAAAACTTTGACTTGCACGATGATTTTGCTGACACGAATGATTTTTTGTGTATCGTCGAATAGGCAATCAGTGATGGCGCTAAGCTAGGTATATCAGAATGTCAATACCAGCTGCAATCACATAGATGGAATTGTTCCATCATCCGTGACGCTCCCAATGTATTTGGGAAAGTGCTGGATATCCGTAAGTCAAAAAAATCCCTTTTCATAAATCAATAAATACGGCGGAACTATTACTGAATATTGACGCAATTAATAAGCAAGCCAAAGTTATTACTTAACTAATGAATTGACGATGCTCACTCGATAAAGATGCGCTTTTGTAATAGAAATATAAAGCGATGCATTAGAGTTCATGAGTTTAACATACTAAGGGCACCCGGTAAGTAAGGGTAATGCACCGGGGTAACGGGATATTACGGTATTTGAGTAACTTTTCTACTTTTCTCCATCTTAATAGGGGCAGGGGTATTCACGAACGCCAACCCGGTAACTCGGTATATACTAGATACGGTATAACTTTTTGCAATTATTTGCAATACCCCGTTACCCCGATGCATTTGAGTACCCTGTTTGCAAAAAAGTTACCGATTTACCTTTAATGACAAGCAATACAGTCAGTCAGTAAAATCTATTTGATTCTCCTTGTATCCAAAATATATAGAGTAGTATTTTTATCTTGTGTTCATACTTCGTTTTGCAAAGATTATTTGATGAATTGAGAGTGAAGATGTAGCCATTTAGCGTTTACGAATTAAGTTGGTTTCTAACTAGGGTATAAATCGGTTATACGGGCTCCGCACCAATTTTGACAAATGACACACCAAATGAAAGGGTTTGAACGAACTATGAGCCATCAAATATCAAATGAGATCCTTTGTATCCTGTAGTTTCTACATGTAAGTTTCAATCAAATGCTCATTTTTGAAAAGATTCAAGAGAAAAAGCATACGTACATGCCATTTCTGCAGCCAGTTTGGCCTACCAAGTAACTAAGTCCTGCGCTAAAGGGGATCTAGAAGACTGCTCATGTGATGACTCCGTGAGATCAAGAAGCACACGAGGGAAATGGCAATGGGGAGGGTGCTCTGAGGTAAATACAATTATCAAATACAGCATGCAAACCTATTTATTTACCCTATACTTACGTTATCTAACCACTACTTAGGACGTTAAATTCGGAACAAGATTTAGCAAAGAGTTTGTAGACTCTGTAGAAGACCCTGCAAAACCAGAAGGAGTTATGAATCTTCACAATAATGAAGCCGGGCGAAGAGTAATGACAATCTATTTTTTGTTCCTTTTAGTTAGTTAGCTACTTTTAGTTTGTGTTTAAAAAAAAATTCTTTAATGCTTATGCAGCTTCTAAGGAAATCTATGGTATTGCGTTGCAAGTGCCACGGAGTCTCTGGGTCCTGCACGATGAAAGTGTGTTGGAGAGTTCTCCACCCATTCAGAGAAGTTGGGGAGAAAGTTCGAGAGCGTTTTGAAGGGGCATTCCAAGTCAAGGCGGTCGTAAAACGAAGCAAAAAACTGCACGGCAAAGAAGCAAGGTCCAAAAAGAAAATCAAAGTAAACGGTCGAACTCAAATTTTGAGGCTCAAACCTAAGTTGGCTGGAATGAAACGACCCACGAGGAAAGATTTAGTCTATTTAGATGAATCTCCCACTTACTGTGACAAAAATGATACGTAAGTTGGCACCTTTGCACCATGTACAATCTGTAACCTAAAACTCTTGATTGGATAGATTTTTTTTCTTCTAGATTACACGTATTGGGTACAAGCGGCAGGGTTTGTAACCGAACTAGCAATGGACCAGAAGGGTGTAGTGTTTTGTGCTGTGGTCGGGGCTACCAAACAATGATGAGGGAAGGGAATGAGTCCTGTAATTGCCAGTTTGTATGGTGTTGTCGTGTGGAGTGTGAAAGTTGCCCATTCAAGAGGGACGAATACGTTTGTAACTAACGAAGTAATTAAAGTGAGAGCACAAACTAGAGATGATATGACTTTTACTTTTATAAATGACTGATGAGATGACAATCTTTTACTCTCCCGGCTGCACAACAAAAAATTACCAACAGCTAGTGAAAATGGCTACGTTAAAAGAAGCTCCATCTACTGACTGAAAGGCTTATCGAGAGTAGAATTTTAAGAAAGGAGGGAGTGAGCTCCTCTAGCCAGATGCAGCTTAATGGCATTATTATACGTGCACTAACTGCAATTTTAATAATTCGTTGGCTTAATACAAGTGTCTATTATGGGTAGCTTTTGATTTGTGAGTTTCACAATTTGTAATCGTACAATAGTGGTAATATTTGAGAGTGTTTTTCATGGATGTAAAATTTCAATTTTTAAGCTGTTGTTATTGTATAGTCAAAGTCAACTGTGCTTTAATTCAAAAACTCGTGTTCGTTCCTCGTGATATTCCTCTTCTTTGTATATATTTCTAAATTAGATAAGCTAGGCAAATGATTAAATTGGAGAGTTGTAGATCTCGATGATGATGTAAATAACTTTTAGTTGCCAAAATACAACAATGCAATCAGGACATGGGTGTCACCAAACATGAGCTTTTTTTATTTGTTCCATACGTAGACCAACATATAGATAAGTTTGCACAGTGCACTTTATAGTTTCTTGTTTGGATGTATAAAAATCACTATGTTATGCTGTACAATTCCACCAACGGTCGAAAAAATGTTGAAACAGAAAATGTGTATTTGTAAATACAAAGCTAATTACCAAAAAAGAAGCTTTTCTGTTATTGTAATAGAACCAAAGGAAGTTTTAAGTAGAGGCACAAGTCATTCGCTATCAGTATTACAATTTGTAGCATAATTATTATTAAATACTCTTATGCATTGTTGAAGTCTTACTTATGTTTACTTTGCTTTGTTGTTAACTTAAGAACTCTTTATAACCATTTAAAATCACTGTATGTAAATCGAAGATGAAACCAATAAATGCGGTGTCAGTTTGTCTCAATTGAATTTAATTCTTCCGCTTCCGCCTATTACCATTTAAAGAAAATGTTCGGTCCTATAGTAACATTTCCCAAAACAAATCAAATTCCGACACTGGAAGATAATAAAACTTGAGGAAAAATTGAAATCGGCAACAAAATTATTTCTTCTTGCACTTTAGGTTAAGGAAATAAAGTAAGAAAATTCTTACCAAATTATCAGTCAGATCATACAATTCGGGAAATTAATTAACTTCTTTACGAAAATAAATTGAAAAGTGAGCACAATGAATTGCGTACAAACCCCACCATCCTTCACAAATAATATCAACAGCTTAGCTACTCCAGAACCTCACTACATCCCTGGATATGCTGGTATGTTACGTTGACATAAATGAATGAAATACCATAAAAATGCTTTTGAAAACCACAATCTACTTTCGAAACTATAAATGCCATGAAATATCTAGGCCATGTTCCCCAAGCAAAATATCGACCAGGTCATACCTATGGAATGACTTCACATCGGGTTCTCATCGATCCTTGCATCCATATGAGCCCAAGAACGATTTTGAATAACATACACCCTGGATATTGCACCGTAAGTAAACTTTCCAATCTAAAATTCGTTAATTGGGTAACCAAGCCGCCGATGCTAAAATTACAATACCATTAAGCTTAAAATTTTGCAATTTAATTTCTCAACGGCGTTGCAATCTAAATCTAGAATAGAAGTAATAAAGTAAAAATATGGCATCTTAGAAAATAGCGTCATTTGCAACGCTCCATCGTCAAACGATGTCTTCACGCAGGCGCATCAATGAGTATCATGTGCAACTTCCAATGCATTCTCTTTGTTCTGCACTTATTGGTGAAGAATTGAATTTTATTAGCATTGGATTTGGGCTTTGTTCTGTTAATAATTTTTTGAGCAAAATGATGTGTTTTTTAAATAAGATTAATATATTTATATCTATATACCTTGATTAAATTCATAAATTCATATTGTTGTTGCTGACAGGATGAATTCGGTAGACCCGGGATTGGAATTGATCCATTGTTATCCGCTCAAATGGCATTGGTAAACAGTAGGGTCAACAGCCTGGGAAGACAACAATACCAACCAGATATGACGCCCGGCTACACTGGATTTGTAAGTTCAGTCTAGTTCTAAATTTTAAGTAGTGAGCACGGTGTAAAATTTGTTGTGAATATTTTGTTTTGTTTGGTTCTAAATTCTAATTGTGATTAAATATGGTTGATAACAAGATTCCTCGATACCAATCAATTTTGGGTCACACCTATTCTCCAGCCTGCAACAGGGCTTTGGCTAGATTTGAACAAGATCAATGGCGTGATAGATTGTTCAACAAGGTATGACTTTTTTTACATTATTTGCGGAGGTATAGTTAAAGTAATGAATGATGTTGCAATTATGTTATTTTTATATTTTTTTGTAGGAATTGGAAGCTTTGGACGGATGGCGTTTTTGCTACAAGTCGAAACCTTGGGAATCACCCGAGGTTATGCGACCAGTGAATAGCGACCTACAACAGTTCTCTAGACCGGCTCCAAATCAAAATTCGGCAACATTTTCACCAAATTTTATTCCCACCAAGGGTGTTCCTACTGGTTGCAGTAGTTGTGGAGGTCGTTAGGTCAAATATCCAGGCCGAAATTTTATTATATTGTCTTCTTTTCTGTCTGTGATGCATGTTGAACTTGTTTTCCGTGATATCATGTACAATATGAAAATATTTTTTTGACTGAAGAATAAAATATCAGTGTCTTGCACGCTCTGTGCTGCTTTCTGGTGCTTCTGCATGATTAAAATTACGCCATAGCAAAAATTGGTATTGTTTCATACGAAAGAAAACAAACAAGATGCTTGCTTGCTCTTACTTCTAAATTGATCAAATCAGTCACATATTTTTAGTTTACCTGTATAATTTGTGAATACGTATTACAGGTAAGTTGGGTCGTACACTACGTATAGTGCAAACATTTGAAGCCAAAAATGATCAATGCAGAGTCAACTCAACGTTTCATTAAAATGTTTTATAATTATTGTTGTCTCAACTGATTTTTTCACGACTAGAGAATAATTGTCAATACATTTTTATTTTATTATCAATAAAATTAGGTGGACCACCAGCAGAATTTTCAATTTTATCTTCCGGAAGAGATCTCTGTGAATACGGTAAAAGAAGAATGTGGGGTGCCGCAAATGAAAATATAATGAGCACAACTTGTGGAGACATCATTCCACAATTAAATGCATTTCGATTTTCTCAGTAAGTTTTGCATTCTTTTTTCACAAACTGTTGATTAATTTGAGTCTTGAGACAAGACAAGCATTTTGACTTACGAAAACGTTTATATGCTGCTTTTTTAGTCCCATTGAGAGAGTTCAAGAGGTGTATCGCCATTGTGAAGGGATGCTTCCCAACTACCAAGGACATGTCCCTAGCGCACAGTTCCGAATTGGGCGTAAGTTCAATATCCATACTGTATAAAAAAATGTATCCCGTACGGTAAGATGAAATTTTTTTGATGATATTTACAACAGTGACGTTTGGAAGCGCCACTAGGAACGCCAAATATGGACTCCAGCCATCCAGATCTGCTCCAGTATGCTATCCTCTCAATTATTGAGATCAGAGTAGCGGCTCTCATATACATGATGGGAGATGGAGATGTAGTTTGTGACCTTTTGTATTTGTGCTGTGATCGAGGTCAAAATTTATTGTTTCATGTCTAAAGCATCATAATTTTCGTAATAAAAATTGACAAAGAGAAATACTGCATCTAAAAAGCAATTTGGTAGATTTTGATTATTCGTATCATCGTAGTAAAGTCATTTAGACTTGAATTTAAATCTAAATCATTAAGCCACAAGCCACAAACTACTTTCATTTGCATACATTGTGTTTAACTAAAAGTCTCATTGCTGAACATTTTCAATGGCACCACACTTGGCTAATTTGTTGGACCGGATGCAATTTGTATTGATTTAATTTAAGCTTTCCTATTCCTGTTATAATCTTAGAGCTCTTAAAAAGATTCCAAATTATAGAATTCCATGTCTTTATTTTTATAATTGTAAAAGTTTTAACACTATAAATAAGTTAAAAAAATCAAATACTAACTGACTGAACTAAATTGCACCAGAAAACTGAAAAGGTATAGTATTCATGAAAATCAAAGCTACGTATCCACATTGAATGCTACAGCCACAGCCCCACAGCCTATAGCAAAGCTTCCGATGTCGCATTACTATCTTTTTTTGAGTTGAGAGAATTTCTATGATAGTGCAAGCTTCAATCCACCTTCATTTTTAATGCGCCACAGTAATTTTATGATACAAAGACACAATGCCTAGCTGAATAAAAAAAATAAAAGTAATGTCCTGCACCAATATGACAAAACGGAAGTCAACTTTGTATTCATTGGATTGAAATGGAAACCGTAAATCCTTGAACTGTATACATTGTACGTAAGCACCCAGCAGTATTTTACCATAAAATAGACAACAGCCTGTACATATATTTTGCATTTTATAATAATTACTATGCATGATATAATTCGGGTGGAAAATATTTTTTGAAAAAAAATTTACCCGATAACCAATAAAAATTTGCCCGAAAATCAACATACCGACCTGCCATTTTTGAGCAAAATATTTGAGAAATAGGGTAAAATTTCAGTATTTTTTGGTGAATTTGGGCCAAAATACGGTTTATGGTACATTTTTTGTTACTTTGGGCAATTTTTACCCGGAATTTTTAAAAATCTGCCCAAAAGTTGCCCCCTACCCCAAAATTTTTCCATAACCTGGTTACCGAGTTATGATGGATTTTCCACCTGTGTTTGTATAGAAGCTTTTTGATTGTATTTAACTGTTTTATCCACAGCGTCAGCACTCAAATGAAAAAGACCTAAAGACCTGATCTAAATGATTGATTGATTGACTGATTGATTTTCTAAAGTTGAACGTTGATTTCATCATCTCATCCGTAGCCTGTGAGTAATTATTCATCACGACTGAATCGAGAATTGCAAAGGGCATTATTTCATCAATTTGACTGCACATGAATTTTGCTGGCTACACACAGTTTGTAATTTAGCCAAACTTTGTGTGGATTTGCTATTATTGTTACATACTAGAGGTGGCAGACCACGATGAGTCGTAGGGTGCAACACGCAACACTTTCTACCTACTATTCCATTTTTTTTCTAGCTGGACACTGGAGATTAAAACATTTAGATACTAAAAACTTTATGTGAAAATATTGGTCATTTGTCATCTGAGCTAGTATCATGTGAAAATATACTCCTGATACTCACTGTGCAATATTTAGTTAATTAGTGTGCTGCTTGATTAAGCAACAAACATTTGTGCCTAAAAAAGTTAATAATAATAATTGTTGTTGTCTGCAATTTATCTAAACAACGTGAAAATCTGGAAAAACATCCGAATGGAACATGAAGCCTTCCGCGTGAAAATGGTATTTCTGTTTTCCCATGTTTGGTACACTTTTTAACCCGCTCTAAATAACCACCAATTTTTTCATGTTAGGGGAAAATATTATGAATGAACTCATAAAACTGTACAATCTAGTCAGTTTTTATTCAATTCCAGAAAATTTTAGTTAGTCCTACGTAACGCGAAGTTAATTAATAGCTCTATATTATACATGCAATGCACTGAAAACCATTGATGAGAAAATATTCAGTTTCCTTACTATGCTATACATGTATCTAAACCGTTTCTCACCTCATGGAAGATAAAACTGTGCACTGTTTTACAGTCAAGGATAAACTTAAAGAGCAAGCCTTCAAATCATAAATTTCTTGAAAAAAATGCACAAAATGAACTTTAATTTAACTAGTCACCCTTACTTGCTCAATTTTTTCCCACCCTCGCACTCACTCACAAATGGCGGTATTCATAATCGCTGTCTGCTATCTGATGAGAGATTCTCTCAGCCTTCTATAGCATAAAAAACACATCCATTTTTTTTTCCAAAGGCCAGAGACTCGTCTTTGTTTTGAATATAACCTATAGTAAGTAAGTATCCAACCAAAGTATCTACAATCTTTTTTCTTGTGTAATAATAATGCCTTGCATTTGGAGCAAAAATTACAACTGGTTTACTTCATTGTAGTAAGTAAGTATTATAAGATGCAATGCTTGCACGCACGCACACAAACCCAAGATTATGATGAACCCATCCTACCTTTCAAAGTTTAAAATATCAAATGAACTTTGGTTGTAGTTAGTTAGTATTGTAAGCAATAATGTAAATGTAAAAACATAGTAGCTGGCCTAGCTTAAACCTACCTGTGTAGTGTACATGGATGATGATTCCATTTTTTTGCAATCAGTCTTGAATGTAAAACCAGAAACTAACTCTACTCATGTAGTCAGTTCATTTGTTGTGGTGTACGGTGCACAAAAAATATTTTCCTGACTTCCAGCATGGAATTCACCCTTCGTCGTTTTTCATATATATTTTGTTTACTTCCATTGTCTACTTGATCAAGAAATCGGTGCAAGAATAAAGTGCGGGGAAGGTCAAGTGATCGACGTATTTTGCGAACTAAATATTTGGATTGTGGAGATGGAAAATTTTCAATAGAGATAGTTGAGAATAACAACCAGGTTTCAAATTTTTCG
>Ga0210040_10009103_pt1 | contig 11618 bp, 10 predicted proteins | sample CryGeyCG12114_NA_FD_185462 | JGI IMG/M metagenome (GOLD analysis project Ga0210040, IMG submission 185462) | Groundwater microbial communities from aquifer - Crystal Geyser CG19_WC_8/21/14_NA (SPAdes) (version 2) | ecosystem: Environmental > Aquatic > Deep subsurface > Groundwater | place: USA... | reverse complement strand
CACAATCATTCCGCGCTGGCCTTTACCGATCGGCGCGAACAGGTCCAGCACACGGGTGGAGATCTGGCTTGGCCTTGTTGTCAGTTTCAGGCGCTCCTGCGGGAACAGCGGCGTCAGGTGCTGGAAAGGAATGCGGTCACGGATTTCTTCCGTGGTGCGGCCGTTCACTGTCTCCACTTTCAGCAGGGCAAAGTATTTTTCGCCTTCTTTCGGTGGGCGTATCTGGCCTTTCACGGTGTCTCCTGTTTTCAGTCCGAACAGCTTTATCTGCGACGGGGAAACATAGATATCATCCGGACTTGCCAGGTAGTTATAATGCGTAGAACGCAGGAAGCCATACCCATCCTGCATCAGTTCCAGCACGCCTTCGTTCAGGATGATACCGTCAAATTCCTTGAAGTTCGTGGTGTTTGTGTTCTGCGGCTGTTGGTTGTTACGGCGCGGGGCGTTTTCAGCCCGGTCGTTGCTGCGGTTATTGTTATCGCTTCGGCTGTCGTTGCCGCGGTTGTCGTTTCGGTTATCGCGCACCTCGCGCGGCGCCTCATTTCCCCTGCTGTCGCTGCGGTTATCGCTGCGGCTCTCCCGTGGCGCATCGTTGCCTCTGCTGTCGTTGCGGTCGGCTCTTTCGCTGCGCGTATCCCGGGCAGCATCGTTCCCTCTGCTGTCGCTGCGGCTGTCTTTGTTGTCGCTTCCTCTGCTGTCGCTGCGATTATCGCTGCGGCTAGTATCTTCCTTCACCTCACGGCTTTCGCTTCGGCTGTCGCGGCGTAAGCGCTCACGGTTGTTCTGAGAGCCGTGGTCTTTGGTCGGGGCCGGTGTGGGCACCATGGTGGCCGTATCGCTTTCGCTGCGGGCTACCACCTGTTCGCGGGCGGGGCGCCTTTCTCTTTTTGCTGGTGCGGGAGCCTCTACCGCAGGCATCTCGGCTACTTCAGCTACAGCAATTGTGCTTTCCGAAGCCTCGGCGTCACCTGCAGCAATACTACCAACGGAAGACTTGTATTTTTTAGGTAATTGTTCGGAAGGGGTTACGGCCTGTTGATCGAGGATTTTGTAGACAAGGTCTTGCTTGCTTAGCTTCTTAAAGTTTTTTACACCTAAGTCCTCAGCAATTTCCTTGAGTTCTGAAAGAAGTCTATCTTTCAATTCATCAATATTATACATAAATAACGGTATGGTAGTTTATTAGCTTGCCAGGTTGCACGGAAGCGAACGCAGCGAGAGATTCTGTTAGTAATTAGGAAAAAGAATAGGTTGCGAAAGAGTCAGAGAGGCACAGGAAAGGGCCTTCTTCAATTGTACCGCAATGTTATTGCAATGCCTTATAATTAACAAATATTACGGAGTATTTTATAAAAAAAGTTTCACTATCTGCCAAAAAGATTTCGCAAATGCCCCTAACTCCTCAAAAAAGTATATTTTTGCAGGTATATACAACACCTACCTATGCTACAGTTAACAGTTTTAAGAGAACAGACGGCACATGTGATTGAGGGTCTGAACAAGAAAAACTACAAAAATGCGGCCGAAGAAGTTGCCGCACTGCTGGCGCTCGACCAGCAGCGCCGCCAGGTGCAAAGTGAGCACGACGAGCTGCAGGGCCGAGCTAACTCCATCTCCAAAGAAATAGGTTTGTTGATGAAGAACGGGGAACGTGAGAAGGCCGAGGCATACAAAGCTGAAACATCCGAGCTGAAGCAGCGGACAAAATCGCTGGCCGAGCAAATGGCCACGGTGGAGGAGCAGATACAGCAGGCACTTTACAAGCTGCCAAACCTGCCGCACGAAAGCGTACCTGTCGGTAGAACAGCAGAAGACAACGAAGTAGTTCTCCAGCACGGGGAAATTCCGAAATTATTTGAGGGCGCGCTTCCGCACTGGGAGCTGATCCAGAAGTACGACATCATCGACTTTGAGCTCGGCAACAAGATAACGGGGGCAGGCTTCCCGGTATATAAAAAGCAGGGGGCGCGGCTGCAGCGGGCGCTCATCAACTTTTTCCTGGACGAGGCCATCGCCGCAGGCTATATGGAGGTGCAGCCCCCGATCCTGGTGAATGAAGCCTCGGGCTTCGGCACCGGGCAATTGCCCGACAAAGAAGGCCAGATGTACCATGCCACAGAGGACAACCTGTACCTGATCCCGACGGCGGAGGTGCCGATCACGAACATATACCGCGACATGATTCTGCCCGCAGAGCAGCTGCCGGTGAAGAATGCGGGCCACACGCCCTGCTTCCGCCGCGAGGCCGGCTCCTGGGGTGCCGACGTGCGCGGTCTGAACCGCCTGCACCAGTTCGACAAAGTGGAGATCGTGCAGATCACGCTGCCGGAGAAGTCGTATGAGGCGCTGGAGGAGATGAGCCGGCACATACAGGGGCTGTTGCAAAAGCTGGAGTTGCCTTACCGTGTGCTGCGCCTGTGCGGCGGCGATATGGGCTTCACCGCTGCCCTTACGTTTGATATGGAAGTGTACTCTACCGCCCAGGGCCGCTGGCTGGAGGTAAGCTCTGCCTCTAACTTTGAGACCTACCAGGCCAACCGCCTGAAGCTGCGATACAAAACAGAATCCGGCAAAACGCAGCTGCTGCACACGTTAAACGGAAGTGCGCTGGCCCTGCCACGCATTGTAGCCGCCATCTTAGAGAACAACCAGACGCCGGACGGCATCAACATGCCGAAAGTGCTGCACCCCTACCTCGGGTTCGAGAAGATTTCTTAAATCGGATACAAGGAGGTTTGGAGATAAATTCCCGCATATAAACCAGCAGGGCCCGCATATAAACCAGCAGGGCCCGCATATAAACCAGCAGGGCCCGCATATAAACCAGCAGGGCCCGCATATAAACCAGCAGGGCCCGCATATATCCGGGCCCTGCTGGTTTATATATAGGTTCTTACTTTATGGTGCTATGACTAATATATAAGTATGCGTGAGCAAAGACCTCTCAGTGGGCGCAACTCCTGTGAATATCTGAACGATAGCGCTGCTGCGCCTCACCCGCCAAACTGCTCCATATACTGCTGGTAGTGATTTTTGAGCTTATACTTTTTCAGTGTGTTCCTTGCCTCCGCAATATTATGCTCTGTCAGTTCCTGCACCTGCAGTAGCTGCAGCAGTTGCTCCTGCTCATTTTCACTTTCCGTTACCTGCGCATATGCCTGCAGAAACAGCGGGGAGAGTACTAACTTATTTTTCAGCACGCTCACATAGTATATAGCCACCAGCTTCTCCAGCGCCTCCTCCACTTCCTCTAAAGTAAATACCGTGCCGTCTACTGCGTCGGCCATCAACAGTACGTCCTGCAGGTTAGCAGCACCTCCTTCTCCGCCCGTGGCTAACAGCAGGGCCTCCAGAAACTGTGCCTCCGTCTGCTGCCGGTTATGCTTATGCTTTGGCATGTTCAAAAGTTAAGTCATCGAACGGTATATCCCGCATGCACTTGAAATGGCCTTTGGGGCATTTGCTGTAGCCAATCTTGGAGCAGGGGCGGCAGCTGAGGCCGTGCACCTCCAGCACTTTGTACCTCGTCCGGAACGGGTACATGCCGAACTCCGGAATCGTGTTGCCCCACACGCTGATAATTTCTTTGCCGAAAGCCGCTGCAATGTGCATCAGGCCGGTGTCGTGGCTCACCACCTTCTCGGCCTGCCGCACCAGGGAGGCCGAGCCGTTGAGGTTGTACTTTCCGCAGGCATTATATATAATGGTTGGTTGCTGGCTGTTATTTGTATGACCAGCGAAGTGCCTGGCGATTTCCTCCCCTTTGGCAGCGTCTTCTTTGCCTCCTAACAGCATCACAGGCTGCTGCAGGCGCTCGCACAGCTCGATGATGCGCTCGGTGGGCAGGCGCTTGGTGTAATGCTGCGCCCCAATGGCAAACGCGACGTAGCCCTGCCGGAAAGGTGCAGGCAGCGTTTGCAAATCCACTTCATCCTCAGCCGGAATAAAGTAGTCTAATCCCTTCCCGTCGTCCTGCACGCCCAAAGCCGCAGCTGCATCTAAATAACGCTGCACAATGTGCACATCGGGCAGGCGGTTGAGCTTGAAATTCACCATCAGCCACTTCTGGTAGTTGAGCTTATCGAAACTCTTACCCGGCCTCCCCAGGCGCGCTTTGATAACGCTCGTGCGCAGGTTGTTGTGCAGGTCCACTATATAATCAAAGTTCTCCGCCTTCAGCTGCTGCACCAACTCTTTCAGACTTCCGCCTAACAGGTGCAGCTTGTCTATATATGGGTTGTGCTCCAATATGCCTTTAAATGCATGTTTCGTGCAGTAATGCACCTCCGCCCCCGGCACCTGCTGTTTGATGCCACGCACCACAGGCGTCGTCAGCACAATGTCGCCGATGGAGGAAAAACGGAGAATAAGGATCTTTGGCATGGTGTGTTTAATTGTTCCGAAACAGCGGGAAAGGAGCTTATTTACTTAATATTCACCTTCCGATCCCTGAAATACTGCTCCACTTCTGCTGCCGGCTTTGCATTAAAAGTCATCTCTTTGGTAAGGCCTCCCTTACGACCGACAAATACGCCGTAGCGCATGTCGTCGTAGCCGCTGGTGTGGTGGGCATCGGGGTTAATGCTGAGCATCACGCCTTTTTCCAGCGCGTACTGCACCCAGCGCCAATCCATGTCCAGCCGCCAGGGGTTTGAGTTGATCTCGATGATGACATTGTTGGCGGCGCAGGCGTCGATTACCATCCGGTGGTTGATCGGGTAGCCTTCGCGGCGCAGCAGCAGGCGGCCTGTCGGGTGGCCCAGTATGGTGGTATAAGGGTTCTCGATGGCGGTGATGAGGCGGGTAGTCGCCTTCTTCTCGTCCATGTTCAGCGAACTGTGAATGGAGGCCACAACAAAGTCGAATGTCTTCAGGATATCCTCCTCATAATCCAGGGAGCCGTCGCCCAGTATATCTGACTCAATGCCTTTGAAGATTTTGAAGGGGGCCAGTTTCTTGTTCAGCCCATCTATCTCCTTCTGCTGCCGCAACACATCGCCCTCGCGCAGGCCACCGGCATAAGAGGCCGTTTTAGAGTGGTCAGAAATGCCCAGGTAGCCGTAGCCCATGTCGCGGCAGTAAGTGGCCATTTGCTCCAGCGTGTGCGCGCCGTCGGAGTAGGTGCTGTGGTTGTGCAGGCTGCCTTTCAGGTCAGATAGCTCCAGCAGCTTCGGCAGTTTGTTCTCCATCGCCAGTTGCAGCTCGTTTGTGCCCTCCCGGAGCTCGGGCGACACATAAGCCATGCCTGCGGCGGCATATATATCCTCTTCCGTCGCGTGGTTCTCCTGCCGGACGACGGCCATGATGCATTTTCCGGCCGCGAATACCTGTGTCAGGTGCGCCTCAGCAGCAGAACGGGTCAGCAACTCGTTGGCAAAGCATATCTCCGGCACCAGGAAAACCTCTGTGCGGAGGCCACTCAGCGCGTGCTGCCCACGCCATACCCGCGGCCCGGAGCTCTTTTCGTCCTGCGCCAGTACTTCCAGCTTGTTCAGGGCCTCTGCGGCAGTGGCGGGCGTGTCTGTCGCCACAACCAGCTGCAGCGACTCCACAATCTCCATGCGCCGGCGCACATCCCCGGCCACAGCCGCCTGTGTCCCCGGAAGGGCTTCTTTTATATGCTGCAGGAGTTCCTCTGCCGCTGGCTCGGCCTCGGCATATAACAGTTTACCCCGGTTCTGCTGCGTAAAAAGCAGGGCCTGCCGGATGTTCTCCTGCGTCTTGGCGCCGAAGCCTTTCAGTTTGCTCACCTTGTCCTGCTCACAGGCGGTCAGCAGTTCCTCCACTGTCTCGGTGCCCAGCTCCTTCCAGAGGTTGCGCACTTTTTTCGGGCCGATGCCTTTGATGCGGAGCATCTCCACCACGCCCGGCGGTGTGGCCGCCAGCATCTGGTCCAGCTCCTCGAAAGAGCCGGTGGTGTTTATCTCCACAATCTTGGAGGCTATGCCTTTGCCCACCCCGCTAATCTCCTCCAACTGCGGCTGGCTCATACCGGCCAAAGGCGCTTCTACCAGTTCCAGTGCCCCCACGGCATTGGCATAAGAGCGGATTTTAAACGGGTTTTCGTCGTGCAGTTCCAGCAGTTCAGCCGTCAGCTTAAACAGTTTTATGATTTTCTTATTTTCCAAGGCGCATTCCTGTATAGGTACAAAGATAGAAAATGCTGTCGAACCTTGCCTGCCGCCGCGCCTATATTCGGCCGTTGCCGGAGGTTTTGATTCTTTGGCATACTTCGTGCTTTTACATTAGCAGACTTCTATGTAACGCAGGAAATGCCTACCTTAGCCCTGTAAACCTGTTCTTACCTATGAAACACGCATCATTGCTTTGCCTGCTGAGCCTCGTGCTGCTGGCTGCCACCTGCAGAAAAAGCGATAAACTGGCGGCGGAGCTGATTGACAAAACCTGGCTGCACTCTTTTGAGGAAGATGCCGGCGACACCATCGTTTACCGCCTAAACTCCTTCGACTTTCCGCCCTCCCGCGGCCGCACCGGCTTTACCCTGGAGTCTGGCGGCGTGATCAGGCGCTTTGAGATTGCCCCGACCGACGGGCTGGAGGAACACGTGGGAGCATGGGAACAGGTAAAGAAGGGCACCGTAAAGATCCGGATGAAGCCCGACAGTAACCCGCCGCAGAACTACGAAGTGCAGATCATTTCCCTGGAAAACGAAGTGCTGAAAGTGCGGCGGCTTCCGGTGCCGGGCGAGCAGTAAAGGCCCCGCGCTATGTTATCCGGAAACAGTATCATAAACCAACGCTATATGCTGCTTCGCCTCCACTAGTTATCTTATATATCACCATACATCCGCAGAGACACACCCATGCAACACTGGCTTGTAAAATCAGAACCTGAGAAATATGCGTGGGCCGATTTAGTGAAAGACGGCCGCACCACCTGGGACGGCGTACGCAACTTCCAGGCCCGCAACAACCTGCAGCAGATGCAGCCCGGCGACCTAGTGCTCTACTACCACAGCGTGTCTGAAAAGGCCGTCGTGGGCATCGCCAAGGTGGACAAGCCCGCTTACCCCGACCCTTCTGCCGACGACCCGAAGTGGGTGGCGGTGGACCTGGTGCCCTTCCGCGATTTTAAGGAGCCCGTAACACTGGAGCAGATAAAGCAGGACAGGCGCCTGGAGAACATCGCCCTGCTGCGCCAGTCGCGGTTGTCGGTGATGCCGCTTACCGGTGAGGAATTTGACATCCTGCTCGCTCTGGGCAACTAAGCGTTTCCGGGCAAAAAAAGGGCGGCCATAACAACGAATAGCAGCTAAATGCAGTACAATGCTTTAGCTGCTTTGTTCTATTTACCCGCTCCCGATAACGCTAACACCCTGTTATTTATGGTTCTTGTTCGTTACCTGCTCATTTGTTCTTTTTCCCTGTTACTGTTCCCGCTCCTGGCCCAGGAGCCCACGCAGCCTATGCGCCTCGAGCTGCCGTTTGATATAGATAAAACCGAGGCGGAGGTAATCGCGCTGCCTGACAGCAGCCTGCTGGTGTACCATAAAACCAGCGACCTCTGGGGAACCGACGCCACGTTCAATTTTACTAAGTACAACGCTCAGTTAGAGCCAGTGTGGGCCGATACGATTGCCATCGCACCTGACAACGAGTTTATCCGGTATTACGAAAGTGCGCCCTACCTGTACCTGGTGCTGGGGCAGGACGACCTGCTTCATTATACTTTCGTGAGGCTTAACCAGGCTACCGGGCAGATGCAGCGCAAGCGTTACAAGCTCGACCAGCTTGACGCCATCTATGAGTTTATGGTGCTGCAGGGTAACTACTTCATCGTTGGCCACGGCGTAAAAGAGAGTAAGCCCGTGCTCCTGCACTTGAACACCCGCACAGACGAGGTACAGCTGCTTCCGGCGGTATACGGGGAGCAGTCCACTTTCTCGGATCTCCTGGCCGATCCGGCACGGCAACGGGTGGATGCAGTGCTCTCCGAGTCGAACGGCCGCATTTCGCGGCTGCAGGTAAAAAGCTACGACGCCAACGGCAACCTGCGCAACAGCCAGTTTATCCTGCAACAGGAAAAGAGAAGCCTGCTGCACGCCGAGGTCACCCCAGGCGACAGCTCCCAGGAAATGCTGTTCGGCACCTACGGCACCCGCGACCTGCGCTACAACCAAGGCTTTTTCACCACGCCCGTCACTTCGGCCGTGGTAGACGAGGAAGGCAGGTTCTACAGCATGCTGGATCTGAAAAACTTCTTCAAATTCTTGAAGCCGCGCCAGGAAGAGCGCACCCGGCGCAAAGAGACGACCCGGCAGAAGCAGGGAAAGAACCCCGGTTACCGTTACCGCCTGCTGCTCCACGACCTCATCCCGACACCCACCGGCTATATACTGGCAGCCGAGGTGTACTACCCACAATACAGCAACAGCAGCGGCAACTGGGGCATCGACCGGGCCATTTCCATGGGCCGCATGCAGGAACTATATAAACGCACGCATGCCGTGGCACTGGGCTTTGATAAGGAGGGCGTGTTGCTCTGGGACAACGCATTTCCGCTCAAAGATGTGGCCACCTACCAGTTGGTGCACACGGTAGAGGTCGGGTACCTGCCGGATGGCCGGGTTGTAATGGCCTACCCTGACGACAGCAAAATCATATACAAGGTAATGGACCACAGCAAGTTTAGCGACGAGGAGACAGAAACGGAGATCCTGACTTATGAGGAGAGCGAAAAGATCCAGGAAACCATATCCCCCGGCATCATCCGCTGGTATGGTAACAACTTCGCCGCGTTTGGCTTCCAGCGCATACGCTCCGGCAACTCTGGCCCCCGCACCGTTTTTTATATCAATAAAGTCTCTTTTTAAGGGCTGGTGCGCTTATTATCAGTAGTTAATTGCTGCACAGAATGGTTTAAGCAGGCTAAAACCCACTGCCACCTTTCGCAGTAGTACATTTCTGCATTGGCCTGCCATATTGGACTTTCCCATATAGCTATCTACCTGTCAACTGTATGGCCGCTGAGCAATTCAGCTAACGCTCCAATAAATATTTCCGCATCTTAATCTGGTGCGCTATATTTGCAAAACGACTTCCGGTTATGCAGAAAAGACTCATCGTTAATCCTTCCCTGCTCGAGATCATGGTGCTGCGCCTGTGCCACCAGCTCATCGAGAACCACGGCGACTTCTCTGATTCTGTGATACTGGGTTTGCAGCCGCGCGGCAAGTTTGTAGCGCAGCGCATTCAGCGCACGCTGTCCACTATACTGGGAAAGCAAGTCCCGACAGGCTACCTCGACACCACCTTCCACCGCGACGACTTCCGTCGCCGTGAAACACCGCTCACCGCCAACGCCACCAAAGTAGACTTCCTGATTGAGGGCAAAAAAGTGATTCTGGTGGATGATGTGCTGTACACGGGCCGCTCCGTGCGGGCTGCGCTAGATGCCATGATCGCCTATGGCCGCCCTGCCAGTGTTGAGCTGCTGGTGCTGATAGACCGCGTGTACACCCGCCAGCTGCCTATCCAGGCGATGTATGTGGGCCGCCACGTAAACTCGCTGCAGAGCCAGCGGGTGTTGGTGGAGTGGAAAGAGCAGCAAGCACCGGAAGACAATATATGGCTGATTACCAAAAACGAAGAATAGACTTTCACCCATGCAAGAGCTCAGCGTCCGGCACCTGTTAGGCATCAAAGACATCACTCCGCAAGACATCCAGCTCATTTTTGAGACGGCGGATAATTTTAAAGATGTGCTGAACAGGCCGATTAAAAAAGTGCCCTCGCTGCGCGACATTACCATCGCCAACGTTTTCTTCGAAAACTCCACCCGCACGCGCCTCTCCTTCGAGCTGGCAGAGAAAAGGCTCTCCGCGGATGTGATCAACTTCAGCAGCAGCAGCAGTTCCGTGAAGAAAGGCGAAACCCTGCTCGACACGGTCAACAACATCCTGGCCATGAAAGTGGACATGATCGTGATGCGCCACTCCAGCCCCGGTGCCCCCCACTTCCTCTCCAACCATATACAGGCTAACATCGTGAACGCCGGCGACGGAACGCACGAGCACCCGACGCAGGCGCTTCTGGACTCCTTCTCAATCCGGGAAAGGCTGGGCGAGGTAGCCGGCAAGAAAGTGGTAATCATCGGCGACATTCTGCACTCGCGGGTGGCGCTCTCCAACATCTTCGCCCTCCAGAAACTGGGCGCGGAGGTAATGGTATGCGGCCCTACTACGCTGCTGCCGAAGCATATCAGGCAATTGGGCGTAAAGGTGGAGACAGACGTGCGCAGGGCCCTGCAATGGTGCGACGTGGCCAACGTGCTGCGCATACAGCTGGAGCGCATGCAGATGAAGTACTTCCCGTCGCTGCGCGAGTACACGCTTTACTACGGCATCAACAAGGCCATGCTCGACAGCCTGGACAAAGAGATCACGCTGATGCACCCCGGCCCTATAAACCGCGGCGTGGAGCTGAGCAGCGACGCTGCCGACTCGCACCACTCCATCATCCTGAACCAAGTAGAGAACGGCGTGGCCATCCGGATGGCAGTGCTATTCTTATTGGCTCAAAAGCAGTAGCAAATTTGATCTTCTATATAAATGCGCGCCCTGCTCCATTTTTAGAGCAGGGCGCGCTCGTTTTCATTTTGCTGTATATCCGGCAACTTATAAGCTTTATCTTCAACACTGTATAAAAGAAACTGAAGCCCGGAGTAAACATCTGCCCTTGTTTTGCTGTTACAACATTTACATACATCTGATTTATATATGACACAGCAGAAACTGCGGTTGAGCATCCTGGATCAGTCCCCGGTCCGGAAAGGAGGCAGCGCCCGGCAAGGAATAAAGGAGACGGTGCAGTTGGCGCAGCTGGCTGACCGTTTGGGATATACCCGCTTCTGGGTTTCGGAGCACCACAACACCCGCGCCCTGGCCGGCTCTACGCCGGAGGTGCTGATTGCGCACCTGGCGGGGCAGACAGACCGGATACGGATCGGCTCCGGGGGCGTGATGCTCCCGCATTATAGCGCGCTGAAGGTGGCGGAGAACTTTAAGATGCTGGAGAACCTGTTCCCGGGACGTATTGACTTGGGCCTTGGCCGCGCCCCCGGCACCGACAGGCTGACTGCCGCCGCGCTAAACCCGAACAACACGTTTAATGAGGCAGCCTTCATGCAGCAGTTAAAAGACCTGGGCCACTACCTCCAGGATACCTTTGAGGCTGGCGACATCACCGAAAAAGTACGCGCAACCCCTACCGTTGATACAGTTCCGCCTGTCTGGATGCTGAGTTCCAGCGGGCAAAGCGGCTTGTTTGCGGCGCACTTTGGCTTCGCTTTCTCTTTTGCGCACTTCATTAACCCGGTTGGCGGTCCACAGATGGTGAAGGCATATAGAGAGCATTTCGAGCCATCTGCGTTTCTGAAAGAGCCGGAGGCGAATGTCGGCGTGTTTGTGCTGTGTTCAGAGACAGCGGAAAAGGCCCGTGAACTGCAGGAGACAATGGACCTGCTGATGCTGCGCATCGAGAAAGGGATCAGCGCCGGGGTACCGCCCTATGCCGATGTGCAGCGGCAGCAATATTCTGAGGCGGAACAGCAGCGCATAAATTCGAACCGCGAACGGATGGTGAGCGGCACGCCTG
>Ga0210040_10009102_pt1 | contig 11619 bp, 9 predicted proteins | sample CryGeyCG12114_NA_FD_185462 | JGI IMG/M metagenome (GOLD analysis project Ga0210040, IMG submission 185462) | Groundwater microbial communities from aquifer - Crystal Geyser CG19_WC_8/21/14_NA (SPAdes) (version 2) | ecosystem: Environmental > Aquatic > Deep subsurface > Groundwater | place: USA... | reverse complement strand
GTAGACAGGAGGCAGACTGCAACTCCATAGCCAGACGGGTTCGTTGTTCAATGTTCAATACTAAAGATAAGTAGTACCGTAATTTCATGATCTGTACCCTCTGAATAAAAAGCTTGGTTTAATTGATCACTTTACAGTCATCTTTAATGCTCCTCATTTTCACAATTTCTCCGACAATTTTTAAAATTTAATTTTTTAATAATAATTTTTATAATGATACACTTTTTAGATACTTGCCCATAGAAGAAGTAAAGCAAAATATCCACCAAATACAACTTACTACTACCACTGCAAATGCGTGCTAACTAATTAACTTACTGACTGTACATGTGGTAGATTGTTAAACTAACTAACTTGCAATTCAAACGTAACTCCTTCATCTTAATCATTCTTTATATTTGGCTACATTGAGCCACAGTTTTATGAACGGAGGAAGTGAGCGCCTCAATCAATTTTAACTAACAACTTCCTGATGTCTTCTCTTCAACTGAAAACCATTTAACAAAAAATTTAGCCGGTCATTTTTACTATCCAAACATCTCATCATCTATATGATTACACAATCTCTGGATTGTAATGCCGGCTTTGTCTTACTAACTTGCTTCCTGTGTGACCGAAAACAACTATAATGAAACATTTCTTAGTTAGTAGCATCATTCAAATTAAAGCAAGCCGGTAACTAACTATTAATTACGAAACCAAACTATCCATAAACTAGATTTCTTTATCCATCGTACGCAATTCGTATCACAATTTCCATGGATGATATTGCATGACTTTTATCATGTAGTACTCCAAAAGTGAAGAACTCGGTGGAATGTTCTAGAGCTGCTGCAGTCCTGCAAAACACACAATGCAAGGACCAATGGTATGGGTAGACGTCGCTATGACGTCACACTTGGAACATTCTAGCAGCTTTTCAACGCCGGCTCATGCACATACAACTTCTCATAGTCGTTCATTTCGTTCGTTCTCCCGTGTGAGACTGTCGTGTGTACATTTCCTCCTCCCGATTCAGTAAAATTTGATCTCTGTTTCACCAAGTTTCGACTTTTTTTAAACATTCTTTGTAACGTGTTTGCTGTGTGGACTGCTCTTGTTGTTCTGAAACGTAAGTATAACCCGCTTGTTCTGGTTTATTTGTAGAAATTAGGTTAGTTTGTTGGCTTCGTTTAGTTTTCATGAAGTTTCAATTCGGGGGGATTTCCATTGTAGTTTGTTAATTTAAAGTGCTGAACATGGATGATTGTTTAGGATGGAGATGGAATCATAGATTTCTGGGATATAGCTATAGCAGTTAAAGCAGTTTGGCAGAGTCTAAGATGAAATGATAAGGACGCGTGGGTTTTTGCATTTCAATGGAAATATCTAGGGAACTAAAGGAATTCATTGTTAATGTAAATTTCACAAGTCGCAAGCTGCTTAGTTAATCGGGAATAATAATGTTTTGTGATGCATGGAATTGGGTTTTCATGCTGTAAAGTCTGCAAATCAATTAGAGACCACCATCACGGAATTTCGAAGCTGTGGAAATGAAATTTAGGTGGCAAATGAAATGAAATTCAATTTGAATTGAGTTCTGATCCTCAAATCAAGCATTCCATGGTGTAGTACATGCGAATTTTATCTCATTTCTTGTATGTCACTTGGGGCCTTGACTTAACCTTTCACCATTTCATTTACATCGTTGACCATTTCATTTCAGATGTAGTTAGATTAATATTCAGCATATTGGGGTTTTTGTTTATTCTTTCGAGTTTCAATTGAACTCCCAATTCTGAGCAACTGAAAGGTAAATTGCAAATACATGTGGTTGTATCTCTGCTAATTTGTGAGTCACTTGCTGTTCAGCATTGCGCGGTGGCGGTACACAGTATACTACCATGATTATGAGCAACGCACCTTATTAGGTTCTTCATGGTAATGGCTTGGCTACTCAATTCCTCTTCCTTTTAGCCGCTTGAGGCTTGACAAAGGTCAATTCTCTGAATTAGGGAGTGAATAATTGAATTGTCAGACACTCGGTCATTCATTTTTTGCATGATCATGATCCTCCTTCTATGAACAAGAGGCTTTTAATTTTCTAACAGCGAGTCAGCGAGTATAAATAGTGATATTGTCACATGAAGATGACGAATATAAACACTTATTTGTATGTGTATTTGCATTACAGAACCATTTAAAAATTGAAAATGGCAAAAGCTCCAGCTATCGGAATAGATTTGGGAACAACCTACTCCTGTGTAGGTGTATTTCAACATGGTAAAGTTGAAATTATTGCGAACGACCAGGGTAATCGTACCACGCCCAGTTATGTCGGATTCACTGACACTGAACGTCTTATCGGAGACTCTGCTAAAAATCAGGTGGCCATGAACCCATCTAACACAATTTTCGGTAAGTTGTTGCTATAAATAATAATATATATTGAATTGTATTAAACAATTACATGATCCACATTGCTTGGTTTTAGGAAATTTGAATATTAACATGTTACATTTTATTTCAGATGCTAAACGTTTGATTGGCCGTAAATTCGAGGACCCAACCGTCCAAGCCGACATGAAACACTGGCCCTTCAATGTTATCAGCGATGGTGGGAAACCAAAATTGCAAGTCGACTACAAAGGAGAGAAGAAGGACTTTTTCCCTGAAGAGGTATCTTCAATGGTGTTGACTAAAATGAAAGAGACTGCTGAAGCTTATTTGGGAAAAACAGTTACCGATGCTGTGGTCACCGTTCCTGCTTATTTCAACGACTCCCAACGTCAAGCTACTAAAGATGCTGGAACAATCGCTGGCTTGAATGTTTTACGTATTATCAATGAACCTACAGCTGCAGCCATTGCATACGGTCTTGACAAGAAGGTAAGTTTTTGAATTTCGATTCATTTGAGAAATTCAAAAGGACAAAAGTTTGATTATTTCGTGTACATCAATAATAAATGCATCTTTTACAGGGCAAAGGTGAGCGTAACGTGCTTATTTTCGATTTGGGTGGCGGTACCTTCGATGTGTCCATCTTGACGATTGAAGACGGAATTTTCGAAGTCAAATCAACTGCCGGTGACACCCATTTGGGAGGTGAAGATTTCGATAATCGAATGGTTACCCACTTTTGCCAGGAGTTCAAGCGCAAATACAAGAAGGATTTGACCAGCAACAAGAGGGCTGTTCGTCGGCTCAGAACTGCTTGTGAAAGGGCAAAGAGAACTTTATCCAGCTCAACTCAAGCTTCGATCGAAATCGATTCTCTCTTTGACGGCATTGATTTCTACACATCTATTACTCGGGCTCGTTTTGAAGAACTCAACGCTGATTTGTTCCGTGGAACCCTTGAACCTGTTGAGAAGGTAATTTTATGTCAAAAAAATTAACATTATTAATTTTAGTCGGTAATATTGGTATTTTATTTCATTTACAATATTTATATTTTGTGATTCATAGTCGTTGAGAGACGCCAAGATGGATAAAGCTCAAGTGCACGACATCGTACTTGTTGGTGGCTCTACTCGTATTCCTAAGATTCAGAAACTCCTTCAAGATTTCTTCAATGGAAAGGAGCTGAACAAATCTATCAATCCTGATGAGGCTGTTGCCTATGGTGCTGCTGTACAGGCTGCCATTTTGCACGGTGACAAATCCGAAGAAGTCCAAGACTTGTTGCTTCTTGATGTCACTCCCCTTAGCTTGGGAATTGAGACTGCTGGTGGTGTGATGACTGCTTTGATCAAACGAAACACAACCATTCCCACCAAGCAAACTCAGACATTCACGACCTATTCGGATAACCAACCCGGTGTACTTATTCAGGTAAACTAAATCTAAAATGATTGTTCAGAACTCGAATGCTCTATGCTCTCTATTTAGATGCATTGAATATCGAGTCTCCACTGAATATTGGATCTGTTATAAACTGAAATTCTATTTCTCGTACAGGTATTCGAGGGTGAACGTGCCATGACAAAGGATAATAACCTCCTCGGTAAATTTGAATTGACTGGAATTCCACCAGCACCCCGAGGTGTTCCTCAAATCGAAGTCACTTTCGATATTGATGCTAACGGTATTCTTAATGTCTCTGCTGCTGAGAAATCTACTGGAAAGGAGAACAAGATCACCATTACAAACGACAAGGGACGTCTTAGCAAAGAAGAAATTGAACGTATGGTCAATGATGCTGAAAAATACAAAGCAGAAGATGAGAAACAAAAGGACAAAATCTCCGCCAAGAACAGTTTAGAAAGCTACTGCTTTAACATGAAAAGCACAGTAGAAGACGACAAAGTTAAGGATAAAATTGAAGGTAAGTCCTGGAATATTCAGCTACATTTAATTCGTTGGGTCTGCCTGGAGCACTATTTGACTATTGTTTCTTCTTGTAGAAAACGACCGTAAAACCGTTGTTGAGAAATGCAACGAGACGATAAAATGGTTGGATGCAAATCAATTGGCCGAGAAAGAAGAGTACGAAGATAAACAAAAGGAATTGGAGAAAATCTGTAATCCTATTATTACTAAATTGTACGGCGCTGCTGGTGCCCCACCTGGTGCTGCTGGACCTGGTGGATTCCCTGGAGCTGGAGGACCTCCAGGAGGTGCCGCTGCAGGTGCTGGTGGTGCCGCTGGCCCTACTATTGAAGAAGTCGATTAGTCTAAATTTCCTAATTATATTCGTTTGTAATGATCTTCAGGTTTAATTTAGTACTCTTACCTTCTTACTGTAATATTGCATTTCATTAGATTACTTATTACAACCAAGTTCAACATCTTATTGTTATTATTATACACCCAGTCGATTTGCCACTAGTAAGTATCCCAAGGAAAACTATGATGCAGAAAAAAGTGTTAGTGAAAGTATTTCGAGGGGAGAAATAAGCTGAATAAACTTTCGTATGATTTAAATAATTATTTCGTATGTGTGAGAATGGAATGTCTATGTAAGTTTTTTCTTTCTCAATTTATGATTTTATGCTTATAGTTTACTACACCACGACGGTTACAAACGCTGTGAATGTGACTTTATAATTTTAACAAATTACTTGAATAATAAAGTGCATACGAGGCTCGATGCAAGTTCATGTGAAAAGTTGACTGACACCGATCCCATTTTCTTTTTGCAGCATTATCTTTTACTATAGCCCTGAAGGATTGCCTAGCCAAACTATGGTATTAAAGGTGTTAGGTTAAAGCAGATGCATATTTTTATCATCTTTGCAGTGTCAGTGTTACAGTAATATGTTTTTGATAAAACGATGATTTCTTGTGGTAAGTTAACTTGAATAATTGTCTGTCTGATAGATCCGCCCTTTGTGAGTTATTTTTCGGTATTTTTAACTGAATCATGCTTGTAACCTGTCTATTCGGTATGAAATTCTATGTAGTAGTAAATTGCGTATACATTATGTACGCGGGGCTGTGTTACAAAAATCTTTAGGCGGAATATCAACGATAATAATCAATAAATTATACGAGCGAGCTTTTTGCACGACGTTGCAACACCGCAAAGCGACAGCTTTGCGGCTGTTGCACGTTGTGCAAATGCGAGTGAAGTATAATGTCTTTGTGAAATTTAAGTTTGTATTCAGAGGAGGAGTTGTGTATGGTAATCTTGAAATGTGCGTGAACTGAATTGAAAATAAAACGGTGAAACATAAAGTTGACTTGTCAGTTGTTATTTTGTCTGCTCTTCATTCCCAGCATCGCAGCATTTTCAAACGCTTGAAGATTTTGCTATCCATTAAAACCTATATAAAGTAATTTTTCGGGTAAAGCATGTGGTTCTCAATCCAAGCATTACTTGAGGAAGCCTTATGTTGGCGTCGTCTTGGTCAATGATAAGCTGGCCGGCTAGCGAGAGTTCCTGAGAAAAAATTCCTGGAAATGTGAAAAAAGTATTTCCCCAGCATTATGCCTTGGAGTCGAAGATTGAAACAATTGCAAAATAGTTGTTCATTACGTCCTCCAGATGTCTATTCAGTTCGGATAAAATGCAATCAACCTACGCTACGCAATAAACTAACACACGCACGTATATATGTATGCATGTCAAATTGAGAATGGGGTACTATGACACGAATTGGACATCCGTTAGTTTGAAATTATAGCGGTGCTAACTGCTATCTCAAAGAAAGAATGAATACTGGGAAAGTTATTTTTCATGCAAGTTACAGTTAAAGTGGAGATGATAATATTTGTACTTATGCACCCTCATGAAGGGAGAAAGTGGTACCATGTGCTTAATAATAACCTTGTGTTTTATTTTGTATGACGCAGAATAAAAGTTGTCGCCCACGCTAATACTGTCGGAAGATGAGGAAGTATTTAAGCATGAAATAGGATCGACCTCTCAGCTCATGTTTACAATAATAGTAGGCTCCACTTTATGCTAATGGTTTCGAAAATGGTATTTATTCAAATGAAAATAGAATTGACAAAGGATGAACAACAGAGCATAAATAAGCTTGATCAGGTTACACTAAATGGAATGGAGCTATGCTCCCTTGTATAGTTGGCAAGTATTCAAGCATTGTTATGAATGTAAACGTAAAAAATGAAACTACAAATACATCAGCGATCATGTTTCCAATTTGTCTAGGAGCATCAGCTATACTTTAAATCACATAATTGCGCATTTATAATTTCCTTTATTTTTTAATGCTGACTGGCAAATCATATTCATTATTAAGTTTTGGTTGAACGCTTATGTGCTGTGTCCAAACGAAAATCCCCTATAATCAATAACATAAGTATTTGCTAAAATTCCAAAATCTACAGTCAATACAAGTGAAACAAGAATTAAGAATAAATATTTGATACATTTTTCCATGTTGTGCTCTCTCATTCTCCCCTTGCATTCTTAAAACCTATCAACAGTAAGACGGAATATATTTTCTCTCTCACTCATTTGATGATGTTAACAGACTTTGAAAATTACATACACTTGCACTCTATAGATGCTTTAAAAAGTAAAACTAATGAAAATTAGCAGCACTTTACAGCTACATTTTTAATAAAAACTACATAAGAAAAGATACTCTGGATAAATGAAACTACACTACATAGAATACATCATGTAATTATGTAAGTTAGTTAGCTACCTACAGTGAGTACGTAAGTATATACAGAGAGCAGGACCGGGAAAATCTCAAAGAGAATGTGGGCAAATAAGATCAGGAAGATAAAGTATATAGAACCACAAGACTAAGAAAGAGCTAGCACCAAAGAACGAAACGCAAATAATGAAACGTGCAAGGAACAAAATGGAGGAGTAGTAAATAAAATTAGTGGTTCTTGTTTAATTGTGATCATCTTGTCCAAATAGTTATTGTGTAGGAGTAGGTGGATTTTTTTTCTTGTCCACTTTTTCTAACTCGCTCAACAGAGTGAATGACATTGGCCTGGATGAAGACGCCCCTGAGCCATACATTGACGCAAACACAATGGACTTCTTTTCATAGCTCGCATTCCCGTTTCCAAACCTGTAATTTGAATACAATGCAACATACATTTGAGATTTAAAAAACAACTTTGGCAGGATGGAGCATTTCAAAGGTTCTCAAAGGATACAGATTCTTAGATTACACAAGCCATCTTGAGTAGTTGCCAAATATAGGACTCTTTGTTGATTTGATAATGCTTTTTTGTACGGGAAAGCTACAAATCCAGTTTTTCTATTAGCATATACCATACTCTTCTGAGGATTGTCTTACACCGGTCTAAAACTAAGCCAATTTGACAAGTTTTTTTAATAAATTTTTTTCAGGGATCACAGGTAACAGGATATTATTTTGAAGCACATCATGGTTTCCTCATTCCTTCTATACCTTATACATTTGTCAGTGCCTAACAAAATATCTAACTAACTAGATTTCCAAAGCTTGTAAAATGTTACTATGTAGCCACTTAATTTAATTATGCACTACTCAACAACTTCATTGTGAAATCTACCTGTTGAAACTATTTACGTTTTGTTTTTACAATCACGAACACTTTTAGTTCAAAAGTCTACTGACTAACTAACAAACTCAATTTAAGCAAACTGACGTCATCCGTGGCCAACTAAAAATAATTTTTTTATAATCACTTTTTAGGCTTATAAAAAAACGATAACCAACTAACCATTTTGGGGTAATGTTTTTCTTAAAACATTTTTTCCAAATTGACTGCGGGTAATAGAGTGAGGTTCCTGTTCTAATGAATTAGCCATCTTTTCCGCCTCAAATTCATCCACCATGGAAAACCCAATGGGCAGGATCCTTCCTTTCTGTACAGTCTGCTCATCCTGATCTTCATTGTCTGCAATTCGAACGATCGTATTCCACAACAAGTTTTTAAGTTGTCGCCCATCATACGGGTTGCTTTCAAAGTCCTCAGTGCGAGTCTCGAGTGGTTCTTGGGCTAACTTGGCAGCATCCTCTGCATATCTAGTTCCCGTGTTTTGGTTTCCAAAGGAATTAGGGTCCAATTTCTCTCGCCAAATGTTTGTCAACGACTCTCGTCGTCCATCTGATGTAATTGGGGATGCCAAGTCGCGGACTATTGTAGCGCCACTGGAAACTGTGCTTGAAAAATTGACATTCATATAATAGTATTCTCGCGATATTGCTTGGACTTGGATTTGGAAATCTTCTAAAAAATTAAAAAATCATGTTAAAAATAATGTTAAAAAAGTCATCAAAAACCTTTGGAAACCAAAACTTCCCTGTGATAAACAAATTTTTTCACAGACACAAAATAGCGTCGATTATGTCATTATGAAGAGTTGAGTGGAACAGTATATGGGAATGCTTAGGATGAAAGTCTGTTGATTATCAAGTATCAAGTGTGAGAAGGTAGTATAGTAGTAAATTACGTTTGATATGTTGTAATTAATCGCTTTCGCTTTATAGTTTGTTTGCTTGTTTCATTTTTTGTATGACTTTTCCCGTCGGTAGCCTAATTTTCACAAGGTTTAAATTAACTTTTGTGCACTAATTTGATAATTAATTTTAATTACAAACTATGTACCTAGCCAGTGTTTGGTACCTATTGTTTAAAATGCAAAAATTGTTCAAATGCTATGTTCTTGCTTACGTCAATGAGCAGGAGTCAATAATGATGAATGCCAGCTCTTTATCCCAGACTTTATATTCACGGAGTACATTTTTGCATTTTTCCTTTTAAAATATGGAATTTCTATTGTCCCGACCTAAATCAACTTTTGCCACCCACGTATCGGTTATGTAATACATATTGCTATATATTTTCTTCCAGTATACAAAGTTGAAATTAAATTCTAAAAGAAACTAAAGAGATAAATTAAATGAATAATTTATATCAATAAGTAACCCCAAACATGTAGATTGTAGCAGTAGCAGTTTCTCTACATTCAATTTTACATGAATTATTACCTTTACATCCTTGCGTTAGCTAAGTAAGCAAGGAAAGCCTATACTTCTAAAATTAAACATTTACAAGTGTTTCACTTACATTTCTTGTAAAACAAACGTCTTTTCCATTTGTTGTGTAATGAGTTCTGACAAACTTAAAGTCAGGGATACAAGTTGTAAATCACTTTTTCTCTTTACAAGCTGCCAATTCATTTTAAGGAAAAACAAGGAAAAATAGTAAAAAGTATTACTTAACTACCCCTCACGAAATTCAACAAAACTTTCTCTATTCAATCACTCAATGTAGCATTAAAAAACTTTTACAGTCTAAATTTTTTACCTTTTGTCAACCTAGCCTCTAACCATTTTACTTGGCATTGCAGCAAACATTGAAGAAAAATCAAAAGCACGTTTAATTAATATTTATGCATATTCATAGAAAGTTTTGACCTCTGCAGCATGAAGCATTGCTCGGAATTCCTATTCATATCAATCAAGCAAGTTTAATGAGACGAACATCAGGATATTATAAATTATGGCAGACGACAGATCTCACCTTAGATAGTACAATATGTGGGCGTTTGTTTTAAAATTACCTTTTGTCCGCTATTCTAGTTTAACAGACTGACATGTTCGTTCACAAAGCTATAGTGTAGTACTTGTCATGTCAACTCCGCACAAATTCATTCATTCTGTGTGGGCTGAACAACAACACACTGCGGTTGTCAGCAAATATCTTTAATTGTTTACGCAGAATGTCAATATCATCATCAGCACCACGTTAAATGTCTTATTGAAATCTTCCGAGGCAATTACATTCCCCTTGTGTGTACTATGGTACACTTATTTGAAGTTGGCTACTTTATTGTTCCCTGCTTTTAACTTTGCAAGTCAATACTAAGTAATGAATCCCAACTTTTGGTGGTTTAACGTTGTCAAATCATACTAGAAATGTGTACTTTGTAGTAATTACCTCAGTAAACGTTTTTTTCGACGGGAGGAAGGACATTTGTAATATTTATATTGCCTCCTTCTTGTAATTCAATTCGTTGAGTCAAGTTTCAGATTATTAGGTAGTTCAAGCATGGGAGATCCAAAATTAGACACCGAATCATTCTTCTTCAGAGCTTATAGTTAAAAAATCATATTTTCCCAGAAGAGAAAATGTAGTGAGTGAAAGCTGTGAAAGTTCCTAAGAGGCGCAGCCCCTTCCTAGGTTACAAATTCTGCTGACAGGTAGTTGAGTTGAAGTACGGTTTGCATTTTATACAGAATAATTTTGCCTGCATTCTAAGTCAAATGCTGTTCTCCAATGCCTAGTAGTTAGTATGAAACTAAGAAAACAAGTTGCACCGCTATAAACAGCCACTGGATAGTATTCAAGGGCAAAAATTGGTTTCTTTGATCTTTGATGAATCATTTTCGCTAATGGACGTTGAGCACATACAATTAAAGCAGTTTTATTCTTATGACCCAAATGGGCGGAAACTGGGAGTGAGTGCTTGTGTAGGTTTACAGTAATTAGAGAAATCGGGAAGACGACTCAATTCAATTAGACACGTATTAGCTGAGTGCAGGCTAAATATTGACTTATTTATTGGCTTCTCATCTTGAGTGGAGCCTTGAATCACCAGTCTCAAGAATTTTAAACTAACAACCCGCCCACATGGAAAAAATAAAAATACTGGATAGGGATTTTTCCCCTATCGAAGTAAATATAGTTATCGTCTCGTGTCTCGTCACTACAGCGTCTCTGCTACTTGAATATGATAGCTGCATTTTTTTTAATTCTTAGCCCACTTTCTGTAGCATAACTAATTGAAAGCTTTGGAGTACGAAAATAGTTTATAATTATTGGAATGTGGAACAGTGCATCTTCGGTAGCCCAGTCTTCGTTTTAAAGAGACCATAATTGGCAATCAAATCTGTAGTTAGGTAATAACAAAACCTCATGCGGTCAGTTGGTATAGACTAGTTTACAACTATACTTCTACTACCTTGCTTCTATGTAACCAAACTGAACTAGTTAAAAGTTAACATCAGGTAATTTTGTTTCATAGGGAGAAGAGTCCCAAAATAATGAGTTCAAAATAGGTGTCAAGTCATCCTTGAATCTAAATAAATTCAAGCATAGCACGTAAAATCTATTTGAATCAGATTAGTTTGTCATCCACAGAATATTAAACACACCGGACGATTCATTTTCCACATCGATTGGATCAAAAGCTCTTCTATGACAGAATTTAAT
>Ga0210040_10009101_pt1 | contig 11619 bp, 2 predicted proteins | sample CryGeyCG12114_NA_FD_185462 | JGI IMG/M metagenome (GOLD analysis project Ga0210040, IMG submission 185462) | Groundwater microbial communities from aquifer - Crystal Geyser CG19_WC_8/21/14_NA (SPAdes) (version 2) | ecosystem: Environmental > Aquatic > Deep subsurface > Groundwater | place: USA... | reverse complement strand
GGAAATTAATGAATGTTACAGTCAAAGGTGGGACGCTCGTGCCTTTTCAGTTTGAGCAACGTGTGTGTTGACGCGCGTTCCGATGATTGATCAGAAAAAAATAGATTCAAAGAGATAAATAGATTGAAGGCGACAAAAAATTGTTCCTAAATATATTTATCCCATATAGGAAGGAAAATGTAGAATCTAATTGTTCCCGATGGGGGGCTTCACAAGAACCATTATGATCCGTTTTCTTATGCCGGCAGCCAGTGTTAATAGCTTTCCATTTATGCATACGTTATTAATGGCGTGTGCAATGTAGTAGAATGTAATGCAGTGAAAACTGGGCACAATTTGGACTCCATGTTTAGAAATGCGGACATTATGGAAGTTACAGTCACAGCAATTTGATACAGCTTAAGTGAGTGCGCATTATTAATGGTTTATAGGTGCTTTTTGGGGATAATCATAATGACGGCCCTATATTAATGCATGCATGTTTCTTTTTTGGCATTTGGGATTGCAATGGATTTATTAACTAGCCAACTGGGTTAGTCAGTTATATTGGGTTTTTATAATTTACTTTTTGAGCGAAATTCCAATAATCACTCCTATTTTTGTAAATTTTGAAAAAAATTGGCAAAAAATAGCACGGTTTATTCTTTTTTTACCACAACTTCGACAGTCAAAATTAAATTTAAATTCAACCCCACAATAATGCAGTCTTTATGAAATGTTCATCCCTGAATGCAAATCTAGCTTCAGCCCAATTACCAATAAAGTACAAGTAAAATTTAACACAGCCTGTGACACCTAGCGATAAAAAAACCTACTAAATAGTTAGTAACTGATGAATTTAACAACCTATGCATTAGTTCAACACTTTATCAATAGAGTCCGTACGCTACAATACTTTGATTTCATAGCTGGAGAAATCTAGCAGTCCCATTAGAGTTCTCAGAAGAACCATGCTAAACACGAAATAAATAGAAGAGTCTCATCGTATTGATAATGTGATCCAATTTTTCCCAGTTACATAATTGCGTACAAGTCAATAATAAGATAATGAAATGCCTTCACGATGAATACACACAACTTTATTTGCCTTATACATTTGGGTCAATATTTATGTGCTGTGTGCGTACAAACCAATGATGATTTAAAAATTGCAGATAAGGTCCATTCCAACTAGTTTGATCTGAATTTTCTATGAATACGGAATAGAGATACTGACTATTGTACAACTTGTTGAAACCTGGTTATCATTAGAAAAAATGAAATCCAATATCTACTACAAACACAATAATTTTGCATACACTGTGATTTTGGGCTGTCTCAAAACTGCTGGAGTTTATTGTTTCCATGGACAGGAAAAAAGTTTCGTGTTGTCCAGAGTTGACACACAAATTTATTTGATGGACTTTTTTCTGTATACGCATTATTTTTTCCCCTCTCTCAGATCTGAGCCAGGTGATGAAGTGAGTAAAAAAAAGAGTCCTTAAGATAAGGATGAGGCCATTTAAGTTTCCTTATGTACACCTTAAGGAACTGGAAAAGTAAGCAAGGAAGGCTCTTTTTTCCCTTGCCTAACCAACTATAGAACTCTGATTGTTAATAGTTAGTTGTGAGAGAAGTTTGGAAGGAAAAAAATACAAATAAGGTACAGAGTACATTATTATTTTGGTACACATGTGTTTATTATATGGAGTGGAGGGAAAACGTTGTTCCTTATTATTATTAGAGCCAACGTTTACTATCATTATTAGTTGTAGTAGTAGTAGTAAAGTAGTAAATCGTAGTATTAAATGTAGCAGCATCAGCACATCATTTCTTCTGGTCCACCAATACATTATATACACAATTTTCTTATCTTTCATAATATATTTGAGCCAGTACAAAGAGTCCTTTTTTCGAATAAGGTCCGTATGAAAACGTACTTGCTAACTAACTGTGTATAAGTATTCCTGTGCTGGGTCCACGTACTGTACAAAACGTCTATTTATATACTTGTATTATTATTTGAACGAGTGAAATTTACAGAGTCCATCAACTTTTAAATATTCATAAGCATACAACAGGACATTTGCTATCAGCAGTCCAAATGCTGAGTTGAGAAAAAGGACATTTCTCTCGTTGTGTGTATGCATTGGACGCTGGAAATGGACATTTCGTTCCCTCGTACACAGAAATACTATACTATAATGCATGTTTATTGCCGTAGTAGTAAAATTATTGTGTTTACTGTGTAGTAAATAAATGGTAAGTACAATAAAAAACAGTATCAATAATAATGCATATATTTATGTACCGAGCTGCCAAACTAACTCACTAAATAGATGCTCTGTATGCATTTAAATTCAATATGGGAGAATTTTTTTTAACTAGGTAGCAAAATATGTTGACAAAAGAGTCGGAGAGAATAAACAAGTTTATTATTTATGTCTATTCATCGAATTATTATGATTTTCACCTTAGCCATTGTATTCTGAATTTAAACACAAATTGTGCTACATGTTTATTGTGTCTTCAACTTACGGTGGTGTGTCCAATAAAATGCTCCTGGGGGGAAATGACAAAAGCTGAACAATTTTCCAGCTCCCGATGAATAATTACCATTGTTTCCTATGGTGTGAACCCAATGTGACATGGTCCACTGCTCACTATAATAATAATAAGAATAGTCAGGAGCAAGGATAAGTAGCAGTTAAGTTCATCAAATTTATTCTGCGTTCGTTTTGAACAACGTCTTTTGTTTGGTGCTCGCAAAAGACTCTTGATGGCTCATCAAACTAATGCATTAGATCATTTCTTCACGCACACGTACGAAACGAACCAAACAAATGCATGGTTACTTTTGTTGGAGCTGGAACCAAGCCATTATGCGGAGTCAACGACGGAATAGCAATTTTTAAAGCAGATGCATGTACTACATGGTATTAACTGCTTAACTTACCATTACGACTTTACGACCAAGCATATAGTAGTTAGTTGGTAAGCTGGTTGGTTTGTGGAAATCATAATCGCTTTTGAACGCATACTCACATTAAGACGGAGGAAGGCAAAAGATGGTCATTTGGAAATAGATAAGAGAGATCACATGTACAGAGAGAAAGATGAGGCCATTATGAAGAAAACTCATGGAGGCACAATACATACATATACTACGATTAAAATAGAGTCCAGAGGTCAGATTTCCAGAATTTTAAATTCCTCTTGATAGATTCTCGCTAAATTTGGTAGTTGGTAAAGCACAGCACCAGTTTTTCGTGAAATTCGAAACAATATACAGTTTAAACTACAATATCATTGTATTGGCTACCCAAAGAAAAGGAAAATATCTCCAAACATTGACTATTGTTTTAAAATACGACCTCCAATTACTACGCTATACGTTGTGTGTGTACACACAAAATCTAAAGACGTGGTTTTTCGTCCGTTGGTAGACACAGTAGAAACGTCTCTGTCTAAAAACGAGTAAACAAGATCTTTGCATGGACTTTCCACCCCCAAGTTACAATCCAATCCACTCACTCACTATCTATAACTAAACTGCTCGCTAGCTCGTAGTATGAGAAATGTACGTTTGGTTAACTAACTAAGAATGTCATGTCCTCCATGTATATAGTAACCAACTTACTAGCAAATTATAATCCTTACACTACTATAGTTCCATCCAATGTAAAAGGGTCATGACGATGTATGCTGTAGCTAACTACAGTAGTTAGTTAGATTACTCGTATTCCAGACTAGAGAAAAAGATGGGGGCAGGGGGTTGTTTCATCATCACAGCGTACAAAATCACACGCAGATGTTATATACTAACTAACTAACTAACTATAACTATATACTAGACTTTGCTCCATCAGTGTATTACCTATTGTTAGGGTGAAACCTTACTTATAACATGGCATGGTAAAGATTAGTTTTACTTTTTTTCCAACTCCTCTGATGATGATAAGGGGTTGAATCATCTACAAACTAACTATATACTCACAAGGATTCCCTCCTGGAGTTTCATCGCTAGGCTTAGGCTGCTATATAGTTAGTTTACGTGTAAAGTTACTAGCTATTATGGCTCATCTCTATATCCACATACAATTGTAAATGTAGTAGGTACATAATAAAAACTTATTGCACTCTACAGAGAGAAAAAACTTGGAGATTTAATGGAGGCACGAACAAATGCACCAGCTAGCTAACTAACTAACTTGGAAACCACAGTCTACATGTGTAGAAAGGAGGATGAATCCTCACTCCACACAAGATATGCATATTATTGCAGTTTTTATTATGGATCCAATACAAGTGGATCTCGTATACGTTCAAGCATTTTGAAGTTAGTTAGCTGTATGTTTTGTGAGTGCAGCGAAACGCCGTAAAAATAGAGATGTGCTTGCTTATGATGACTAACCAACTAACTATAATGTATAAATTGGCATCTTTAAGCCAGCAGCTATGGTTTGCAGCCAGTGTAATGGAATACTTGGGAAAGTGTACACATTTCGTATGGACTCAGAGTTTGGGAAAATGATTGGGACGATGGAAAATACTAACTAACTATTATAGTTTTATTCGTTGAGTTGGACGTATATGTGTGTGGTGTGCCCACAAGATATAAGTTAGTATTCTTTTGACTTGAATTTTGTTGCCAGATTGATTTGTCATCATTGATTTGTGGGTGAATGTAGGATTTACAGCTGTGTGGCAAGTTGGCAAGCAAAAATCGGGGACTATAGGGCTCGTCCCATTCGTGCAGAAAGATTTGGATTCGGAAGGGATGATAATAATACTGTTTGGGACTGGGGAAATCATGTGCTCCAGCAATTTGTGTACAGAAATTTGATAGTCATCCATATTTTATTAGCGTGCATGTGCTCCGCACAGTCCATAAAACGTTTGACCCTGACAATGAGTGGCATAGTAAGTTGGACAGCAAACTAACCTCGGTTAGTTGGTTAGCTAGTTAGTGACTGGAAGTTAATGATTGAAGAAATGTGCAAGGCATGGGAATTGAATTCAGTGAGGAAAAAATTAACAACTTGAGATAATTTTAAGAGTGTGCAATGCAGTTTTCCAAGTGTGTGCAAAATCGGGAGCAGTTTGCTGTGTGAATAAATGCATAGGAAGTTTTTTTGGAGTGCCGATAAGGATAATTTTGTTTGTTCTGTTATGATGAAAGATGAACCATGTGTTGGCGTTGTTTAAAGTGCAGTATTGCCGAATAGAATACGTCATGCTAATGAAAAAAGGAAGTAGGATCAGTTTAAGGGCCCGGAACCTTTTTATTTAAAGTGGAGCACAGGTCTTACTTACTAACTAACTAACCAGTGCTGCGGGCTCCTTCCTGTTGGATCGTTTGTACAGCACTTGTTCAGGTACGAAAAAGGAGAAAAAAATATTCCCACTTCCCACCCCACCCTGAATTTAATACGGGCTACCCTGTGAGGAAATCAGTGTCCCTGTCATTTTCTTCATATGGGTTCTTAATTCATTCTGTTGTGCCAGTTGTGCGTATACGAGCTCACCTGATATCGCTTCCGGTCCCAAAAACCTAAGTAGGGATTTAAACCGACCGTTTTATGGGCTACTTTTTAGTAATGGTGCATACAAGCAGATAGGATTACTTTATAACAAAGTGTATATTCAGGCTCTTAAATATGTAGAGAAAAATCACTCCAATTTTGGGCAAATTATTCATTCATTCGAATCGTGTAGTTTTAATGCGTGTTAATGCTACGATTAAATGAGTAGTGAAATGCAAAATGCGTTTTTGTAGGTTTTTTAGTAATCGATGGCATTTAAAATTAAGAAACAACAATAAACGTCCATCTGGTTTGCGATTAGGACCTAAACAAGTGAACGGTAAAAGCTAGAGAAGAGATAGAAATGATGATCGAAAATGACCATTTTAAGAAATGAATGGGAAGGGAAATGAGTTGTTTGAGGAACCTTAGTAATGCAAACGAGGAAAATTAGTTTTATAAGAGACGTTAATTAAAGAATATGAGAGGAGTTATTTAATGCGCATATCTTTGAGTTAGGAATACAAGCAAACTAAAGTTTTGAGACCAAAGCGTAGAGTCATTATTTCATAAATGTTTTCTACATATAGAATCAGAAAGAAGGCAGTTTCTTATTTTTGCGAGTTAGACAAACCAAATTAAATAATTTATCGAATACAAAAAGTCTTTGCCCTTCATTTTAAGAATGGAGAATGTTGATGCAGTAAAGTGCCGCTGCGGCAGTTTGGTTCCTTGTTGCTGCACATTGCGGCAGTTTTGTGTACATCTGAACCAAACAATTAATGCTAATGGATTGAATTAATAAGTCCTCAATCAATTAAGATAATTATGTTATGAATTCAGTAAATATTTTACAAATCAAATATATGGATTACGAATGAATTTATTGACACTTAAGTCTTGGGCGATCAATGAAACTTTCGCACACAGTGGCGATTGGAATGCAGTTCAAAAAGCTCGCTCAAGAATTATATGGCTCTCCAATTTCAAAATGGCCTGATTCGTGCACAAAAATGTGAGTACAAAATGCCGTTGGAACATATTGGAAAACGTTTCTCAATGTTAGTCATACATTCTTCTAAACTAGAGCTAGCCAATCAATGAATGAAGAATGAATGTGTAACTGCGAAACCGGTACACCATAGAATTAACTAACGTAGTAATCCGGCACCGGCAAACCCAAAACGAATGAATGAAGCGTCGTTTCTTAATTTTGTCATTCTACGTTTAACTTAGGTTCGGTAAGGTTGGGTTACGTCAAAATGGGTTGAATTAAGTTTAATTTCCAAAAATGGGTGGTTCTCATCCGAAAATTATTTGTATTCGATCGAAAGTGATAGACGCAGAATAAAAAACCAAGTGCATCCAAGGGAGCTTTTTAGTGATAAGTAAGTGAGTAAGTGTCGTACATTATGGTAGCTATGAATACATCCGTCGTTTTGTGGAAGCTGGAAATGAATGAAAATGAAATGAATGATAATTAATAATTAAAGTAAGCCCAAATATCGCTGTTATTATTATATGAGTGTAGGCAGTGCAAATGTGCTTTTTCGACGGGTGACACGTTTTTATTTCTAAACCCGAAAGTAAAGGAGAAGTTGCTTGCAATGATATTCCTCCCAATAATGATGTGGATTTTTGTTACTAACCCCAAATCTTTCACATCCATTATAAATTTTGACCAGCGTACTTATTTGAAGACAAAAAACGGGCTTTTCTGGCGTATTTTTATTGCTAAATCGAAACTCGGAAGTCCATTGGGGAGGCCGAGACAATATTGACCGTGCCGAAGACTCCCATCTATTGTCCAGCTAGTTTACTACACGCATTGTTATTTTTCTTAGAAATTATACCTATCCCAAAAATCCGTAAAAAAATGCATGATTTTCATTCTAATATATGATGATGCTTCACTTTTTCGCAGCTAGTATCAATTTTGACCAACGTAGACATTTGTGGATAAAAAATCCGGATTTAATTCGCTTTTCATGCTAACCGAGATGGGGCGACGCACATAAATCTAGTCCGAATGAAGCCAAACTCGTATCTCTTGCTGTATAATATGATGATGGTTGTATTTTGTAGTTAGTAAGTTAGTTACTGACTACTACTGTACTACCATAACCAACCAAGTATGAGTACGTCACTAACTAACATACAAACTACTAAATGTGTATTTATGCGTTTCCATCAGTTTGTGTATGTATGCTGACTGCATACACATTTGTTTATGGTCGTCCTGGCCTGGCCAGCATAGTAATAGTTATAGTTAGTAGTAGTAGTGCATTGTCGAGTTTATGGAACTGATTATACATTGGGTACACGCTCCCTTCTTTTCCTCTTGCAGTCGGTGGTACATGAACTCACTTTTGGGTCCGACGACTACCCCATGAGCTTTAGTGGAACCCTTCAGTTTAGTCGAGACGAGTTGTGGGCTTGAACACTGTCAGGAGCACCCAAAAAGAAACAGTCAGCCTGTGTAGAGTACATACATTTTATTGTGAGTGCAAGTCAAACTCTCCCTTTTACACTTCTCCGTTGCCATATGAGAATCATTGTTTATTGTTAGTGTGCAATAATCTAATCATACTGTTGTTTTCGATCGATCGCATCTAGTGCGTGCCGCAGTTGTCCATAAATCCTCATCATACTGGCAGGGAAATTGAAAGCCCGTCGTGGAATCAGACGTAGTGCTAGGCAAGCGGTCCAGAAGCAGAACACGACGAAGACGACGACGAGAAGCAGTGGCAAGAAAGTTGAGACACAAAGCAAAGTTGTGGTTAGTAGTGACTCGGGCAGGAATAGCTCGCGTTTGACCCGATCTAGCCGGCGAAGGAGGAGTGTTGTTTTGTCAGGCTGTTGTAGCAGTGTGGTTGGTGTTGGTGCTCAAGTGCAAAAGAAGAAGAAGATGAGTACCCGTGTGTGTAGTCCTCCAAGTATGGATCTGGGTAGAGATATATCCGCTGCGTCTGGAACGCACCATTTGCATCGTCATCAGTCTACGGGGAGTAGTCTTACGATGCCTAATCCAATGCCCCGGCGCAATGTTTGCCGCAACTTGTTTGGGAACACGGACTCCCGAGCTTGCTCTAGTTTTGCTCGCAAATTGGTCCTCGAGATGAGGGAGAAGGATAAGGCCCGGTGGAATTTCGATTTTGACAAGGAGGAACCTTTACCTGGACCGTAAGTTGCATTTTTCAAATTACTACAGTTTCAACAGAGGAAATACAAGTAATATCAAATATTGTTGTTGTGTCGTGCTAAATGATCATGTCTTCATGTCTATAGCTATAGTCGGTTAGTTAGTTAGTGTTATTGTACTGGGAAGGTGATTCACCTCAGCCAGCAAGTATATTGATTCTATAACTAACTGAATGGTTGACTATGATGATATCTGTAGCTTAGTTTGTACGAATATTGGATGCGATTTCGGTGTAGTTGTAATTTTACTACACACATATGATGGTGCATGCCTAAATGCCTAGTTAGTTGGTTAGTTTTAGTGGGCGGAAGAAAAAAGACAGATAAACACACAGTCAAGTTTAGTGAGTTAGTTGCACCATGTGTAATATGGCCATTTAAACGTGATTAGAGGACAGTGCTCATCCTAGTATCTATTTGCTCATGATTTACACATGCATATATTATTACCATATCTGACAGTCCATAGTGACTATCGAATAATGCGTGCTCTTTGTTCCCTTTATTTTATGCATGCCACTCACATGATATGTGTATGTGTGCTTTTAAATCTGCTGGTCACTTTTTGTTTGCTTTTTTCTGTCTCCTCTTGTACTACAACTGACTAACTACATACATTGAGAAATATGCATTTTCAACTAGTTGTTAGTTAGTTACGTAAATATGATTGAAATTCGTGAGAAAGAGAAATTTCAGTCCTCTCAGACCCTTAAGAACAAGTTTATTACATAACACACGTGCTGTTTCAAGTCACATAAGATTTGGTGTGTCGTAATGAAATTATTATTGCATTCAGTTAGAGCCTATCGAGTTTCTTTCATTTGGACGGACCGACCTATAACGTCTCACTTTGAGTAAAACTGCACTCACTTTTGACAGCAGTTGAAAGTGTGTACGGACAGTATACTAAAGAAATGAGCTTGTAAATAATACGGCTTATCACATATCTAGTTTATTATTTCATCATGGTACAACCAAGCACAGGATTTTGTGGTCCCAGTTTGTAAAACGAGTTCTGTGCATACACGAGCTAATTCAACTAACTGGGACATTGTATTGATACTGAGAATTCGGTTGTTTACTAACTCCCAGTTAATAAATAGTTGTTCTTAGCTCTGGAGCTCTGTTTTCGAGCTTGGGCTTTCAGTTTGCTATAGCATGGACTCTGATTGATAATAATTATTGTTGTGAAGGAAATTGAAGCCAGAGTGTGATTGTTTTCAATTTCGTCCAGTCACTCAAAATGGCAGCTGGAGCGTGCTTTGAGTGGAAAAAATGGTCATACATGAAGAGTTGGCTTTTTTGCTGCCATTCTTTCTTCTTGAGCATAAGCATGGAATGAAAAAATGAGAGGGCATTGGCTTCCAACTCTTGGGCTCATTAAAATTATGCACACTCTGAACAGGAAAGAAGGACATGTTGTGTAGATAGTTAGTTAGTTTGTTCTTGTTGTACCTAAAGAAAAATAGTCGCCACTTTTTCTTCCCAACTAAAGAATGCAATTGTAATTGTAAATTTTTTGCTGACATGTCCCAATCTGTTGTCAATAATGGCTTCAAACGTTTTCGCTTATGTGCAGAAAACAAAGGAGATTAGTATAGCTTATAACTATGCAACAAACTATAGGTTGTACTTATAATTGTTTTTTACACAAGGGTTGAATGGCTCCATTGTTTTCCACTCATCTGCTGACAAACAAGTTAAACTTTTCTTTAAAACTTGAGTTCAAAACTCATCTCTTGACGTTTTCAATTACCTTTTAAAAGGTACAAGAAATTCATCTGCCTTTCTAGTCAGCTAAAAAGTCCTTTCAAAGTTTGCATCTTCCTTGTACATTGTTTTCCAATCACTCGTACCTGCTGGAAACCACATCATTGTTCCATTTTTTTCACTTGAACATAAACTGTTGCCTAACATATGTGCTAACTAACTAACTTTGCACCATTTCCCCTACATTGCAAAAAAACTGGTTTCACCTGAAAATATTTATGGTAAACACAAGAGTAGTGTAATTAAGGTTTCATTTTAGTGACTCACATGATGGCACTCTAAAATGTTCATGACATGACAACAATAATATTATTATTACTTATTTACTACCTATTTCTTCTACATGCTACACATTATTATGACCGACCGGCCATAAATACCAGAAAACAAGTTTACATGCTAACTAACTAACTGATACCGTATTCTTTCCCCTTCAGGTATCAATGGGAGCCGGTCACTGTAACCGAAGAAAAAGGAGTCGTTCCTCCAGCCTATGCTTTGCGAAGATTGCCATTTTTATCTTCATCTGCTGGAACGTGTGCCGTCAGAGTGCACGCAAATCCTCGATCCTCAAGGGCTACTGAGACCATGACTTCTGAAGAGCAGGCCTCTTCAGTTCGACCCGGTTTGCCCATCCTGAGTGCTAGTGCTAGTAGTAGTAGTTCCAGTCGTCCAGTTGTTGTTGTGACATCCTCAGCAGTTCCTCTGATCTCGTCGCCGGCGACGGCGGTACATTCTTCACATCGTGAGGATGAGTCTTCCAAAGCCAGTCAGAGTGGTCGTCTCTCACAGTCACAGTCCTCGAATAGTAGTCCAGCACAGAAGACCAGTCAGGACCGAACCATGAGATCTAGTACAAGTGCCACGTCTAGCAACCATTTTGTGACCACCAGTGTGGTTGTCAAGAATAATAGGCAGTCTACTATGAGTGGTAAGCATACGAAATTTCATTTGTTCTGTTTTCATTAGTTTTCCCTTGGTTTCCTGGATTTCAATTCAATAGTACGGTTTAGTTAGTTATTAGTGTTCTGTAAAGAACACTATTGAGATTACTCATAACGGGTGGATGACCTTGAAAATTCGGCCGTGTCGATTTTCCGACCAAACGGCTAAACAGAATGACTTGAAATTTTCCACACTTAAG
>Ga0210040_10009100_pt1 | contig 11620 bp, 10 predicted proteins | sample CryGeyCG12114_NA_FD_185462 | JGI IMG/M metagenome (GOLD analysis project Ga0210040, IMG submission 185462) | Groundwater microbial communities from aquifer - Crystal Geyser CG19_WC_8/21/14_NA (SPAdes) (version 2) | ecosystem: Environmental > Aquatic > Deep subsurface > Groundwater | place: USA... | reverse complement strand
AAATTATTCACAGATATTCAAAAGTTTTCATATTTTTTCAATTTGATTTTTTAGCATTTGGAAAGCTGTAAAATGAAAATTTAAGCTTGGTTTTTTCTTAGTAGTAATTTTGGAACTTTTGTGAAGTAAATTGAAAACTTATCCCATTCAAATACTGAAAAAATTCATAAAAATTTTTTGTTAATGAAACGTTTACTGAACGAGCCAATAATTCACACAATATAGAGATGCGTACATCGTGCCAAACATCCTTCATTGCAATTTTGGGATTTTTCTTTGCAATTTTATTCATAATTTGTATACATTCATGGAGTGTGATTGTTGTACTTTGTCCTTCATTCAACTCCCGGTCTAGAAATCGAAAATCAATCCTCACCATTTAATATAACAAAAGCATTTCAAAATCAACACTAAATTTCAAAATTTCAAACCGTCTGTTCCATTGGTGTCCAATCTACCATATCCAGCCATGACTGGGTTCCTATACCGGTATTCATTTTTATACAGCTCAGGAGTGGTGGGGAGACAAATCTTCCCAAGAATGGAACTTTCTAAAACGTGAACACGAATAGTAATTTTGACAGCCATACTCAATCAAACAGATTCTAAAACGTGTGTCTATCTCTCATACGTAAATGCTTTTCGTATCGGTCCGTTTGAAGCAACGCCAAATTATTTTTGTGGCTTTTCCCTTTAAAAAGTGGATGTCTTATAACTTTTTTCAGTCGGTACGATTTGTATTGAGTTTGATGATCACGTACTTGAATCCCTAATCGAACATGCGTCCTAATATTTACATTGCTAATTTTAGTTAGAGTATTAATTTAATTTTTTAATTATCGTTATGACAGATACGCGCGCTGCGCGCCTTACGCGTTGTCCCAAACACAATCAGCATTGGCGAGGTAGAACTCATCGTGTATGGCAACAGCTAAGCAATCGATTTTTAATTGTTCTGCGGGCTTGGGATAGTCATCTATTATTAGCACTCCTAGCCAATTCCATGCGTCTGAAAACAGAAATCTAGCATTATTTCATATGTACTGAAATACAACGCTTTTGATTTCCGCCTTTGGCTAAAGGTGCAAATCATGTTTTGCCTTCATCTCGCTCACATACATATGTGAAAACGGTGGCGGACATCTTTCATTTCGCTTTTAGTTAATTAGTTAGTTAGTACATTAGTTTCGGACAGATCTGACTGTTTACTTTTAATATCTCACTTTAAAACGAAAAATATTACTACTGAATTCAAGATATTACCTCTTCCAGACTTTTTTCCACCCATGATACGTCCCTGTGGTTTATCATTCTCATAAGTATCCAGCAGTGGTTTCCGAAATCCACAGTCTTTAGGCAATCCCTTACCAGATAAAGGGTATCTGGTCCAAACAAACGCACCCCAAATTGTGGGACAAAAAGATATTAACAAACAAAACAGTGTGAACAATAGAGTATTCATATTTTTTGAAAAATATTTAATACTGAAAAGATGAATGATCGATTTTTTGTAACAAAATCTAAAATGATAAACAGTCAAGTTATTCAAGGATCCGCATTTGTATTGTAATTAAGTTTGTAATACGTAATGATTGATTGATAACATCACAATGCACTGTAAAAAAATTAAGGATTTTTTTGTGTAGCTGAAAGGAATAAATAAACTAGTAACGACTTTAGGAGCAAAGTTTATGCTAAGCATGGAATTTACTATAGCCTGGCCGAAGTTTAGATAGCTTTTTTTGTATGGAAAATTAGTTTGCTTTGGAAAGTGTTGAGATTTATGAAACAACCGGTTTTATTTTTATTCATCAATTGTATGATAATAAGTAATTTTTGCTCTTCATTTTACTTGGTTGACTAAAAACTGAGAAAAATACGCTACAGTGTTAGATAATTTATGAGGACCATGGTTTATATTTCGTTTCATTTTCATCAATCGTACTCTTGATCCACTTTAGGTGTGACGCGATTCTAAATTATATAATTGACAATATATGAATCATTTATTTAAGGGATAGAGTGAATTTTCATGCAATTTTACCTAGTCCACACAATCGGGAATTCGACGTCTCCAGATTTCAATGTATCATGTCCATCTCTGTTTGATAGCAGTCCGATTAGAACCCATTGATTAGATTTAGTTCGGATCATTAGTGGTGCTCCATTATCATCTAAAATTTTAGAAAAAAAGTTGGCCATCAATCTACGTTTTATATACTGTAGAAAGAAAATTTGTAGCGGAATTCTTAATTCAGAACAGACAGGTTCCAAAAGGTCCAGAATCTTTTTCTAGAGTGCAAATATTCTGTAATATCGTTATTTATAATTTAGACACATAATATTGTACAGTGGTTCTGATAAAATTAAAATTGCGTGACAAAGGGCACGTTTAGTAGACGTTTGTTTAGTGGTTAGGGAATAATTTTGTTACTGAAAGTTCAACACAACTTTACTAAGGGAAAATTCATTGTCATTTATCATAAGTTTTTTGAAAAATCATCTTTTTTTCAAAATTTTTGTTCTTGGCAGTATAATAATTCTAAAATGTAATTTTTCCATTTCAGACCATCAACTCACATCAACACACCCGTTTGTCAAACATTTACTAAACGAGCCGTCGCTAAATCATCCATTATAGTCTAAATCTCATACATTGCAGTCCGCATCAGTTACAACCTCAGGATTTTTCTTTGCAATTTGTTTCAACTTCTGTTGACATTCTTTCAACAAAATCGTTCGGGTTTGCCCTTCATGCAGTAGCAAATCTAAAAATTTTGAAAGTGAGATCACATTCAAATCACATCCTCACTTAAATTGAGAATAAAACATAAAAACCTACCTGGCGTCCCATCAGATTTTAATCCACCATATCCTGCTATAATTGGAGCTCTGGTCCGATATTCATTCAGAAACAATTCAGGCGTTGTCGGAAGACAAATTCTCAAATGATTTACTGTTCAAGTATTATGAAATATATATTGCTAAAACCAGACATGACGGGCCAAAAAGTTTGTATACATAATGTATTCATTTTACTAATGTCATCCTTTTCTTTTAACTTTAGCAAAGCTAAATTATTTCGGTGGCTCTTTGGTTTATACTTTGGATGCCTAATGACTTTTACGATTTGTCCAGAGAGGTGGGAAACCTTCTTATTGGTTGCGTCAGGACCACGTCGTACGTGCGTTCTATACACGATTTGATTGTTAGATTCAAAATCCTCAGATCGGGCACACTACATAATACATATGTCTTACGCATTTTCCCAAACGCAGTCTGCATTGGCGATAAAAAACTGCGGATGTACGCGTACTGCCAGACAGTCGATCGTATACTGGTCGCTCGTCGTTGGATAATTATCTATCGTTAGCGCTCCTAACCATCTCCAAGTGTCTGAAACCAGCAGTTTTGTCTTTATTTTGAAAATCAAGAATACACATTAGTTATGAAATTTCATACACCCCTATACACCCTATACTGTGAGTTGAATGTAACCGAATCTAACCAAGGCATACAGAAAAGTTAGTGTCACAGTTTATAAATTGATACTTCCATTCTCAAGTGTAGCACCGTTTTCATTTAGCTTGTATAGTTAGCTATAGTAGTTAGTGTTAGTATGATTTTCCGTGTAAATGTGACAAGATAGTTAAAGAAGCGCTTTACAACTTTATTCCTGACTTCAATGCCGTGAATTTTATATATTCCAACTAAAAACTCCTCAAGTCTATCATACAGTATTTAAAGTATATCAATGTTTTGGAGATGACTTTAAGCATATCCTTACGTGGCTGGGACCATCCCAAATTTTGCTGCTGTTGCTGTTCATCAATAATATCCCATGGTTTTCCACGCAGTCCACACTGATATGGGAGTCCATCACCTGTTAAAGGTTTTTGAATGAAAACAAATGCTCCCCAAGTGGGACTAAAAAAGATGAAAAAACTCTGCAAGGTGAACAAATAGGTCTGCATGTTTTGTATGTTTTTAGCTGGAGGCAACTAGATTTAAGAAATATAAGTTTCACAATAGGAGTTTATTGTCAAATATAGTGTAGCCAAGGACGGAAATTTTTAGGTGGATTCGTGCATGACAATACATTGTAAAATATTTAATGCATGTGATTTAATAAAATGTGATTTGTTTAAAGAAACTGCTTACAACGGTGCTTATAACGAATCTACTGGGGAGGGTTACATAAGCCCACAGCATTGGATGGATATGAATATTGAAACGATATTTAAACTCATTAGAATCTCATAAAAATTAGCCATGGAGTGGAATAGTCATCAAATAGCCTATCTAAATTGTTTAAAATTTTCAAAAAGTAAAAAATTTCTACTTTTTAGAATCAAAATAGTTACAAGCGTAGTTTTATTTTCCATTGGTACACGTTTTAGGCAAGTAAATTGTTTTCATCCTTATTTTATTTATTAAATGGTTTTATGTTCATCAATCACATGTTTAATCCACTTGAGATGTGATGAAATTCTAAAAAATCAATTAAAAATACACATTTAAAATTGTAGTAAGTTATTTAAATGTTTTCATATTAATTTGTAATATTGTTATTTTTATGATACCTGGTCCAAACGAAGGGAAAGTTAGGTTCACCACATTTGGTTGATCGTTGCCCATCTCTGTTTCCCAACAATCCAATCAACACCCATTGGTTGGTTAGGGTTCGAATCATTAACGGTGCACCATCGTCATCTGAAAAAATGATTTTCATTAGACACTTTTCTGTTGATCAAGTGAATGAATTTTGAAATCACTGCTTACATCCACCACAAGGTCCTTTTCCTTGCTCCAATGTGCAGATATTCTAAAAAAATGTTTTTTATCAGAAAAAGTTGATTAAATGGGTTTGCTTTATTACATTTTCTAGTTTAGGGACCCGTTTATGAAATCACGTTTGTAGACCGCTAAAAAATTTCTGGTTTTGGTGTTAGAAATGAAAACCGTTTTTTAGACTGTTTCATAACCGTCTACTAAACGGGCCGCCTTTGTCATATATCTCAATTAGTTGAATGTTGAATTACATGGCAATTCAAGTCAGTTTTAACTCTGGGCTTTTCCTTTGCAATCTTTTTCAAAATATTTCGACATTGCTTAAACAAAATAGTTCGGGATTGGCCTTCATTCATTTCGTCTGAATAAAAATCATTGTTAATATCTTCATCAATCTTTTGCAAAATCATATAATTCTGTGTTGAATACAATACTTACAGATAGCTGTATCGGAACTTAATTTCCCATACCCTGCCATGACTGGGGCTCTAAACCTGTATCGATTCAGGTACAGTCCGGGAGTTGTTGGCAAACAAATTTTCTGATACTGCACTATTAAACGAATTTACATTTGATTTAAAAATTCATACAACCTTCTATTGCCAATACATTGATTGGGCAAATCATTGAAATTCCAAAAACAGGAAAAATAACATAGCTTCATGATTTTTAACAAATTATCTCTCATTAATAGCGATTTCAATGACTCGACTTTAAGCTACGAAGAAATGAAAAAATTCTGACTTTACATGCCCAATTCCCTGAAAACTACAGATTACCTTCTTGATCAAAATCAATGGGTCTTTCCAATTGAGCCACAGCAATATTATTCCTGTGGCTTTTTTCTACAAATTTTGGATGTTTGATAAAAGTCTTGATCGGTATTTTGGCTCTCACTTTATCCGATTGCACGTCAGCACCGATTCGGACGTGTGTTCTACAGTAATTGTACATCATACAGGATTTTTAAATCTTTTCATTCCTTTTGCTATCTATGCATGACTTACGCATTCGGGAGAGCACACTCTGCAGTCAAAAGTAAGAATTCTTCGTGTATAAGGATTGCTAAACAAGGCAGGACTACATTGCGTGTATCGTTATCTAGATCCATCAAAAGCATTCCTAGCCATGGCCAAGCATCTATTGCATAAATAAACATTTTTTAGTATGCGATATCTTTTTTGTGAAAATTTGGAAAATTTTTCGATTTTATCACCTTTCTCGGACTTGACTCCATCCGACATACGTGCATCAAATTCATTACTTCGCTCCCCACAAAAATATGGGAGTCCATCACCTGATAAAGGGGGTCTCGTGAAAACAAATGCACCCCATATGGGAACTACACAGATGAACAAACTAAACAGCCTAAGAATCCAAGCGTCCATTTTGTAAATGTCTTTGCTTGAAACCAGCTGAGCTAAAGAAATGTGAAAAATGAACAAAATATAACTATTCATATGGCAAAATTGTATTCAGAAATAGTCAAGGATGTTTTTTATTGCAGCTAGTTAGTTTAGCAATGCGTATTCAATTTGGTTTCATCACAATGCACTGTAAAATTGTTTATGAGTTGGGATTGCGTTGGAGCATTTTAGTTACAATATATAATGTATAGCCCAAGATTTAAAACTAACTAACTAACTAACTTTATATTTAAGATTCGTATAGTTTATTTAGAATTTGACTGCGAAATGCATACAATGAGGATTGAACAGGAGTCTTTTTTGTTTGCTGTGTGAATGAATATGAAGCCAATGGGAATGATGAAAAAAGAAGCGGGTGGTATCTTTTAAGGAAAGTTAGTTATAGTTAGCAATGGTGAAGAAATGTTGAGAAGAAACCTGAGGATTTGTAATAAAGTTAAGTCCTTTACTACAGCTTCTTTCTAACTCTCATTTCCTTCATTACTTTTATAATGTTTATGATTTCATCAGATTGGAGCCTCTGAATATAATGAATGCAAACTATATAATTCTATGGATGCCCTTACAATGCAGCTGTGCATTTTATGGTGTACATGGAAGTTGACTCAACTAATTAAATTAAGGGACATTCAAAGCAGCATTCTATTTTTACATAGTTAGATTAATGTGGAGATTTACTAGGTCTGGGTGACAAAAAAATGTGGGGAATCCAGATTGTCTAATTTCTAAGGTTTGAATTTTATGCATTCTAAAACTAAAGTATGCAAAATTTTACTATAAGCTGCTTCAACTTTGTAGTTTTCAGATTTTAAAGCATTAAAAATTTGAAGAATTTTAAATTCCACTATATGCATGAAAAATTTTGCTCTTTACATTATAAAGCCCTAAAAATCCCTGTTTCTTACATTCCAAACAACGAAAAATAATGCGATTTTTTCAAAACTCCGCCACTAATTTTTATCGCGTTTGACCCTCTGCTATATTCAAACCAGCTTATTTGCAAGCATGTCAATTATTTTAAAACATACCAAATATATTTACAAAGTTTCAATAGAAAACTCCAAACTCTTTGTAGCATATGCAAAGGTATCCGAAAAGCCAAAAGAAAGGGATTTTTGTAACCCGTTCACTAGCAGAACCACTGTACAAACAATGCTCATTGTGAGATGAACAAGTGGGTTTTTCATGCACACTAGAGAAAGCAAAGTATATAGAAAAGTGGAGTATATAGGTAGGTAGGTAGGTAAGTAAAAGTAAGTAAGTAATCCTCTTAGCCAACAAAATGGATGGGAAAAGACGGAGACTGAGGATTTGGTATTTCTCAAGAATTCTCTCTCCAAATGACACTCGAGATGCCAAAAAGTGATGGACTTGGAGAGCTTAAAAAAAGTAAAAGTACCATGTTAATGTGAACCATTTCTTTTTACATGCTCACTTGGCTAGTTGATAAAGTTTGCCGTTAATTGTTCATTTAAATCTCTCACTAGTTCATATGTTTCAATTTTCTTAAACGGAGCAATAACATACACTAATTTTAAAAGCTGTACAGGTAGATATAGAAACTAGTATTATTTTTACGCTTTTCAAGTAGCTAGCTAGTGCTGTTTACGTTTATTCTATCTTTCAAAGTCTAATTCCTTTTTCTATTCACTTTGTGCACTTGGGTCAATGTTTTCTCAGGAAATGCTACCATTAGAAAACTACATGGAGCACTTTTAGCCCTTTTTTGCGCAAACTAACCAATGTCTAAAACCAACTGTATTGCAAATTGAAATTGCAAATATTGGCAATGTCAGGGAATCATTTCACGCATATGAAAACAATAGTATTGCACAGTTAGTTTCTAAATCTAATTTCCTTGCAAATAGTTGTGCTGTCAGCATTATATTTAGAATTCATCAGATCACTTGGGCAGCTCACAATAGTTCTTTGAATGCAATCTGATGACCAAAGGAATCAGAATACAATAGGCTTCAGTAAGCAAATAATAAGCATAGGAAAGATTGATGAAGACCACATAATGGGTCAAAAGAAAGGAAGTAGTGATGATGGTAACAAAAGAGAATTATTTCTGGCACATTAGCAATCTCTATGAATGATTAATGACATGTACAGTTAGCTAGTTTAAGCAGTTACTACATTAGCAAATCGCTAAATTGAGCAATTTAAAAAATCCATGATAACAGCCACTACGGCTAGGTTTAAAATAGCTATGCGGTCATTTAGTTAAATGAAGAATCTTTGTTTTATTGACATTTTTGGAGTATTGTTAACTAAAACGTTCAAAAAACACCCAAAAATGTATGCATTGCTTATACAAAGATATAAAACATTCAATTAACTAATTACTATGAGCAGTATACAGAAAGATCTTTAAAGAGGCGCTCCAGGAGCAACGCAACTGCACCAAATTTGTAGCCGCGTTGTGTCGGTGTAACGGCAGTCGGCATTATCCAATTCGGCGCAACCGAGTTAGCATAACGGAGTCGGCATTTTAGAATTAGGCCCAACGCGCAACGTTCGGGATCCAATAGTTTATTGCATTAAGTGAAAATGCAATATTGAGAAATTTCAATTGCATAAGTCACATGTATGTTTCTACAATTTGTGATTTTGTCCTCCAACTTCCAAATTACTAATTGCCTAAAAAGATTTAAATTTATTCATTTGAACAAACTTGAATGTAAATCCATGCATGTAAAATGCAAAGTTTTGTACTGATTTCCCCCAATTAATTCCCGTATTCCGTCAAAACCCGTTTATAAAATGTGTACACACTTCACAGAACAAATTTTATTGGTAAACGGAGCGAAACAAGTAGCAAACAAGGAATCAATATTCTAGCCTTGTTAATGGCTCTTTGTACACACATTTTTCACAAGTCAGATCAGCGGGTATTTTCACCCAGATTTTGTGAGCTCAAGAGGATTTTCCAACTCAATGAAATTTCAACGAGTTTTCTCCTACAAGGACTAAATTTCCATTTTCCTGTTTTTTTCAACACGCAGTTTAGTTAGTGAATACGTAAACAAGCAAGAAGGAGAGTGAAAAAAAGGTCGTTCGGTTTAACGGTACGATTGGGTCTACTTTTCGCGTCTCATTTTATACAGAACAAATTTAAGTGCATTTGTCGTATCCGTATATGCAGTGAAGTGTGTAGGTGAAAATTGTCGGCTGCATTTATTGGGTGTATTGTTGCTCCATGTATACTTTGAATATGCGATTTTTTGCATTTTTTGAATAAACCTGGATTTTAAACTGTAGTAAAGTTTTACATAAGATTTTTTTTAAAACCTCAATATGTGCGAATAGCTTTAGGTTAATTAGGCATGAGATTTATCAAAAATATCTCGATTCTGAAGCGTAATATAGACATTTACAATAATCAGTAAATATTTTGTTGACCAAAAACCAAAAAAAAAGCAAAAATTTCCACCTTTTTAAACACATTGGTTTCCAATGAAGTGAAAACTAGATTATACCGTCGCACTCACATAAGCAAGAAGACTAACTCAATCTGTCGTGTGGATTTATTTTCTCCGAGGGCCAATTCTCATTCCATTTTGTTGGCCCCTCTATTTTACTTTCCCATCTCTTGTGTGCTTTAAAAAAATGACACAGACCAAAGGAAATAAACAGAGAATTCAATTTGATCTTTCAGACGTTCACCAAGGTGGGTGCACAAATTGCCTAAGCAAATGACATTTTTCGCTAGCGTTACTTTTTATGTTTGCTTTTTTTTGCGTCGACAAAAAAGTTTTGTACCAACTCATTTACATTTGCTTGCAGTGATTGGCACTGTTAATTTTTGTATTGCCATTTCTTAACTATATAGGGGATTTTTTCGTTTGTTTTTCAATTTTTATTAAAAAAATGTAAAGCCTAAAATTCTAAAGTATGATAGTTTCACTCACTAATTTAGGGAAGGAATATCATGGTATTTTAATATATGGCTAAAAAAAGGACGGTTTTTTCTTTCTCTTTATTAGTGTTACGTAAAAAGCAAAATTAGATCGAGTTTGAATAGAATTTTTTAAATTGCAATCACTACTAACTCGCACTACTACGTGATTGGAAGTGAAATTGACTGGAAATTGACTTCTAAGCGAAATTGCCTTTTGTAAATGTGATAAGTATTTGTAAATCTACGAGAAAAGATTTGTTTTCAATGCAACTAGCTTTGCTCGTTTTATAGCGAGTGAGAAGGTCTACTGCATATTCAGACGGCTTGAACACATCTTTAACGGAAATCATTTTCGTTTTGACGTAGAATATTCACTTCCGTTGCTAACTGTTTTTGCCAATTTTTTGTTGGAAAATTGCATTTTGAAAAGGATGGAGCAGACAATTAAGAAGTCTAGATTCTACGGTCACGGAATAGTAAAATTTCAAAGTTATGATTTCAAAAACCAGTGCAAACTTGTTTGCATTACCGCATGCAAAGAAAAATCATCTTTTTAGAACTAAAGCTAAAACAATAAAAAAAACTTCTCAGGGTTTATTCTGAAGTAGCTATAATATTTCAAAGCTTATTCTGAAGCGCTGGAAGTTAGAATATGGTGACCAGCTTTAGAAAATGCATATCAACATGCCCTCCATTGCTGGAAATATCCGCCCGTGTTTTACTGCATAATTACCAGTTGTTGAATTCCTCGAAATAGGAATCTATATGCTACAATGTTCTTGGGACCGAGAGTACATTAGGAATGTGATTATCTCTGGCTCATAAATCCCAATTCAGATGACACAAATAATCTCAATCTCCATCTTCTCCGCTCAACCACATTATGTGTTTCACACTACTGCCTCCTTCTAGTCATTTCTACTTTCACTTAACTTTACATTGCAAACGAAGCCTATTTTTTTTACCTGCTAATTGGTTTTTTCATCAGCTAATTTAGTGTTATCAACAGTCTCGTTTGAATTATCCTTAATTAAAATTTTTCAAAGGGCAAGAGACTATATTAGACACAATTTGTATGTGGTTCCATTCTGAAAGTATAAAAATTGTAATTGAAATAATATATTTGCAAAGACGTTTGCTATATCCTCTGTCTTGGCTAATAAACAACAAATATACAATGAAGGTGACTAAATGATGCAACAGGGACTCCAATAAGATTGTATTTGACTTACCAAAACCTTTGCTTACCTATAGTATTTCTTAAATCCGCCTTGGTAAAAATAAGCAATGAATAGTTTCCCTATAAGCTATGCGTAGCTAACTATAACAAATCCCAACGTAGAGAGAGAAAAGTTGTATCTAATAAATTCTACAATACAATGGGATACTTTTGCAACTTTCAAGATAGTAATTCTTTTTTGAATCCAAAAATCTGGCAAAGTTTAATTTAACAAAAATTTCAAAAACTACATATATATACACACAGACAATGCAAACA
>Ga0210040_10009099_pt1 | contig 11620 bp, 11 predicted proteins | sample CryGeyCG12114_NA_FD_185462 | JGI IMG/M metagenome (GOLD analysis project Ga0210040, IMG submission 185462) | Groundwater microbial communities from aquifer - Crystal Geyser CG19_WC_8/21/14_NA (SPAdes) (version 2) | ecosystem: Environmental > Aquatic > Deep subsurface > Groundwater | place: USA... | reverse complement strand
GACGCCGCCCTTCTCGCCCGGCGGACGGGGGTGGAGGTGGTGCACGACTTCCGCTCCGCCGACGTGGCGGCGGGCGGGCAGGGGGCGCCCCTGGTGCCGGTGTTTCACCGCGTGCTGGCGGAGGCGTTGCCCCGGCCGGTGGCCATCCTCAACCTGGGCGGCGTGGGAAACGTGACCTGGATCGGGCGCGACGGGTCCCTGGTCGCCTTCGACACCGGCCCGGCCAATGGCCCGCTGGACGACTGGGCGATGCGGACAACCGGCCAGGACTGCGACAGGGACGGGCTGCTGGCGCTTTCGGGGAAGCCGGACGGGTCGGTGCTGGCGCGCCTTGCCGTTCACCCCTACCTGGCCGCGCCGCCGCCGAAGTCCCTGGACCGGCTGGATTTCGACCGGGCGATCCGCGAATCGGGGGCCGGTGCGCTTTCCCCGGGGGATGGTGCGGCGACGCTGGCGGCCTTCTGCGCGGCCTGCGTGGCCGCCGCGGCCCGTCACTTCCCGGAACCGCCGTCCCAGTGGCTCGTGGCCGGGGGCGGGAGGCGGAACCCGGCGCTGATGCGGGCTCTGGCGGCGGTGCTGGACGCGCCGGTCCGGCCCGCCGAGGCGGCGGGGTGGGACGGCGACGCGCTGGAAGCCCAGGCCTTCGGCGTTCTGGCCGCACGTGTGGCGCGCGGCCTGCCGCTGACCTTTCCCGGCACCACCGGCGCGCCGCGCCCGATGACCGGCGGGCGGCGGGTCGCGGCCTTCGCCTGAACGCGGGCCTGAACGGAAAGGGGCGGCGCCCTTGCGGTGCGCCGCCCCCTGTTACGCCGGCATGCGCGGGCTCAGTCGGCCGCCATCGACATCCGCGCGCGGTTCAGCACGGTCATCACATGGTCTTGCGTGGCATCGGCCACGCGCGCCGTCTGCTCGGGGGTGAAGACGTGGGTCGCGCCCTCCATCACCCGGTAGTCGATCTTGATGCCCTTCTGGGTGTTCAGCTTGTCCACCAGCTTCCGCACGGAAGGCTCGGGCACCAGCTCGTCGGCCTCCCCGTGCAGGATCAGGCCGGAGCAGGGGCAGGGGGCGAGGAAGCCGAAGTCATAATGGCTGGCCGGCGCCGCGATGGAGACGAAGCCGCCCATCTCGGGCCGGCGCATCAGCACCTGCATCCCGACATAGGCGCCAAAGGAATAGCCGGCCACCCAGAGCATGGAAGCGGCAGGGTTCACCGCCTGCAGGAAGTCCAGCGCCGCCGTGCCGTCGGAGATCTCGCCGATGCCGCCGTCATAGCGCCCCTGGCTCTTGCCGACGCCGCGGAAGTTGAAGCGCAGCGTCGAGAAGCCCATGAGGCGGAAGCGCTCGTACAGGGCGTGCACCACCCGGTTGTTCATGGTCCCGCCATGCAGCGGATGGGGGTGCAGTATCAGGGCGGTTGGCGCATTGGGCTGCTTGGCGTGGTGGTAGCGACCCTCGAGCCGACCGTCAGGGCCAGCGAACATGACCTCGGGCATCATCACCTTCCGCCCCCGAAGGGGCGTTCTTCTGGGGTAGGCCGGACCCGGCTAAGGGGCCGCCCCACCAGTTTTCTCTACACCGGCACCCCGACCGCCCCGCAGGGCGGTTCCCCGGCGGAGCGGGTTCCAGCCGCGCCCCAACCGGGAGGCCGCGGGCGGAGCCCGGTCCGCCGGATGGACACAAGGCCGGAACGTTCCGCCGAGGAGCCATCCCGCACCGAATGGGGTGGCCAGCAACGACGGGGGCGCGTCCGAACCGGGTTCCGGGGGTGCCATCTGCCCCCCGCGACCTTTCGGTGCGAGCGACAGTCGCAATATAGGCAGCGGCGGACGGGATTCATAACCAAAACATGGCATGCCCTCATGAATCGCTCTGCATGGCTGCCGCCCGCGTCGGTCCAGCCGCCCCGTGCGCGCCGGGGCGGCGGGGCTGAGATGCGGCTTTCCACCAGGGGTCGCTATGCCGTGATGGCTTTGACGGAGATGGCGCGGCGCGGCCTGGGGCAGACCCAGGGCGCGCCCGTGGCACTGGCCGAGATCGCCCAGGCACAGATGCTGTCGGTGGCCTACATGGAGCAGCTTTTCGCGCGGCTGCGGCGCGCCGGGCTGGTGCGCTCGGCGCGCGGCCCGGGTGGAGGATACCGGCTGAGCCGCCCGGCCGGCGCGATCACGGTGGCCGAGATCGTCGAGGCGGTGGACGACACGATCGCCGGCGGTGCCGAGGCCGCCGAAACCCCGGACATGCCGCCCGACCAGCGCGACCTCTGGCGGGAGCTGGGCGAGCAGGTGCGCTTCTTCCTCTCGGCCATCACCCTGCAGGACGTGGTGGACGGACGCACGCTGGGCCGCGCCGTCCCGGTGCCCGGCGCCGACGATCCATCCAGGGCTTCGCCCAGCGGCAAGCAAGGGGGCTGATGACACTATACCTGGACGCCAACGCCACCGAGCCGCTGCGCCCGGAGGCACGGGAGGCGGCCATCGCGGCCATGGAACTCCTGGGCAATCCATCCTCCGTCCACGCCGAGGGCCGTGCGGCCCGGCGGGTGCTGGAGGAGGCGCGGGCACGCGTGGCCGCGCGCTTCGGAGGCGCGGCGCGGGACGTGGTCTTCACCTCGGGTGGCACGGAGGCGAACGCCCTGGCCATCGCCTCGCTTCGCAGGGGGCGGCGGGTGCTCGTCGGAGCGACGGAGCACCCGGCGGTGCTGCGGGCGGCCGAAGGGGCGGAGGTGCTGCCCGTGCTGCCCGACGGCACGCTGGACCTGCCGGCGCTGGAGCACGCGCTCTCGGCCGGCGATCCCGCGCTGGTCTGCCTGATGGTCGCCAACAACGAGACCGGGGTGCTCCACCCGCTGGAGGAAGCTTCCGCCCTCTGCGCCCGGCACGGCGCCTGGCTGCACCTCGACGCCGTGCAGGCCGCGGGCCGCATTTCCCTTTCCTTTGGCGGCAGCGGCGCGCGGAGCATGGCCGTTTCCGGGCACAAGCTCGGCGGACCCAAGGGGGCGGGGGCTCTTCTGCTGGCCCCCGGCCAGGACCTGGCGCCGCTGATCGCCGGCGGTGGACAGGAGCGCGGGCGGCGCGGCGGCACGGAGGCACTGCCGGCCATCGCGGGGCTCGGCGCGGCGGCGGCGGCCGCCGATCCCGCGGCCGCCGCGCGCCTCGCTCCCCTGCGAGACGCGATCGAGGCGGCGCTCGGTCTCGAGGCCGCTGGCAGCGGTGCGCCGCGCCTGCCCAACACCACCTGCCTCCGCCTGCCCGGCGCCGCAGCCGAGACGCAGGTGATCGCCCTGGACCTGGAGGGGGTGCGGGTCTCGGCCGGCGCGGCCTGTTCCTCGGGCAAGGTGGCGCGCAGCCCGGTGCTGGAGGCCATGGGCCTGGGCGAGGGAGCGGGGGAGGCGATCCGCGTCTCCCTCCCCTGGAACGCGCCCGCGGACACGGCCGAGCGCTTCGTCGCGGCCCACCGCGCCGTGCGGGCCCGGCTGCGCCCGAAGGGCTGACCCGCGCGTGCGGGGCCTCGTTCGGAGGGGATGAATCCCCCATCTTCGGGAAATGACGGATGCCGCGAACCGCCCCGCCTATCTCGACAACCACGCCACCACGCCGCCCGACCCGCGCGTGCTCGCCGCCATGCGCCCCTGGTGGGAGGCGAACTTCGCCAATCCCGCCAGCATCGAGCACGCCATGGGCCGTGAGGCCGAGCAGGCGGTGGAGGCGGCCCGAGGCCATGTCGCGGCCCTGATCGGGGCGGAGCCGCGGGAGGTGGTGTTCACCTCCGGGGCCACGGAGTCGAACAACCTGGCGATCAAGGGCGCGGCGCGCTTCGCCGCGGGCCAGGGCACGGACCGACGCCGGGTGGTCACCCTGGCCACCGAGCACAAATGCGTCCTGGAGAGCGTGCGCGACCTTGCGGCCGAGGGCTTCGAGCCGGTGCTGCTCCCCGTGCGGCCCGACGGGCTGCTCGACCCGGAGGCGCTGCGCGGGGCGCTTTCCGTGCCGACCCTGCTGGTCAGCGTCATGGCCGTGAACAACGAGACCGGCGTGGTGCAGGACATCGCCGCCCTGGCGGCGCTGGCCCGGGGGGCGGGGGTGCTGTTCCACACGGACGCGGCCCAGGCCGCCGGGCGCATCCCGCTGGACGTGGCGGCGATGGGCCTCGATCTTGTCTCGCTTTCCGCCCACAAGCTTTATGGTCCCAAGGGGATCGGGGCGCTCTACGTTCGGCGCCGCCCCCGTGTGCGCCTCGCCCCGCTCTTCTCCGGCGGCGGGCAGGAGAGGGGGCTTCGCTCCGGAACCATGGCCACCCCACTGGTGGTCGGCTTCGGGGAGGCGGCGCGGATCGCGCGTTTGGAAATGGCGCTGGACGAGGGACGGATCGCCGGGCAGCGGGACCGCTTCCTGGCGGCGCTGGAGGCGGGCATACCGGGGTTTCGCGTGAACGGCGACCGCGCGAGTCGGGTGGCGGGCAACCTCAACATCACCCTGCCGGGCGGGGTGGACGCCCAGGCGGTGATGGCGGCCGCCCCGGGGGTCTGCGTTTCCACCGGCAGCGCCTGCTCCTCCGCCAGCGTGGAGCCTTCCTATGTGCTGCGGGCGCTGGGCCTGCCGGAGGCGGAGGCACGCGCGACCTTGCGGATCGGCATCGGCCGCTTTACCTCGCCCGCCGAGGTGGACCGGGCGGCCGCGGAGCTTTCGCGCGCCTGGGATGGTGTCCGGCGCCAGTTGGCCGCGGAATAGGCGCGGCCTTCCGGCGCGCGGAAAGGGAGAGATCGATGCCGAAGATGACCTTCGTCGAGCGGGACGGGAAGCGGCGCGAGGTGGAGGCCCCACTCGGGCTCTCGGTGCTGGAGATTGCCCACAAGCACGGCGTGGACATCGAGGGCGCCTGCGAGGGGAGCCTCGCCTGCTCCACCTGCCACGTCATCGTGGACGGAAGTTGGTTCGGCAAGCTGGAGACCCCGACCGAGGACGAGGAGGACATGCTCGACCTCGCCTTCGACCTGCAGGAGACGAGCCGGCTGGGCTGCCAGCTGATCATGACCCCCAAGCTGGACGGGCTGGTGGTGAAGCTGCCCGCCGGCAGCCGGAACGCGGGATGAGCGGGGCGCCCGCCTCCGTCCCTTACGGCCGGGAAGGCGGGCTGTTCCGCGCGCTGCGCCTGGCGGCGGCGCGGGAATGGGATGCCTATTGCTGGCACCCCTTCGTGCAGGGGTTGGCGGAAGGAACGCTGCCCCTGGCCGCCTTCCGGCGCTATCTCGTGCAGGACTACCTCTTCCTCGTGCAGTTCGCCCGCGCCCAGGCGCTGGCGGTGGTGAAGGCCGAAAGCCTGGAGGCCATGCGCACCAAGGGTGCCGTGGTGCAGGCCATCCTGGACGAAACCAAGCTTCACCTCGTGTATTGCCGCGAATGGGGCCTGGACGAGGCAGCGGTGCTGGCCGAGGCGGAGGCGCCCGAAACCGTGGGGTACACCCGCTGGGTGATGGACCAGGGCCTGCGCGGCGACATCCTCGACCTGGAGGTGGCGCTGGCCCCCTGCACGATCGGCTATGGCGAGGTCGCCATGCGGATCGAGGCGCATCCTGGCCGGGTGCGAGACGGCAATCCCTATGAGAACTGGATCGTGCAGTACGCGGGTGCCGACTACCAGGCAGTGGCGCGCGGCGCGGCGGCGCGGTTGGACGCGCTGGGCGAGACCCATGGCGGGCAGGCGCGGCTGGCCTCCCTGTCCCGGCTCTTCGCGGAAGCATCGCGGCTGGAGTCGGACTTCTGGCAGATGGGGCTGAACGCCACATGAGGATCATGGTCGCCATGTCCGGCGGCGTGGACAGCAGCGTCGTGGCCGGGCTCCTCGCGGGGCAGGGCCACGAGGTGATCGGCGCCACCCTGCAGCTCTACGACCACGGTGCGGCCGTGCAGAAGAAGGGGGCCTGCTGCGCCGGGCAGGACATCCACGACGCCCGCGACGTCGCGGACCGGCTGGGAATCCCGCACTACGTGCTGGACCGCGAGAGCCGCTTCCGCGAGGCCGTGATCGGCGACTTCGCCGACAGCTACGCGCGCGGCGAGACGCCGATCCCCTGCGTGCGCTGCAACCAGACCGTGAAGTTCCAGGACCTCGTGGCACTGGCCCGCGACCTCGGCTGCGAGGCGCTGGCCACCGGCCACTACGCCCGCCGCGTGGAGGGACCCGGCGGCCCGGAGCTGCACCGTGCCGCCGATCCCGCGCGCGACCAGTCCTATTTCCTGTTCGCCACCACCCGCGGCCAGCTCGCCTTCGCGCGCTTCCCGCTCGGCGACATGCCCGACAAGGCCTCGGTGCGGCGGGAGGCCGTGCGGCTGGGCCTGGCGGTGGCCGAGAAGCCCGACAGCCAGGACATCTGCTTCGTGCCGGAGGGGCGCTACCACGACCTTGTCGCCCGGCTGCGGCCGGAGGCGGCCGAGGGCGGGGAGATCGTGGACAAGGAGGGCCGCGTGCTGGGCCGCCACCAGGGGCTCGCGCGCTATACCGTGGGGCAGGCCCGCGGCCTCGGCCTGCCCGGGGAGGCCGGCCTGCGCGTGGCGTCGCTGGATGCCGCGCGGCGCCGGATCGTCGTGGCGCCCACGGCCTCCATTCCCGTGCCGGAAGTGACCGTGGGGGAGGTCAACTGGCTCATCGACCCGCCCGCCGCGCCCTTCGCGGCCTGGGCCAAGTTCCGCGCGCGGGAGGTGCCGCAGCCCGTGCTGGCCGAGTGGGATGCCGCCGCGGGGCGGCTGGCGGTGCGCCCGGAGCAGCCCGTGATTTCCGCGCCCGGCCAGGGCTGCGTGCTCTATGACGGCGACCGCGTTCTGGGCGGCGGCTTCATCCGGGCGCCGCGAGGCGCACGCGCGCGCGATGTGGTTGACAGTTCGCTGCCGGCGGCATAGTTCCGCGACCCCGGCAGGTGGCTTGCTCTGGCGGGGTAGCTCAGCTGGTTAGAGCACGGCACTCATAATGCCGGGGTCACCGGTTCAAGTCCGGTTCCCGCTACCAGACACCACAGCCACCTGCCGGTTCTCCCCGCTTCACCACGTCCTCACCGCCTCCCGCGGTTGCCTTCCCGCGCGGATGCCGCAAGCTCCGCCTTGGGCGTTTCGCCCCGGAGTGTTCGCATGAAGGTCCTGGTTCTCGGCAGCGGCGTGATCGGGGTGACCACGGCCTGGTACCTGGCCCGCGCCGGGCATGAAGTGGTGGTGGTGGACCGGCAGGACGCCGCCGGGCGGGAAACCAGCTTCGCCAATGCCGGGCAGCTTTCCTACGGCTATTCCTCGCCCTGGGCCGGGCCGGGCGTGCCGATGAAGGCGGTGAAGTGGCTGCTGATGCACCACCGCCCCTTCGTGTTCTGGCCGCGGCCAGACCCCGCCATGCTGTCCTGGCTCGCCCGCATGGCCGCGAACTGCACCGAGCGCGCCTATCGCCGCAACAAGGGGCGGATGGTCCGGGTGGCCGAGTACAGCCGCCTGGCGCTCGCCGAGCTGCGCGCCGAGACGGGAATCGAGTTCGACCACCGCGCGCGCGGCACGGTGCAGCTTTTCCGCACGCAGAAGCAGCTCGACCATGTGGGCGACGACACCGGGGTGCTCGACGAGTACGGCGTTCCCTGGGAACTGCTCGACCCCGAGGGCTGCATCGCCGCCGAGCCGGCTCTCGCCCGCGTCCGCGACCGCTTCGTGGGTGGCCTGCGCCTGCCCCAGGACGAGACGGGCGATGCCTTCCTGTTCACCCAGCGCCTGGCCGAGCTGGCGCGCGGTGCGGGGGTGGAATTCCACCTCGGCGTCAGCGTCGCCGGCCTGCGCGCCGAGGGCGGGCGCGTGCGGGCGGTCGAGACCGATCATGGCGACTTCACCGCCGATGCCTATGTGGCGGCGCTGGGCAGCCACACCCCCGCCGTCCTGCGCCCCCTGGGGCTTCGCCTGCCGGTCTACCCCATCAAGGGCTATTCCCTGACCCTGCCGGTGACGGAGGAAGGCGCGGCGCCCGTCTCCACCGTGATGGACGAAACCTACAAGATCGCCATCACCCGGCTGGGCAGCCGCATCCGGGTGGGCGGCACGGCGGAGATCGCGGGCTTCAGCACCAGCCTGCGCGTGCCCCGGCGCGAGACGCTGGAGCACTCGGTGCGCGACCTGTTCCCCGATGGTGGCGACATCGCGGCCGCGCAGTTCTGGACGGGGCTGCGCCCCATGACGCCGGACGGCACGCCGGTGATCGGCCGCACGCCGCTGCCCAATCTTTACACCAACACGGGCCACGGCACGCTGGGCTGGACCATGGCCTGCGGCTCCGGCCGGGTGTTGGCGGACATCGTCTCGGACCGCACGCCGGAGATCGATGTGACCGACCTCGGCATCGCCCGGTACGGCGCGGGCTGATGCCCCTTGGAAACGGTGCTCGGGCTGCCGAGATGCCCTGCCGCGCGGGGCGCCGCGCGTTGCGCGCCGGCGGTCCGTGGAAGCTCTCCGCAGGCCGTGTCAGCAACGCGGAACGGGACCCGCATGGAGGATTGCCGTAGCATGCTGCAACTCGGGCAGGTCGCCCCGGACTTCGAGGCGGAAACCACGCAGGGGCGGATCCGCTTCCACGAATGGCTCGGCAATTCCTGGGGCATCATCTTCAGCCATCCCAAGGACTACACGCCCGTCTGCACGACGGAGCTCGGCTACACCGCCAAGCTGAAGCCGGAATTCGACCGCCGCGGGGTGAAGGTGATCGGCCTGTCCGTGGACACGCTGGACCGGCACGAGGGCTGGAACGCCGACATCGAGGAAACCCAGGGCACCGCCGTGAACTTCCCGATGATCTCCGATTCCGACAAGACGGTCGCGAACCTCTACGGCATGATCCACCCGGAGGCGGACGCCGCTGTGACGGTGCGCACGGTCTTCGTGATCGACCCCAGCAAGAAGATCCGCCTGATGCTGATCTACCCGCCCAGCGCCGGCCGCAACTTCGACGAGGTGCTGCGGGTGATCGACAGCCTGCAACTGACCGACCGGCACAAGGTCGCCACCCCCGTGAACTGGAAGCCCGGCGAGCGCACCATCGTCGCCGCCAGCCTTTCCGACGAGGAGGCGAGGAAGCACTTCCCGCAGGGGTTCAAGGCGGAGAAGCCTTATCTGCGCTGGGTCGATCACCTGGAGTGGAACTGAGCCCGGCATGGCTGGCATCGCACCCGACTTCTGGGGGGCCGTCGGCAACACGCCCCTCATCCGCCTGCGCCGCGCCTCCGAGGAGACGGGGTGCGAGATCCTCGGCAAGGCGGAGTTCATGAACCCCGGCGGCAGCGTGAAGGACCGCGCGGCGCTGGGCATCCTGAGCGAGGCCGTCTCGCGCGGCCTGCTCACGCCCTTCCGGCCCGGCACGATCGTGGAGGGAACGGCGGGGAACACCGGCATCGGCGTGGCGCTCGCCGCCAATGCGCGCGGCTGGAAGTCCGTGATCGTGGTGCCGGAAACGCAGAGCCGGGAGAAGATCGACTTCCTGCGCATGATCGGCGCCGACGTGCGGCTGGTGCCGCCGAAGCCGCTGAGCGATCCCGGCCACTACGTGAACACCTCCCGCCGCATCGCGGAGGAGATGGGCGCCGTCTGGGCGAACCAGTTCGACAACCACGCGAATGCGGCCGCGCACGAGGCGACCACGGGGCCGGAGATCTGGGAGCAGACCGGGGGGCGGGTCGACGCCTTCACCTGCGCCTGCGGCACCGGCGGCACGCTGGCCGGCACCGGCCGGGCACTCAAGGCGCGCAAGCCCGGGGTGAGGATCGTGCTCGCGGACCCGCACGGCTCCGGCCTCTTCTCATGGGTGAAGACCGGCACCGTTTCGGCCGAGGGGAACTCCGTCACGGAAGGGATCGGGCAGGGCAGCAAGGTGCCCGGCAACCTGACCGGCGCGCCGATCGACGACGCGATCCGCATCTCCGATCCTGAGGCGCTGGAGCAGTGCTTCTCCCTTCTTTCGGAGGAAGGGCTGAGCGTCGGTGGCTCGGCGGGGCTGAACGTGGCGGCGGCGATCGCGCTGGCCAGGCAGATGGGACCGGGACACACCATCGTCACCATCCTGTGCGACAGCGGGGCGCGCTACCAGTCCAAGCTGTTCAACCCCGAGTTCCTTCGCGAACGCGGCCTGCCCGTGCCGCCATGGCTTGCGTGACGGGCTCTTGCGCGATGGGGCCGGCATGATCGGAGAGGCGATCGAGATCGCGCGCAGCATCCGGGCACGCGACCCGGCGCGGCCAACGGTGGCGGAGTCCTTCCTCTGCTATGCCGGGCTGCACGCGGTGCTGTGGCACCGGCTGGCGCATCGCCTGTGGCGCGCGGGCTTTCGCGCACCGGCGCGCTGCGCGTCGCATCTCGGGCGCTTCCTGACGGGGATCGAGATCCACCCGGGGGCGAAGATCGGGCGGCGGCTGTTTATCGACCACGGCATGGGCGTCGTGATCGGAGAAACGGCGGAAATCGGTGACGACGTGCTCATCTATCACGGCGTGACGCTGGGCGGCCTCACCACGCGGCCGGGCAAGCGGCATCCCACACTCGCCGATGGCGTGGTGATCGGCGCCGGGGCGCAGGTGCTCGGCCCGATCCTGATCGGCCGCGGCGCGCGCGTCGGCGCGAACGCGGTCTGCGTCGATCCCGTGCCGGACGGCGTCACGGTGGTTGGCATTCCCGCACGCCGCCCCGGCCAGCCCTGCACGGACCCAACGGCGGGCTACGGCATCGCGCCGGGGCAGGCGGATCCGGTGGCCGAGCAGATCGCGGCGCTGCGGGCCGAGATCGCGGCCCTGAGGGAGCGGACCTCCCTCAAGGCCTGACCGCGGCCGGCCCAGTTCTTCAGCCCGCCTTCGCCTCGCGCCGGCGGGCGTGAAGGACGAACTCGGTGTAGCCGTTGGGCTGCGCCGCGCCTTCGAAGACAAGGTCGCAGGCGGCCCGGAAGGCCACGCCGCCGTAGCTGGGGGCCATCGGGGTGTAGGCCGGGTCGTTCGCGTTCTGCCCGTCCACCACCTTCGCCATGCGCCGCATCGTTTCCTCCACCTGGGCGCGGTCCACGATGCCGTGGCGCAGCCAGTTGGCGATGTGCTGGGCCGAGATGCGCAGCGTCGCGCGGTCCTCCATCAGCCCGACATCGTGGATGTCCGGCACCTTGGAGCAGCCGACGCCCTGGTCGATCCAGCGGACGACATAGCCGAGGATGCCCTGGGCGTTGTTGTCGAGCTCCGCCTGGATGTCCTCGGGCGCCCAGTTGGTGTTCTCGGCCAGCGGGATGGTCAGCAGGTCGGAAAGCTTCGCCCGCTTGCCGCCCGAGGCCAGTTCCCCCTGCCGGGCCGCCACGTCCACCTGGTGGTAGTGCATGGCGTGCAGCGTGGCGGCGGTGGGGGAGGGGACCCATGCGGTGCTGGCGCCCGCGCGCGGGTGGCCGACTTTCTGATCGAGCATGGAGGCCATCGCATCCGGCGCGGCCCACATGCCCTTGCCGATCTGCGCGTGACCGCGCAGCCCGCAGGCGAGGCCGACATCGACGTTGTTGTCCTCGTAGGCCGCGATCCACGGCGCCTTGCGCATGTCGTTCTTGCGGACGACGGCGCCGGCCTCCATCGAGGTGTGGATCTCGTCGC
>Ga0210040_10009098_pt1 | contig 11621 bp, 12 predicted proteins | sample CryGeyCG12114_NA_FD_185462 | JGI IMG/M metagenome (GOLD analysis project Ga0210040, IMG submission 185462) | Groundwater microbial communities from aquifer - Crystal Geyser CG19_WC_8/21/14_NA (SPAdes) (version 2) | ecosystem: Environmental > Aquatic > Deep subsurface > Groundwater | place: USA... | reverse complement strand
ACCTCTGCCACCTGCGGGACGTGTACGTCACCAGCACGATCCGGCTGCACCGGGCGCGCACCGAGGAGCTGCCGGTGGTCGAGCCGATGCTCAACGACCTGCGGGCGCGGCGTTTCCGGTACGCCGACAGCGACGTCCCGGCGGTGCTCGACGAGCTGACCGCCGCGGTCGCCGGGGTGGCCGACGAGCTGCGGCGGGTCGGACCCGACGGCTGGGACCGTCGCATCGTGCGGCAGCCCGGCGAGGAGCGCACCGTCCGCTGGCTGCTCCGGCACGCCGCCCACGAGGGCCGGCACCACCTGGCCGACATCAGCCGCGTGGTGCCGCACTAGAGCTGAGCGGCCACCAGCGGCTCGAGGGTGAGCTCGGGGCTGCGCTGCTGCAGCGAGCGGAGGTCCCACTTGTCCCGGAACAGCGCCAGCAGCTCGCCGTCCTCACGCTCCATGACCTCCACCCCGCGGGCGGCGGCGACCTCCGGTGCCGAGGCGGCGTCGGTGCGCACCGCGATCTGGTACGAGAGGTGGTCCAGCTCGACCGGGGCGCCGAACTCGTTCTCCATCCGGTGCTGGGCCACCTCGAACTGCATGGGTCCGACGACGGCGAGCACCGGTGCCTGGTCACCGCGGCGGTCCGAGCGCAGCACCTGCGCCACGCCCTCCGAGCCGAGCTGGCCGATGCCCCGGCGGAACTGCTTGAACGTGGCGCTGGTCTTGGCGCGCATCACCGCGAAGTGCTCCGGCGCGAAGGTGGTCAGCGGCGGGAAGGTGACCTTCGCGTCGACGTAGAGCGAGTCGCCGACGCTGAGTGCGTTGGCGTTGACCAGGCCGACGACGTCCCCGGGATAGGCGACGTCGACGCTCTCCCGCTCGCGGCCGAAGACGTGCTGGGCGTACTTGGTGGCGAAGGGGCGGCCGGAGCCGGAGTGCGTGACGACCATGCCGCGCTCGAACACGCCCGAGCAGATCCGGATGTAGGCCAGCCGGTCACGGTGCGCGGCGTCCATGCCCGACTGCACCTTGAAGACGAACGCGCTGAACGGGTCGTCGAGCTTGCGGACGGCGCCGTCGGCGTCGGGGCGGCCGGTGGGGGCCGGGGCCAGGTCGACCAGCACGTCGAGCAGCGCACCGACGCCGAAGTTGGACACCGCCGACGCGAAGATGACCGGCGTCGTCTCCCCGGCCAGGAACCGCTCCTGGTCGTGATCGGCCTCGGTGGCGTCGAGCAGCTCGGACTCCTCGACCGCCCGGGTCCACTCGATGCCCTCGCGGGCCTGCGCCGCCGCGGCCGGGAGGACCTCCTCGGGGGCGATCGTCGCGCCGCCGGCGGTGCGGGTGAACCGGTGGTAGCTGCCGTCGCGGCGGTCCAGCACGCCGCGGAAGTCACCGGAGATGCCGACCGGCCAGGTCAGCGGGGTGGGCACCAGGCCGGTGCGCTCGCTGACCTCGTCCATCAGCTCGAGGGCGTCCTTGCCGGGGCGGTCCCACTTGTTGACCACGGTGATCACCGGGATGCCGCGGTGCCGGCAGACCGCGAACAGCTTCATGGTCTGCGCCTCGAGGCCCTTGGCGGCGTCGATCAGCATCACCGCGGCGTCGACGGCGGTGAGCACCCGGTAGGTGTCCTCGGAGAAGTCGGCGTGGCCGGGGGTGTCCAGCAGGTTGACCACGGCGTCGCGGTACTCGAACTGCAGGGCCGCGGAGGTGATGGAGATGCCGCGGGCCTTCTCCATGTCCATCCAGTCCGACACGGTGCCGCGCCGGCCGGCCTTGCCGTGCACCGCGCCGGCCTGGCCGATCACCTTGGCGTGCAGGGCGAGGGCCTCGGTGAGCGTGGACTTGCCGGCGTCCGGGTGGCTGATGACGGCGAAGGTGCGCCGGCGCGCTGCCTGAGGGAGCACCTCGGCCGCGGCGGCGATCGACGGGCTGCTCATGGGCGTGCGCGATCTCCTCGGATGGTGCCGGGTGGACACCCGACTGTACGGCGGGCCGACCGGTGGGTGGCGGTCAGAAGTAGTCGAGCAGCTGGGCCCGGGGCCCGCTGGACAGCAGGTCCAACGCCACCGGATCCGCGTTCCCTCCCACCAGGCCGGCCTGCGCCACGGCGCGGCCGGTCGCCGCCCCGCAGTACAGGACGGCGAAACCGCGGACGTCCAGCGTCAGGTCGGGCTCGGTGTTCGCCCGGGTCAGGCTGCCGGCGCCGTCGCCGATCTCCAGCCGCCACGGCCCGTCGTTCCACGGCGCCAGCGCGTCGGTGAGCCGGAACGCCACGGAGCCGCGGACGTGCGCCGGCCAGCCGCGGGACTCGACCGCGCGCACCACGTCGACCGGCCGGTGCATCCACGGCCGGCCGACGCGCGCCTCGGCCCGCTCCAGCGGCAGGACGGCGGAGACGGCGTCCCCGGCCAGCAGCGGCACCCGCACGGCGCGGGTGACCGTGCGCCAGCCGGCGAGCACCCCGACCAGGGCGCGGGCGGTCGCCGGGTCGCGGGCCAGCAGGGTGGTGACGTCGAGCCGGGCCTCGCTGCCGTAGCCGCGACCACGGCCGAACAGCAGCGCGCCGCTGAGCTCGCCGTCCACCTCGGCCACGGTGACGGCGTCGACGTCGCGGGGCAGCGGGCCCTCGGGGGGCTCGTCGAAGAACCCGCCCCGCCGGGTGAGCAGACCGTCGTGCAGCCGCGCCACCTGCGCGTAGAGGTCGGTGACCGCGGGCAGGTCGTCCGGCCCGCCGGGGCGCAGCTGCACGCCGTCGGAGTCGCGGGGCCGGGGCAGTCCGGCGGTGTCCAGGTCGACCGCGTCCAGCGTGCCGGCGACCTCCCAGCCGGCGGCCCGGTAGACGTCGGACACCGTGGGGTACAGCGTGCTGATCGCGGCACCGCGGTCGCGGGCGTGCGCCAGCAGCGCGCCGAGCAGCGTCCGGGAGAGGCCCCCGCCGCGGCTCTCCGGCCGGACGGCGACGCCGCTCACCCCGCTGGACACGACCCGCCGACCGCCCCACCAGTGCTCGTGCGGCAGGTCGGTGATCTTCCCGACCAGCCGGCCGGTGGGGTCGAAGGCGCCCAGCCGGGTGACGCCGGCGACCGGGCGCACCGCGGCGGCCGGCGGCTCGGCCGGCCCGCCGAAGGCGAGCCGGCCCAGCTCCCAGGCCTCGCGCAGTTCGTCGTCCCGGAACGGCCGGACGGTGGTGCTCATGCCTCGACCGCGGCCTCGACGGGCGCACCCACGGGGGCCGGCGCACGGCGCAGCACCAGCCAGGCCGCGACGGCCAGCAGCCCCGCGAGGGCCGCCCCCAGGGCGGGGACGGCGAAGGCGGTCTCGGCGCCCCACGCGTCGACCGCGGTGCCGGCCAGTGCGGACCCGGCGGTGACCCCGACCGTGAGCCCGGTCGTCGTCCAGGTCAGGCCCTCGGTGAGGGCGGCACGCGGGACCCGGGACTCCACCAGCGACATCCCGGCGACCAGCACCGGGGCGATGGCCAGCCCGGCCACGAAGGCCAGCCCGACCAGCAGCGGCAGCGAGTCGACCAGGTGCAGGCCCTGGGCGGCGACGGCGAAGAGCACCGCGGTGCCGAGGAACCGGCTGACCAGGGAGCCGGGGAGCCGCACGACGCCGTAGACCAGTCCGGCGACCAGGCTGCCGCCCGCGTAGGCGGACAGCGCGACCCCGGCCACCGCGTCGTGGCCCTCGGCGTCGGCGAAACCCACCACCACGACGTCCATCGCGCCGAAGACCAGTCCCACCGCGAGGTAGGTGACCGCGATGGCGACCAGCCCGGGGGTGAGGACGCGCGCCCGGACGTGCGGTCGTCCGGCGACCCGCTCGGCGACCAGCGGGGCGGTCCGGTCCTGACGGGACAGCAGCAGCGCTCCGGTCACGCCGACGAGCAGGCCGGCGAGGAAGCCGACCGGCGGGGCGATCAGTGCCGCCAGGAAGGTGACCGCCGGCGGCGCGACCACGAACACGACCTCGTCGGCGACCGACTCGAAGGCGAACGCCGTCTGCCGCTGCCCCGCGTCCGGCAGCGCGTTGGCCCATCGGGTGCGCACCACCGAGCCGACGTTGGCCGCCGTGCCGCCGGTCAGCGCGGCGAGGAGGAACCAGGTCCAGTGCGGGGCGTCGCTCACGACGGCGACGACGAAGGACAGGCCGACGACCAGCGACAGCAGCGCCGTGGTGCGCAGCACCCGGCTCTGGCCCATCCGGTCCATCGCCCGGGCCCACTGCGGGGTGGCGATGGCGAAGCTGATGGCGTTGGTGCCGGCGACCGCACCGGCCAGCGCGTAGCTGCCGCTCTCGCCCTCGACCAGCAGGACCGAGCCCAGCCCGGCGGTGGCCATCGGCACCCGGGCCAGCAGGCCGAGCGAGGAGAAGGCCCGGGTGCCCGGCACCCGGAACAGCTCGGCGTACGGGGAGAGGACGGTGCGGGGTGACACAGCAGTCTCGCGCTTCCTGGCCACAGGCGAGTGCGGGGATGCCCGCCGGACCCTCGGGTGGCACAGCGAAGGTAGCAGCGCCCGCGCCCGCGCCCCACTACATTCGGACCGTGACGACTCCCAGCCCGCTGCCCGACCCCCGGCTCCGGCCGCAGGGGACGCCGGTCGGCGCCGGCTCCGGCGGGCTGGTCGACCGGCACGGCCGGGTCGCGACCGACCTGCGCGTGTCGCTGACCGACCGCTGCAACCTGCGCTGCTCGTACTGCATGCCGCCCGAGGGGCTGCAGTGGCTGCCCAAGGTCGAGCAGCTCACCGACGAGGAGGTCGTCCGGCTGGTCCGGATCGGCGTCGAGCACCTGGGCATCCGCGAGGTCCGGTTCACCGGTGGCGAGCCGCTGCTGCGACCTGGCCTGCCGGGGATCGTGGCCGCGACCACCGCCCTGCTGCCCCGGCCCGAGGTCTCGCTGACCACGAACGCCATCGGGCTGTCCCGGATGGCGCCGGCCCTGGCCGCGGCCGGGCTCGACCGGATCAACGTCAGCCTGGACACCCTGGACCGGGCGCGGTTCAAGGAGCTCACCCACCGCGACCGGCTGCCTGACGTGCTGGCCGGCCTGCAGGCCGCCAAGGACGCCGGCCTGACCCCGGTCAAGGTCAACACGGTGCTGCTGCGCGGGGTCAACGAGGACGACGCCGTCCCGCTGCTGGAGTACTGCCTGGAGCACGGCTACGAGCTGCGCTTCATCGAGCAGATGCCGCTGGACGCCCACCACGCCTGGACCCGGGCGGAGATGGTCACCGCCGAGGACATCCTGGCGCAGCTCACCGCCACGCACACCCTCGTGCCGGACGTCGAGGAGCGCGGCGCCGCGCCGGCCGAGCGCTGGCTGGTCGACGGCACGGGCCTGACGGTGGGGGTCATCGCCTCGGTCACCCGCTCGTTCTGCGGGGCCTGCGACCGCACCCGGCTCACCGCCGACGGGCAGATCCGCAACTGCCTGTTCGCCCGCGACGAGTCCGACCTGCGCACCGCACTGCGCTCGGGTGCCGACGACCAGGAGATCGCCGACCGCTGGCGGATCGCCACGCTGTCCAAGCTGCCCGGTCACGGCATCGACGACCCGAGCTTCCTGCAGCCGTCGCGGCCGATGTCGGCGATCGGCGGATGAGCAGCGTGGTCACGGTCCGCTACTTCGCCGGGGCCCGCGCCGCCGTGGGCGTGGACACCGAGACCCGGGAGGCCGGGAGCCTCGCCGAGCTGGTCGGGCAGATCGTCGACACGCACGGCGAGCGACTCGAACGGGTGCTCACCGCCTGCTCGTTCCTGGTGGACGGAACCAGCACCCGCGACCGCGCGTTGGTGCTGGCGCCCGGCGCGGTGGTCGACGTCCTGCCACCTTTTGCCGGCGGATGAGGAGAGTCCGATGAGTCTGTTCGACAAGGCGAAGGCCAAGGCCGAGGAGCTGCTCGGCCACGCCGAGGAGGTGTACGGCCAGTCGCACGGCGATGCCGCCGCCACCCTGGACGGCGAGGCCCGCCGGCTGGAGGGTGAGGCCGAGGAGGAGCAGGCCGACCGCGCCCCGGGGGACGACGGGCTCGCCGGCGCCCGCTGAGTTACGGGCAGGCGACCCACTCCTCCTCGCCGTCGCTGAACACCTGGCGCTTCCAGATCGGCAGCCGGGCCTTCACCTCGTCGACCAGCTCGGCGCAGGCGGCGAAGGCCTGACCGCGGTGCGACGTGCTCACCGCACAGGCCAGCGCGACGTCGCCGATGGCCAACAGGCCCACCCGGTGCGAGACGGCGACCGCGTGCACCTCGGGGCGGGCGGCGAACTCGGCCGCGATCTCGGCGATCAGCTCCGGCGCGGTGGGGTGCCCGACGTACTCGAGCTCGGTGACCGACCGCCCGCCGTCGTGGTCCCGGACGACGCCGGCGAACGACACCACGGCTCCGGCGGCCTTGTCGGCGACGGCCGCCTCGTGCTCCGCGACCGACAGCGGCTCCTCGGTGACCCGGGCCAGGATGGTCTCCACGGCCGCGAACGTACCCGCGCCGGTCTCAGCCGGCTCCGCTCCGCAGCTCCAGCCGGATCTGGTCGGCGTCCAGGGCGGCCAGCGCCTCGGTGAGCGCCTCGGCGCTGAACAGTCCGTCGTCCCGGGCGTCCAGCAGCGCAGAGCGCTGAGCCGCGATCGAGAGCAGCGGCTCGCCGGCGCTCCCGCCGGCGTCGGCCAGCAGCGCGGCGAGGCGCGCCCGGTCGTCGTCCGCGCCGTCGTCGGAGCGGGCCGGGCCGAGCGCACGGACCAGCCGCGGCAGGGTGCCGCCCTGCAGCAGCAGCGACGCGACGGCGACCAGGAACGCGACCAGGACCAGCAGCGACCGGCTCGGCGCGTCGTCCGGGAGCGTCTGCGCCGCGGCGAGCGTCACCGCCCCGCGCATGCCCGCCCAGACGACCACGGTGCCGTCCCGCCAACCGAGCGGCTGGGCCAGGAAGTGCTCGATGTCCAGGCCCATCCGGCGGAGCCGGGTCCGGGCCCGGGCCGCCCGGCTCGCCGACAGCGGACGCTCACCCCCGTGGCGTCCGCGCCGCACGGCGGACTCGGTGGCTCCCGGGGCGTCCAGGCGCTCGGCCATCTCGGCCAGCCGCGGCTTCATCCGCTCGCCCCGGCGGGCCCGGCGACGCTGCCCGGCGAGCAGTGGCACCACGTAGGCCGCTCGGACGACGGCGGTGAGCAGCAGCGCGCCGGCGGCGATCGCGACCGCGCTGCCGATGCCGAGGTGGTCGTCGTGCACGTCCTCGACCAGCCCCTTGAGCTCCAGGCCCATGACCAGGAAGACCGCGCCCTCGGCCACCAGCTCGACCGCTCGCCAGTTCTGCGCGTCGGAGAGCCGGTGCTGGGGCGGCAGCACCCGCGGTCCACGCCGGCCGGTGACCAGCCCGGCCACGACCGCGGCGACCAGGCCGGAGGCACCGAGCTCCTCCGCCGGCACCGACGCCAGGAACGGCACTGTGAAGGACAGCACGGTGTTCACCGTGGCGTCGGCGACCCGCGCCCGTACGGCCAGGTTCGCCCGGCCGACTCCCGCGCCGATCACCGCGGCGACCGCCACGGCGTAGCCGAAGTCGGCGAGCACCCCGCCGAGGGAGACCGCGGCGGCGGTGCCGGCGATCGCCGCTCGCAGCAGCACCAGGGCGGTCGCGTCGTTGAGCAGGCTCTCGCCCTCCAGCATGGCGACGACCCGGGAGGAGACCCCGAGCCGTTTCACGATCGAGGTGGCGACGGCGTCGGTCGGGCTGACGATGGCGCCCAGCGCGATCCCCCAGGCCAGCCCGAGGCCGGGCACGACCCAGGCGAAGAACTGGCCGAGCACCACCGAGCTGACCACCACCAGGACCACCGAGAGGCTGCCGATCGCGGTGAACTCGCGGCGGAAGTCCATCGCGGGCATCGACACCGAGGCCGAGTACAGCAGCGGCGGCAGCACCCCGGCCAGCACCCACTCGGGCTCGACGTCCACCGCCGGGACCGCGGGCAGCAGGCTCACCGCGATGCCCGCCACGACCAGCAGCAGCGGCGCGGCCACCCCGAGCCGGGGCCCCAGCGTGGCCGCCGCGGCGATGGCCAGCAGGCCGAGGACGGCCACCATCAGGAACTCCACGCGGTCAGCCTGCAGTGCCCGGCGGGACGTCGAGGTCCACCGGGTCGGCGAGTCCGGTGCAGTCGACCTCGAGGACGTCGCGGCCGGCCAGGTACCGACGCGCCCCCTCGTCGCCGGTGGCCAGCTCCGCGACCCCGGCCCAGTGCTCGCGGCCCAGCAGCACCGGGTGCCCGCGGACCCCGTCGTAGCTGGCCACGGCCAGGGCGTCCGGGGCGGCGTGCTCGGCCAGCCGGGCCAACGCGGCCGGGGTCATGCCGGGCATGTCCACCAGCTGGACGAGCACGGCCGTGACCCGACCAGGCCAGTTGCGCAGCCCGTCGAGCCCGGTGCGCAGGCTGGAGGCCATCCCGGTCTCCCAGTCGGCGTTGGCCAGCACCGTCGCGCCGGCGAGGTCCGCGGTGCGCCAGACGTCGACCGCCCGGGCGCCCAGGACGACGAGCACCGGATCGCACACCGCGGCCGCCGTGCGCACCGCCCGCTCCACCAGCAGGCTGCCCTCGAACTCGACCAGCGCCTTCGGCATGCCGTACCGCCGTCCGCCGCCGGCGGCGAGCACCAGCCCGGCCACCGGCACGTCCGACGTCATGACGTCAGCCTGCCAGACCCCTCCCGGCGCTTTCGCGCGCGAAAGCACGCGCGGTTTCGCGCGCGAGAGCACGGCGGTCAGCGGGTGTAGACGGCGACCTCGCTGGCCTTGACCGAGGCCCAGACGTCGGCGCCGGGGGCCAGGCCCAGCTCGGCGAAGGCGGTGGCGGTGACGTCGGCGGTGAGCGGCACCTCACCGGTCAGGTCGCAGCGCACCACCGAGCCGTGCGGGGTGGCCGCGGCCAGCCGCAGCGGCCAGACGTTGCGCGGGCTGCCGGCCGGGCGGTCCAGGTACAGCGCCACCGACTCCGGCCGGACGGCGACGAACACCGGGCCAGCCGCCTCCTCGGCAACCGCCACCACCCCGCCGCCGTCCAGCGCGACCTGCTGGCCCTCGCCGGTGCCGGGCAGCAGCACCAGGCCGACCAGCCGGGCGACGTAGTCGGTGCGCGGCCGGCGGGCCACCTCGGCGGGGGTGCCGGCCTGCACGACCCGGCCCTCCTCGACCACCACCACCCGGTCGGCCAGCGCCATCGCGTCGACCGGGTCGTGGGTGACCAGCACCGCGCTGCCCGGGTAGTCGGCGAGGTGCCGGTGCAGCTCGGCCCGCACGGCCAGCCGGGTCCGGGCGTCCAGCGCCGACAGCGGCTCGTCCAGCAGCAGCACGCGCGGGTCGCCGACCAGCGCCCGGGCCAGCGCGGCCCGTTGCGCCTGCCCGCCGGACAGCTCCCCGGGACGGCGGTCGCCCAGCCCGGCCAGCCCGACCCGGTCCAGCCACGGCGCCGCCTCGGCCCGGGCGGCCGCCTTCCGCACGCCGCGGCTGCGCAGCCCGAACGCGACGTTCTCGGTCACCGACAGGTGCGGGAACAGCAGGTGGTCCTGGAACACCATGCCCAGCGAGCGCTGGTGGGCGGGCACGTGCCGGTCGGCGTCGTCCCAGACCCGGTCGCCGTCGACGAGCACCTCCCCGCCGTCCGGCCGCAGCAGCCCGGCGAGCACCCGCAAGACGGTGGACTTGCCCGCGCCGTTGGGTCCCAGCACCGCCAGCACCTCGCCGTCCGCCACCGAGAACGAGACGTCGACGGCGAGCGAGCCGCGCTGGACGACGACGTGGGCAGCCAGGCTCACGCGGTGACCTCGCGCTGGCCGAGCCACCGGCCGCGGAGCAGCAGCAGGGTCGCCAGCGAGACCGCCAACAGCACGAGGGACAACGCGATGGCGGCGTCCGGGTCGCTCTGCAAGGCCAGGTAGACGGCGAGCGGCATCGTCTGCGTCGTCCCGGGGAAGTTGCCGGCGAAGGTGATCGTCGCGCCGAACTCCCCCAGCGCCCGGGCCCAGCAGAGCACCGCGCCGGCCGCGATCCCCGGGGCGACGAGCGGCAGCGTGACGCGACGGAACGTCGTCCACCGGTCGGCGCCGAGGGTGGCGGCCGCGTCCTCGAACCGGGCGTCCGCGGCGCGCAGCGCGCCCTCGACGCTGATCACCAGGAACGGCATCGCCACGAACGTCTCGGCGATCACCACCGCGGTCGTGCTGAACGGGATGGTGACGCCGAGGTGCTCGTACAGCGGCCGGCCCAGCAGACCGGTGCGGCCCAGCACGAGGAACAGCGCGACGCCCCCGACCACCGGCGGCAGCACCAGCGGCACGGTGACCAGGGCCCGCAGCACCGAGCGGCCGCGCAGCCGCGACCGTGCCAGCACCCAGGCCAGCGGGACGCCGAGCACGAGAGAGACGCCGGTGGCCAGGGTCGCCGACAGCAGCGAGAGCCGCAGTGCCTGGCCGACCTCCCGCTGGACCAGCTGCGGCCCGATCGACGACCACGGCGCCCGGACGACGAGCCCGACCAGCGGCAGCACCAGGAAGGAGACGGCCAGCACCGCCGGGACCAGCAGCGGCAGCGGCACGCCGCCGCCCCGCTGCCGCTTCACGCCCGACAGCAGACCACGGCTCAGGACGTCGGCGCCCGGAACCCGGCGTCGGTGAGCGCCTGCTGCCCCGCGTCGGACTCCACCAGGTCGACGAACGCCTGCGCGGCCGCCGGGTTCGGCGCCGCCGACAGCGTGCAGATCGGGTAGGAGTTGACCTCCTGCTCCGCCTCCGGGAACTCGATCCCCTCCACGTCGTCGCCGGCCGCCTGCACGTCGGTGGCGTAGACCAGCGCGGCGTCGACCTCGCCGAGTTGCACCTTGGTCAGCGCCGCCTTGACGTCCTCCTCCTCGGTGTCCGGCTGCGCGGTGATCCCGGCGTCGGCGAAGACCGCGGTCGCGGCCGCTCCGCAGGGCACGTCGGCGGCGCAGACGGCCAGGGTGAGGTCGGCGTTGCCGAAGTCGGCCAGCCCGGTGACGTTGCCCGGGTTGCCCTTCGGGACAGCGATCTCCAGCACGTTCTCGGTGAAGATCGTCGGGTCGGCGGCCTGCAGCCCGGCAGCTGTGACGACGTCCATCTGCTTCTCGTTCGCCGAGGCGAAGACGTCGGCCGGTGCGCCCTGGGTGAGCTGGGTGGCGAGCGCGGAGCTGCCGGCGAAGTTGAACTGGACGTCGAGGCCGGGGTTGTCGGCCATCAGCTGGTCGCCCAGGTCACCGAAGACGTCGGTGAGCGAGGCCGCGGCGAAGACCGTCAGGGTGCCGCTCAGGTCGCCGCCGGAGGAGGAGGCCGCCGCCGAGGACGAGGAGGAGCCCGCGGCATCGTCGGGTGGGGAGTCGTCGCCGCAGGCGGAGAGGGACATCGCCGCAACGGCCGCCAGCAGCACCAGAGCTCGGGTCTTCATCGGTCCTCCGTCTCGCCGGGCCGTCGGGGAGCGGACGGCGCGTGCGGCACCATATCCGAGAATCGTCCGCGTGTGCGGAACAGGCATGGCGCGGCATACCGCAACTGCGCATCGTCAGCGTTCGTCGTCCCGAGGAGGTTCCCGTGCGTCTGTCCACGCACAACCAGCTGCCGGCACCG
>Ga0210040_10009097_pt1 | contig 11621 bp, 13 predicted proteins | sample CryGeyCG12114_NA_FD_185462 | JGI IMG/M metagenome (GOLD analysis project Ga0210040, IMG submission 185462) | Groundwater microbial communities from aquifer - Crystal Geyser CG19_WC_8/21/14_NA (SPAdes) (version 2) | ecosystem: Environmental > Aquatic > Deep subsurface > Groundwater | place: USA... | reverse complement strand
AAGCATTTAAAAACTCATAAATCACGTTTTCAAGAGAGAGGAGTATGAACACAAACTGATTAGGAGGATTTTCAAGCCCATGCGTCCTTAAATGAATTTTTTATTTGCTCCTGAATTTACGATGATATAAAGCAAAAGCTAATTGAATCTTTAATGCAATAGAACATTAAAAAATGAACTTTTGTGTAAATAATTTGATATGAGGTGTCTGCTATGAGTACAATACTATTCTATATACCTTGCTATGAGTGAGTTATTCGTACATGAATAAAATGCAACTTTTTTTCCCTCATCTTATATGATATGGCGTCCCTAATATGACATGGAAAGGGAAGGTTTGGTGAATCCATTACATAGTATAGTTTCATCATTCGTGTAAAATAAATGGAAATTTTTTAGATCATTCATGGGGTTTTTACAAATTTGTTGTTTATAGAACATGCCAGACATAAAAATCGACACAGCCACTTAATTACTTTAATTACTTATTGTATGAGACTTGGATTACAACATAACATCATGCAAAGGAAAAACTAAGGATGAGGATACCATGAGTCAAATTGTTTAGCTTTTTGAGTACAGTTTGACAAATCAGAAGGTTCAATTCGCTCTGTGTCAATTCCAAGCGATCTAAGAGTTCGGTAGATATGTATTCTTTGCTTTGGGGACAAAAATTCCCTTCGGGAGAGAATCCATAGGTTTTCTGGAGAATGGAAAATAAATTACAACCCCATCACATTTTTTACATAAAATAGAAATTTACTTACGGAAATTGAAATGACCCCCTTGCTTGCACGACCATACAATAGAATAGTTTGCGTAGTCAGTGTCCAATAATTGATACGGAACGGAGAGCTTAACTATGTAAAAAAATAAAATACAAAATCAAGAGCAATCTGAACTCTTTTCACGTTCCAAAAAAATGAATAATTCTTACAAGGAATTGGACTCCATTGTTTCACATGAAGATCCAAAACAAAACTTGCTTCTTTGTTACGCAGCTGCTTTTCACCAGAAAAACGAATCACACCCGAATTCCAGAGAAATTTTTCTTGACCACCTCTAAAATTCACCAAATACTTTTCGAATTGTAGCTACACAAACAATCATAAGGATTTAATGAAGTCCTTACACTTGATGACTTCTAGAAATGATGACAGCCAATGAGGAATTCCCCTGGTCAAACGTTTCCAGCAGAACACACGAACTTCCAGCTTGCATAACACTCCAATATTTCTCTATCTCGAACCATTTTCCCGAATACTGAAAATCCATGAAAAAAAAACACGATTTTAACACAAATACGTAAGAATAAATGTAAATGCATGCAAGAACAGGCTTAATTATTTTTTCACTAACCCTCGAAACGTCAAAATTTTTCATAGATGCTACTTTAGGACAGTTTCCCAAAAACATAGCTTGGCCATTGCTTCCAAATGGTAGTAAAAACACATTAATTACCACGATGAACTTTAAAACAACGAAACTGCGTAAATCCATAACCTTACTTTATAACCTCAATTTCTAAATTACGTTCATTCACGTCTTGTATTTACGAACTGAAGTGTACTAACAAAAAGTGTAATACGTCTTATTTATTTGTAATCTTTTGCCGTTTCTTTGAAATTAACGCATTCTCCACTGCAAGCAAATCCGTTTATCGCTTTCGTATCCAGATGGAAACGGAAGTCAAATACTTGCACTCTTGTTCTAATTTTTCTTCTCGCATGCATAAACCTGATGTTGCAAGTTAGCATGATATTATGTGCCCTAAAAATCTGGAAACTTTAGTATGATTGTATTTCCGACTAAACGGAGAATCTCCTGACTACGCACAGTTAGTTTGTTCACACAGTGAGCCCTTTGATTCCCAAATTAGACAAAAATATTTGAGTCATTCAAGTTTTCCTTTTACAATCCACACATGTCCAGAATTATCCTAATATAACTGGCTCCAAGAAGCAAGTTTCCACAATCCACCACATAGTGATTTTTGAGGTAGCTACTGTGCTGGCCTCCATCAAATATGACTGCCATATTTATTATTATTTATGAATTTTTTCCGTATTTCTGTAATTTTTAGCACATTCAGAACACAATCATTCAAATTTTCAATATTTATTCAACAGATTGGTTACAACTAGAATGACACGAGAGAAATTCCATATCCATATGCTCATTTAGTTCTTATGCATCCAAATTGGCGTACCCATAATATGTTGGATGGGCTATTCGTTGCGTGTCAACACATGGGACGAGTTGAATGAAATTGCAATTGTTGATGGATGGATCAAAATATAAGCCAGGGGCGCATTGGAGTAACACTTCTACGCCACAGGCACACATGACATAGTAGTCACAATTGCCACCACCAGGGAATGGATGGAAGGAGACCACATTTGGTAGACAATTTATTTCCCCCGGGGGAGTTGGGGTAGTTGGGGTCATGGTCGTTTCAGACACTGAGGTTTCAGAAGAAGGCATTTCTGTAGTGGTTGTTGTTTGCTCGTCGGAAAAACAATCTGGAGCTCCATCACTGCAAAAGGAAATATTGTATTCTTAGGGCTGGGTTACAAACACGCAGAGGAAGTATTTTGTTCAATTTTTGATATTTTAAAGATTTTTTGAAATCTAGAAATACTCTCATTGTAATGTTTTTTTTAACTCAAAACCCTCATTTTGTATTCTTAGTTTTTTTGGAAATCTGTACTCTAATATTTAACTAACCCGAACTTCGTTTTGGTTTTTTTTTAATCTACAGTTTTAAATTTTAGGGAAGTTTTCAAGATTGTCTTGGAATTTTCACCCTAACCTAACTCAATCATTATTTTATAAAGCTAGAAACACCTATTTAATTCGAATTAAGGTCAGTGTCGTTTTAAAATTTAATTCAGTTACCAGAATGCAGCTCTGGAGACGATTTTTTCCAATACTTTCATCTGAACGCCGTCTTTGTTCACTGTATGAGATAAACAGAACCAATTTTGATTTTTCTTTTCAATTATTTCTCTCTTGAAAAATTCTTAACATTCTAAATCTTACAAAAGTCCTTGTCAGCATAACCCCACCAATCCCAACAGGCATTTGGATTTCCCATCATGATGTTAGATGTGGCTTGTGGGAACAAGACTATAATATCATTCAGTTCTCCTACTTCCAAATATCCAGTGTTTCGGCCATATATGTCCTGAATTGTGCTCCTAAATAAATACCAAATATAGCTATGTTACCCACCGCATAAACTTCAGCATTTTATATGTACGTAGTAACTCCAAAAGAACGTTATTCTTATGTACCTGCTCTGAGCACATCCATGCAGAGAAACATGAAGTTTACATTTCTTGGATTTGTCCATGCAGCCAGATGGAACATACACGTATCCTTTAGTGTCCATAGAACTAATCCAAGGGCCACCTCCGAATTCCGATTGGTCGAACTCTTGAAACACCCCGTTTAAGACAACATTTTTGGATGGGGCAATCAATGTATTGCCATATAAATGATTGAGAGCTACAAATGCTCCATGATAGTCGCAGTTGTTGATGTATTGGGTGAGAGAAGAGCTAGAGCCACAAGCTGCGCCATAAAAATCTGTAGGCTGAGAATATGTGAACAAAATGAGAATAGTTTTATATGTACATAAAGCTTGGGAATATTTTTAGTTGTCAGGAATAAGGATTTACTTACAAATCCATGGACTGCTGCAATTGTGAATTCTGTTTCTACTTGGGCACCAAATCGCTCGTACAAGTCTTTTACTTTTGTGCCAGAAGCTACATGAAAAGAATGTAATTTGATTAAATTTCAATATTAGAATTTGCTTGCGCATATGCAAACAGATTTTTAGGAGTAATTTGTACCTGGGCCAACAGTAAAGTCTTTTGTCCCATGGAAAACGAAAACTTTTGACCCTTCAAGATTGGCCACAGGATCCACTTTTCCGGAACTAGCATAATTATTGATTTTGGTTTCCAATTTGTTGAGGTCAGTCAGTCCAGGTGAATACATGCACGAATTGGCTCCAGTCAAGCCTCCTTCTGCGCATCCAAATGGGACTGGAAACAAAAAATTAAAATATTATTCAATATTGTGCAAAATTGTATTCATTTTGAATGAGAAAAGGAATTTTTGCATACTCCCAGCAAAAATTGCTGCCCCTTTGTATACATCAGAGAATGAAACGTGGACTTGCATTGCTTGAGCGCCACCTATAATTTCATTCGGTGCAAAACCGCTTGTATTGAACTAATTAAGCTAATCATTAAAATAAAATTCGCAAATTAATTTGCGGTCATGCTTTACAAATTTACCAGAAGACAGTCCAGAAACAGTGATTCCCTCTGGGTCAACATTGTAGCTTTCTAAAAATACAATTTTAGATTACTACTTGAATTTCTAATTTTGTTTGAAAAAAATCTTACCCAATTTAGCAGCTTCCGCATTCAAAATGCTGGCAAGCACCAAAGTGCATAAGAAAACTGCAATATTTAACGGTTGAAAATTAAAGCTTATTTGGCAATCCTGTATAGTCAAAATGTATTAATTCTTACAGAATTTGATCATTTTTTCTGCTCTCAATTTTTGGGTCTCAGTCAAGTATCAGATGCGAGTTTTGATGAGCAAATCTGTTTGTCCGAAACGATTTGTTTTATATATTGATTGATTGCTTTGCCTCAAGTGTTTAATGCATAGCTTAAATTTAAATTTAAACGCATGAAAAAAGGCAGCCCTTAACTTTTAATCGCATTAATGTCAGCACGCAAGTTAGGGCGAGAAGATATTTTGCTTTGATTTATTACTTAGAAATTTATCGGTGAATTCACAATGTAATTGATTTCGGCATTTTTGATCATGGCATGTCAACATTTTAAGATAATATGGTCACTGGAAATTCAAATCAAGTGAAATGTTGGGTTAAGCGAGTGCATCGCAATCATATACATAACTTATCTGTTTATTAGGCAATCTCATGTATTGATACTAATTAAGTAATCTTTGAATTAAAATGATGTATCGATCGACTGCAAGTGCTTTCAATCAACAGTCTCCAAATGTATCAACTTTATGCATCGATTTGTATGGATTGCTTAGCAAAATGCTTGATGACTTTATTTTGATCACGAAAACGGTAAATGATAGAAAAATTTTGGGTAATAAGATAAATCCCGCTCACAAATCCTACTGTTTTGAAATGCTAATTGAATTAACCCTGAATTACTTCTTACTACACAATGTATAAAAAATCCACAAAAAGAAATTAAAATGTGCTAACTAAAAATTAAAAAAAATTACAAAAAATTATCTCCTGTCCTATTTTCTACCCATGTCAATATAAGGACCACTGCGAATAAAAGGACTTTTAACTTTATGCAATCCCATGCCTACAATAGCGAAAATAAGGAAAATTGAAAAAGCTGTAGACAAAATGAAAATTCCAGTTATAGGAGCCATAACTTTTTCCGTCAACACTGCTGGCACATATCTAGGCTGTACAAAGATCACCCATAGAATAAAAAAGGTTACATTTTCTGCATAAAAACAGCATAGAGTGAATACATTAGAGGACTGGAATGAAAAATCTAAGATCGTTGCTCTCCACATGTAATTTATCGCTTCATGGCATCCACTTGGGGCTGTATCCTCTATACGTGAGTCCCGATTTTTAAGAAAAATAAATCTTACCTATTGAATAAAAAATACAATATTAGCTACTCCGGTATTTAACAATGCTTACAGATAACTAAAATTTCCCACCATCCGCGCAATATAATACAAAACCAATCGGAGTCCCATGAGTGCAAAAATTGTTTCCAAAAGCAACATTGCCGAATCAGTTGGGGTGAAATTCGGTGTACTGAATCTGTACCTTAATGCTGCAATTATACAAGCAGACGAAACTAATCTTGAAGCTGCAAAAAATAATTTTATTAGTATTCATCCATCAATGTCCTTTCGTATTGAATTGCGACTTGGACCATACTGATGGAACAAAATGTGTGAGCAAAAAGTAGAGCTTTTTTCCAAACTTCTAAATGGGGGAGTCTCCACTGCTCCGGCTCATAATCTTGAAACAATTTGAAATAGTTGGACACAAATGCGTACATATTGGACTCGGTCAATGTTAGAACAGAGACTATTACTACCGCAATTTCCAAGTAGTCTGTACGGGAGTAAGAAATTTAGCATCATCAATTTGATTAACCAATTCCAGCAGATATCAAATAGTGGAAAGTTGCACAACTTACTATCAAGTGTGAAAAATTCCATATCATTAGATACAACAAGTAATACACTTAATTGAACCAAAGCTTCAGGTGCAGCTTGAAAAAAACTTTCAGCTTGTTTCATTTTTATTGCACTTGCTTCAAAGCGCTCATAATTTGCTCCACTTGTGGTCCCTGAGAGTCCCAGAGACATTAAAAGTACTTTTCCGGACCTGAAGTAAAAAATGCATTTTAGCTACCCTTTAGTTTGACAATCTTGACGTATAGATATCCGAACAACCAATTCGTACGTAAACACGGGGCCCAAAACTGGAACTTGAAATATATCTTTGGCACATCGAGTCGCCCCAGCTTTTTCAAAAGCCTTCCGTTCATCTTTGCTACACAAATAATTCTTCAATGATAAAAAAATCTTGCGTATTCAGTATGTAAGCAGATTTACACATTTGTTGATAACTTAACTTACTCTGATAAGAAATAGGTGACACCGATCACATTGCAAAATATGGGCAACAACATGGCAATAGCTATTAGTCCCATTGAATGTGAGAAATGAGAATAGGACAGCCAAATGACTATGAAGATTTCAGTGATAGCCAAAATAAAACTGATTAAGTCCATTGTCACGTTATAGCATTTGTTGTGATGATGGTTGGCATCATTTTCACCATGCGAAGATAGCTTTTCTTCATCTCCAGATGTAAACTTTTGAATATTTTTGGAAGTTAGTAGGGATTTATTGGTATCACTCATTTTTAAATTACACTTTTTGCCAAATTTTCAGATGAAATTTCAAATTTAAGTGGGCAACAGGATAGGTTCAGATGCCAATGTGCATATGCATGCAATTTATCATGCATACTTGACGAGTTGACGATGTGGGACTATGTGAACGTCAATATGACTAGTGAAAAAAATTCCGCTGCGGTTATATTGGTTTCCGATTTAAATTGTGTGAATGTGAAACTATAAGCAGTCCACTGTGCTAAATAGTCAACATAGTAACTCGGTGGTAATGCCGATATGTATTTTGCACAACTATACTAATAGTATGCAAAGATTCATAGGTTAAGACGGCATAACAATAGCTATACGAGGTAATTGCGGCCGTTCATCCACAAACATCTAGATCTGAATTTTAAAGCATTTGATAGTTTTTTATCAGCAAAGGTATTATAATGTTAAAGCGTAAATACACTGTCATCAGTTTCCTCCCAAACTGTACTGGTACCGACCGGCACAAATATTTTTATTTTCCATTTCACATAAAAATCAGTACTCAATAAAATTATTAAACATTTTTTTATTTCATAATGACAATCACGTTAACGAAACCTAGCAAATAAACTAACGGATCCACATTAATTTGTAAACTTTTATAGAGGAGCATTTTTAATAAATCGAATCATGAAGAAATGAAGATGCACTATATTGGTTTTGTTATGCATTGGTTTGAATAAGTTAAAGGTATACAATAAACTTATTTACACCCAAAATACGATTCTTTTTATGTGGTGATGATTGTGTAGAAAACAAAAGTTTCAGATATCACTTCACTAAATTTCTCAACAACTATATTATGTAAAATATAATCATGATATCAAAATGAAAGTTTATTTCTTCATTGCTGTACTTATTTCTTGGAAAATAAGCAGTTGACAGCTGTCGTAACCACCGGTGCAGCTAATTTAGCTGCATCCATTGCCATTCTTTTTGCCGCTTCCACCTGTAGCATTGTAAAATGATTCCCAACTTTATAAGGTTTGAAACAAAATCGAATTACTACTTACTGTCCATGGAATACGAAATCGAATTACTACTAACTGCCCGTCGAATCCAAAATCTACAATTAAGATTAACATAAATTCATTCAAGTGACTGCTAGCTAACATTATACCTGCTCCGAGTACGGAACTCCAAATCGGCACTCTGTGGCAAAATGCTCCGAGTTGTACATGAAAGTTTGAAAGGTTTGATGCTCACGCTCACATTCTTGGACACGTCTCAATGCATAATTTTTTATTTCTTCAGGACCTCTACAACTCCCCTGAATGTTGGGAAAGTTATTATTCACTCGACACAAGCAATATTGGGACACATTTTTTAGACTGTCACGGACTGCTGCACCCTAATAGATGAAAAATAATACTTCATATCATTTTTATCTCAGGTATTTGTAGTTTTAAAATTTCCGATCAGAGCAAATGCACATTCACAACCTTTAACTTGCTGATCTCACCTTTTCGTTGACAACAGAAGAGCTAGATAAACTAAAAATGCTCCGATTCTCATCTCGCACTGCCGTCAAATGGACTACATCTCCATCACCAATGTAAACTGCCCAGTGACAATTCAAAGTCTTTTTTATTTCAATCAAATCACCAACATTAGGACGAATTTTATGGGAACAACTCCACTCTAAGTTCACTTTACAATCACAATTTTCTGTTCTCTCAGATGCCATATTAAAAGAAAACTATCAGAGCAGCAACCCGGTTGATATGGAAAAATGTAATGCTTTTTTTCCGTTTGTTACTGAATTTGATATGTTTGAATTTGTACTTGGCACAAGATTGTGCAACAACTTGCAACTTATAATAGTTTGAGTTGTCGAATACTGATGCATGCAATTTGTTTTCAGGATGAATATTCGCACATATTACATCTCGTTTTATCGGTAAAGCTGTGATAATTTAGTCAGGTTACAGCAGTGAGTGAATTTGCATTATATTATGTTGAATCCAGCCGTACAGTGGCAGGAGTTGTATGGATTCTACTTTTAATATAGTTAAATAAGCACAATATACTTTTACATGTAATTAATCAATCTCTATTCGTCAGAGATATGATCAGCTAGTTTTCCAGGGAGGGGTTATTAATTTATCGTATTTATTCACCTATAACTACAAATAAAGAATGGTGTAAGCGAGTACATACAATAAATAAGGTTATGAAAACGGGAAACGTCAATTACATAATAAGCCCTTGTCACGCTAAAAAGGTAGCGACTTTTCAAAAAAAATTCGTTGATACTTGCAAGCTTTAAGCAATGTAAAATTTCTTCGGTAATTCATTAGTTTTACTAAAAGGAAAATGGGCAATGAATTGCAAAAAACGGGAGTGTCTTGCTCCAACTGTCCGACAGATTCAGACTGGAATTGCCGCCATAGCTATAATCTGCTTGATCAGATCAAATTAGAGGAGGCTGATCTGATAGAAGTAAATCAGGGTATATTTAATCACTGGGCTGTGTACATTGGGTATGAAAATGAAAACTTTCTGTCTCCGAAGACTGCGAGTAAGCATAATAAAAAATAAAATACGCATACATGTATTAAATCATGATACAGGTTGAGACAAGTGATCCATTTGTGTAACACGGGAGGCCGGAGCAGTGGATTTGAAAGTTTACCAAATGTTTTCAGCCGAACTGGAGAAATTAAATTAGAAGATTTAGAAAACGCAATTGCGGGTCGAAAATGGAGAGTGAATAATGAACCCCCAAAGGGCAGTGCTACACAAAAAGATCCGGCCAAAATTAAGCAAGAGGCTTTAGAACTTTATACTGCGCTTCAGTCAGAGAAAGTTCCTTACAGTCCAGGATCGCTTAACTGCGAACATTTTGCTAAAAACATCAGACATGGAGAAGCTCATTCAGAACAGGTGTCTAAAAAATTAGCTTGGTTAAATGTGGCTTTGAAAATCAGAGCTGGAAAGAAAGAAAGATTTATGTGCATTGTTGACACCACGTTGACTATTTGATAAATGTATTCCAGGCGGACAGTGCTCATCTCGTCGGAGGACTAGGCTTGGCAGCTTTAATAGTGGCTGCAGGTGTAGGTGCAATCGCTCTCATATCAAGCTCTAGGAATAAAAATAAAAACTAATATCATTCACTTCAAAAAAACAATGCAAGCTCTGCAATCAATTGATTTATCTGATTACTGATTTAGATTCTATCTTTATTTCAAGCAAGCATCTGTTAATAATCGTGTTTTTTTCGTTCTCTAAGTTTTTTGGTAGTTCAGATTGATGGAATTCGAGAACAAAAAATAATAAATAAATAAATAAATATCCTTTTTCCTCATATTTCGTTTCAAACCACCTTCCTTTTTAGTACATAAACGTTGTAACCCAATTACCCGACAGATTCAGACTGGAATTGCCGCCATAGCTATAATCTGCTTGATCAGATCAAATTAGAGGAGGCTGATCTGATAGAAGTAAATCAGGGTATATTTAATCACTGGGCTGAATCATATATGGTCATAATAATAATAATAGCGTCATAATTAGGAGCATAGCCTCAGATTTTCAAGCGTGAGGTCCCGGTTCGAATTTCAAGCAAAATGCACAGCTATGTAAGCCAGTTTCCATCCGAGCATTTCTAATCAATCTAATCATGAAGATGCACTATATCGGTTTGAAAAAGTTAAAAGTAGACAATAAACTGAAACCTAAAATTAAACCTAAAATCACGATTCTTTTTATGTAGTGATGATTGTGTAGAAAACAAAAGTTTCAGATATCATTTCACTAAATTTCTCAACAACTATATTATGTAAAATATAATCATGATATCAAAATGAAAGTTTATTTCTTCATTGCTGTACTTATTTCTTGGAAACTATGCCGCTGACAGCTTATCGTAACAAACGGTGCAGCTAATTTAGCTCCATCCATTGCCATTTTTTGCCACTTCCACCTGTAACATTAAAAAAGATTCCCAACTTTTATGTACGGATTTAAAACGAAATCAAATTACTACTTACTGCCTATGGAATCCAAAATCTATAATTAAGATTAAAATAAACTCATTCAAGTGACAGCTAACATTATTAAACTTAATTAAACACCTGCTCCGAGTACGGAACTCCAAATCGGCACTCTGTGGCAAAATGCTCCGAATTGTATATGAAGGTTTGAAAGGCTTGATGCTCATGCTCACATTCTTGCACACGTCTCAATGCATAATTTTTTATTCCTTCAGGACTTCTACAACTCCCCTGAATGTTGGGAAAGTTATTATTCACTCGACACTAGCAATATTGGGACACATATTTTAGACTGTCACGGACTGCTGCACCCTAATATATGAAAAAATAATGCTTCATATCATTTCTCAGTGACAATTCAAAGTCTTTTTTATTTCAATCAAATCACCAACATTAGGACGAATTTTATGCGAACAGCTCCACTCTGAGTTCACTTTACAATCACAATTTACTGTCCCTTTAAATGCCATAAGGCAACTTAAAGCGCAGCCATTGAATTGTTAAGCATAAATCTAATGCTTTTCACTCTTTTATAATGGAAATTCTTAATTTAATATGTTAGAATTTATGAATTATACTATATTGAGTTATAAGATAAATATTCGCACATTATCATTCGTTT
>Ga0210040_10009096_pt1 | contig 11621 bp, 9 predicted proteins | sample CryGeyCG12114_NA_FD_185462 | JGI IMG/M metagenome (GOLD analysis project Ga0210040, IMG submission 185462) | Groundwater microbial communities from aquifer - Crystal Geyser CG19_WC_8/21/14_NA (SPAdes) (version 2) | ecosystem: Environmental > Aquatic > Deep subsurface > Groundwater | place: USA... | reverse complement strand
AGCGCGGCTGTTCCAGCACTTCACCAGCCCCCACCGCTGGTCGAGCTCGCGGCGGGCCCCTGCAGCGGGGCCGTGCCAGCACCACGCCAGCCACCCACCGCGCCCCCCTGCACTTCCCCTCAGGAGGACCAGTGTCCGAGAACGTCGCCATCCCCCGTAGCGCAGCCCAGGCCCTCGCCGAGGAGCGTCGCCTTCGCGAGCCGCTCGTCTTCGGCGGCCTCCCCGAGGCCGAGGGGTGGGCCCTGGCGCCCATCACCCCCTGCGACCGGGTGCACTTCCGCACCGACCGGGAGCTGCCGCTCGCCGAGTTCCGGGCCGCCCTGCCCGCCGACGTCACCGTCACCTACGACGAGGGCGACGGCCTGTACCGGGTCGACGGCCGGCCGGGCTCCGCCGAGCCGCTCGCCGCGCTGATCCGCAGCTGGTGCGCCGCCGAGGGCTACGCGACCGTCGGGCTGCGCCCGGAGACCGGCGTCCGGCGCCGGGCCCCGCGCGACCTGCCGCCGGCCTTCCTCGCCGACCTGTGCAAGCACTACTGCCGGGTCAGCCTCAAGCGCCTGCAGCGGAACATGTCCACCATCCGGTTGCACCTGCCGGACAACGACGACATCGACCAGCAGGTCGCCGAGTGGGTGCTCAAGGCCGTCAGCCACTACGACGAGGTCAAGGGCGTGCCGTTCGGGGCCTTCCTGGCCACCCAGCTGTCCAAGTGGGTGCACGATCTGGGCCGCAACGCCTACGGCCGCACCGCCGCCGACACCGAGAACAAGCAGCAGAAGGCCGTCGCCGCCTTCACCGCCGAGCACCAGCGCCGGCCGAGCGAGAAGGAGCTGGCCGCGTACATGGGGCAGAGCGTGGCCACGCTGCGCCGCAACTCCCAGACCGTCGCCACCCTCAACGGGCTCCGCAACCTGCAGTCCCTGGACGGCGGCGCGGACGCCGTGGAGTTCGTCGTCCCGGACAGCGCCGAGGTGCCCGACGAGATCATGGGCGAGGCGGAGCAGACCCTGCTGTCGCACGCCCTCACCGCGGCCTGCGCCCCCGACCCCACCGCCCGCCGCGACCAGCGCGCCGCCCAGCCCAACGTGCTCGGCTGGGCCACCTGGTACCTGACCACCTGGGGCGGCGTGACCAAGACGCAGCTCTCGGCGGACCTGAACACCTCGGTGCGCAACATGAACGTGCACGCCGACCGGGCGGAGCAGGCGCTCAAGACGCGGCTGGCCGAACTCGCCGGCTGATCAAGGTGGAAGGACCCCGTCCTCCCCACCCTTCGCAGGCTCAGGGCGGTGCCCTGGACGGGGCCTGACCCCACGCCTCGCACGCTCGGCGCGGGCCCCTGGAGGATGGCCGTTCCAGCACGTCACCAGGCTCGGGGCGGTGCCCTGGACGGGGCCTGACCTCCTCGCCTCGCAGGCTCGGCGCGTGTTCCTGAGGGGTGCCCGGCCAGCACGTCGCCACACCCGCAGCGGACCATCACGGCCCGCCTCTGCCCCCGGTCCGACCCGGGGCGGAGGCGGGCCGTCGTCGTCCGTCCGGGCCGCACAACTGGACCCGGAACACGGGTCCACCCTGGTCCCGGCCTGCCGATATCCTCTCCGTGACCCCACTGGACCGCGTTCGCCGCAGGGCGGAGAGCAACCGTCCGGTGGCCCCGCCGCGGATCCCCACGGACGCCGGCGCACCCCGCTGGACGGCCCGGGCATGAGCCTCCCCCCGGCCCTCGACCCGGTGAACGCCGTGCTCGTGCCGCACTGGCTCAGCGCCGGTGACCGCATGGAGCTCGAGCGCGCCGTGCAGAGCGCGCTGGCCGGCGGTCCGGTGCACCCGGTCGCCGCCGTCCACCTCTCCGAGGTCCTCACCGAACTGCACGTCGCCGCCGCCCGCGAGGTGGTGTGGCCCGCGCCCACCGCCCGCGTCCGGCGTGCCACCGGCTGGGACGCGGACGTCGTCCCGGTCCGGCTGTCGGCGGTCGAGCTGGCCAGCGTGCTCTCGCTGCCCGAGCTCGCCCCGCTCGCCCGGGAGGCACTGACCGGCGGACGCAGCGCATGAGCGAAGCGCTCTTCGGTGCCCCGGCCGGGCTGTTCCAGCGACTGAACCGTGCCGAGGTCCGGGTCGCCGACGTGCGGGCCGCAGCGACCCGGCTCATCGCCGCCGGCGTGGACGGCGACCTGCGGATCGACGTCCTGGACGGCGGACGCGGACCGATGCTGGTCCTGGACGACGCCGGCCGACGCACCCGCGTGCTGCTCGGCGAGCTGGCCGTGGAGATGACCCGCGCCCGGGTGGCCGCCACTCCCGACGGGGTCGCCGCGGCGCTGACCTCCTGGCTGGCCCGCCGTCCGGTGCCCGACGAGCTCGCGGCCGCCGCGGGGGTCGCCGTCCTGGACTGGGCCGATGCCCGGCGCACCGCCCTCGGCTGGCGCGTCGTGGTGCACCGCGGCGAACAGGTCGTGCCCTGGCGGCCCTCGTCGACCGCGACCCTGCCGGCGGTGCACCGGACCCGCTCCTCGGCATTGGGCCGCGCCGCCACGGTGGAGGCGACGCTCCGGATCTCCGGCCCGCTCGCGCTGTGGACCAGCCCCACCAGCCCCGGCCTGGACAGCGCGGTGCTGGTCCGTCCCGAGGTGCTCCTCGCCGAGATGGCCGCGCACGGCCTGCGGCCGAGGGACGCCCACATGGTGGTGACCCCCCGCCGCCCGGTCGCCTGTGCGGAGGCGTCGGTGGCCCGCCGGCTGGGCGCCGAGGCCGCCGACGACTGCGCGATCCTGCCCTGGCGGGCGCTCGCCGACGTCGGCTGGGCCTGACCGGATCGCCCGCGGCCTCAGCTGAGGCTGCCGTACTCCCAGTGCCACGGCTCGGGGTTCTCCCCGTCGGCCTGCGCCCAGTCCGGGTGCAGCCAGCCGTAGTGGCCGGCGTTGACCTGCATCCACGCCGTCTGCGCGGTGCCGAACACGTTGATCCCGCCGCACAGGTCGACCGCGAGGCCCCAGCCGTGGTTGGAGGTGCCGGGCACGGCGGTGATCGCCGGCTTGCGGTGGTGTGCATCGACCTGCGCGCTCAGTGACCGGTAGGAGTCGGTGATGCACAGCGGACTGCCGAAGGTGGCCGCGTAGGCCGCGGACATCGCGCTGTAGGCCGCGGCCGCGTCGCAGCGCAGCCGCTGCCCGCCGCCGATGGCGCACAGCTGCCCGATCGGGATCTGGCCGTTGGCGTAGCCGCCCCAGGCGCCGTTCACCGGCGCGTCCGGCGTGCCGGGCGCCGGGGTCGGTGCGCTGCAGGTCGCCGCGCCGCTGCCGGTGACCGGCAGCGCGGACGGCGTGCCGGGCGGCACGGTGACCCGGACGGCGGTGCTCAGGTCGGTGAGCGGACGGACGGCGACCTGCCAGCGGTCGGCGGAGGCGGAGATGACACTGGTGCCGCCGACGTACAGCCCGACGTCGTCCAGGCCGGTGCGCGGGTCGGTGCTGAAGACCAGGTCACCGGTCTCCAGCTGGCCGGCCGGGACGGGGGTGCCGGCGGCCCACTGCTCGGCCAGGTCGGCGCTCAGGCCGATGCCGGCGCCGGTCCAGGCGGTCGAGGTGAGGCCGCCGCAGCTGTAGCCGTCGGGGCCCGTCTGCCCGGCGAGGTAGGGCTTGCCCAGCTGGGCGAAGGCGCCACTGACCGCGGCCACGGTCTCGGCGGGGAGCACGGTGAGGGTGCGGCCGGCGGCGAAGGTGGTGGCCACGCCCGGCACCGGGGTGCCGGTCGCGTCGCGCAGCGGCGCCAGCCCGGCGGGCAGGGCCGTCGGATCGGTGAGGTCGGCCGCCGGCGGCGGGGTGATGCCGGCGACGGCGAGCAGGCCCAGGTAGCCCTGCCAGTCGGCGAGCGCGGCCGCGTTGTCGGCCTGCTGGGCGGGGGCGGTCTGGCTGGTGGCCAGCGCGGCCCACTGCGAGCTGACCACGGGCGGCACGGTGGCGACCAGGCCGCGGATCTCGGCCAGCACCGTGCCGGCCTCCTCGCGGGCCACGGCTGCACGGGCCTCGGCCGCCTCCGCGTCGTCGGTGTACTGCGCGGCGCGGACGGCCGCCGTGGCCGCGCGGGCCACCTGCCCGTCCTGCTCGGCGCTGAGCTGTTCGGCCAGGCCCTGGGCGTGCAGCACGTCGGCCGTCGCGTCGGGGGAGTGCAGCGACAGCTGGGCCAGCGGCCAGCGCTCGGCGGTGCTGCGGCGGTAGGCGGCCGCGGCATAGGCGCCCACGGCGGCCTGGTCGGCGGCCACGTCGGTGAGCGCGGCGGTGCCGGCGTCCCGGGCGGCCTGGGCCTGGGTCTCGAAGCCGGTGGCCTCGGCCAGCGCGGCCCGGTAGCGGCTGGTGGCGGCGGCCAGGGCGGTGGCCGTGGTCTGGGCCTCGCTGCTGGCGTCGGCCGGCTGCGGGACCTGGCCGGCCTCGGTGGGCGGCTGGGCGAAGGCGGCGAGCACGGTGACGATGGTCAGCGTGGCGCCACCGAGGACGGCGAGCCGGTGCCACCACAGCCGGGCGGCGCCCGGGGTGCGGGGACGGGCCGCGGAGCGGCGCTTCGGGGCGGGACGCCGGCCCGCGCTCGGGCGGGGGCGCGCGGCGGTGCTGCGCGCGGCGGTGCTGCGCGCGGCGGTGCTGCTCCGAGTGGCGGTGCTGCGGGTGGCGCTGCTCCGAGTGGCGCCGGCCCGGGGCGTGGTGCCTCGCGGGGTGCTGCGCTGCTGTGCAGCCGGGCGGCGAGCGGGGGCCTGGGCACGGGGCCGCTGGGCAGCGGACTGCGCGCGTGGTGCGGACACCGCGGTTCACCCCCTGGCTCGTGCGACGGATCGGCCCGGACGCCTGGTGGCGTCCGGTGTCCTGATCCCATCGACGTGCCCCGGGAGGGGGTGAAGGTCCCTCACCGGTTCGGGGGGTGCGTCTCACCCCCAGGGGTGACACGAGGGGTGAGACGGGACGAGGCCCCGCCGTCCATCGGACGGCGCAGAAGGACCCCGTCGCCCCCCACCGCTCGCGAGCTCGCGGTGGGCCCCTGCGACGGGGCCGGGCAACGGGGTCCTTCGAGGAGGGTTCTGCTACGAGCGGTTCGCGATGTCCACGAAGGAGCGCTCGGTCGCACCGGTGTAGACCTGCCGCGGGCGGCCGATCTTGGTGGCCGGGTCCTCGATCATCTCGCGCCACTGGGCGATCCAGCCGGGCAGCCGGCCGAGGGCGAACAGGACGGTGAACATCTTCGGGGGGAAGCCCATCGCCCGGTAGATGAGCCCGGTGTAGAAGTCCACGTTCGGGTAGAGCTTGCGCGAGATGAAGTAGTCGTCGGAGAGGGCGATCTGCTCCAGCTGCTGGGCCAGGTCGAGCAGCTCGTTGTTGCCGCCGAGCTTGCTCAGCACCGTGTCGGCGGTCGCCTTCACCAGCTGGGCCCGCGGGTCGTAGTTCTTGTAGACCCGGTGCCCGAAGCCCATCAGCTTGACGCCGGGCTCCTTGTTCTTCACCCGCTCGACGAAGCGGCCGATGTCGCCACCGTCGCGCTTGATCGCCTCGAGCATCTCCAGCACCGACTGGTTCGCCCCGCCGTGCAGCGGACCGAACAGCGCGTTGATGCCGGCGGAGACCGACGCGAAGAGGTTGGCGTGCGAGGAGCCGACCAGCCGGACGGTGGAGGTCGAGCAGTTCTGCTCGTGGTCGGCGTGCAGGACGAAGAGCATGTCCAGCGCCTTGACCAGCTCCGGGTCGGCCTCGTAGGGCTCGGCAGGGAACCCGAAGGTCATCCGCAGGAAGTTCTCCACCAGGCCCAGCGAGTTGTCCGGGTAGAGGAACGGCTGGCCCATCGACTTCTTGTAGGCGTAGGCCGCGATGGTGGGCAGCTTCGCCAGCAGGCGCAGCGTGGAGATCTCCACCTGGCGGGAGTCGAAGGGGTCCAGCGAGTCCTGGTAGAAGGTGGACAGCGCGCTGACCGCCGAGGAGAGCACCGGCATCGGGTGCGCGTCGCTCGGGAACCCCTTGAAGAACTGCTTGAGGTCCTCGTGCAGCAGCGTGTGCCGCCGGATGCCCTGGTCGAACTCCGCGAGCTGGTCGGCGGTGGGGAGCTCGCCGTAGATCAGCAGGTAGGAGACCTCGAGGAAGCTGGCCTTGCCGGCCAGCTGGTCGATCGGGTACCCGCGGTAGCGCAGGATGCCCTGGTCGCCGTCGATGTAGGTGATCGCCGAGGTGCAGGCCGCGGTGTTGACGAACCCGATGTCCAGGGCGACCTGACCGGTCGTCGCCAGCAGCTTGCTGGTGTCGATGCCCTCGGATCCCTCGGTGGAGGGGATCACGCGCAGGGGCAGTTCCCCGCCGGGCCAGCGCAGTGCTACGTCTGGGGTGCTCGCTGTCTCGCTCATCAACTCCGGACGGTACTGCCCCGGGTGGGCGAGTGGCAGGTCAGGGCCAGGGCTCTCTCGCCCGGTGTGTCACCGCGCCCCGGCGGCGCTGCCCACCAGCCGGTCGCGGGTGCGGTCGGTCGGGCTCCACAACGGGGAGGAGAGCAGCTGCTCCAGCCGGTCCAACGAGTCCGGGGTGAACGGCAACACCTCGCTGATCGACGGGCCGGCGAGCGGCGGGACGGTCCCCTCCACGTTGATGTCCCCGCATTCCTCCGGTGTCTGCCCGAGATCGCTGAGCATGCCGAGGAGGCAGGCCGAGGTCCGCGAACCCTGCCGGTCGTCGCCCGAGGCGAAGGGGAGGCTGACCCGGAGGCGCGGATGGGTCTTCGCCAGTCCGAGCAGCCGGGTGGTCCACTCCAGGTGGTGCTCCCACCCGTTGGCCACCCGCAGGCCCAGGGAGGAACCCGCCTCCCGCTCCAGCACGGCGAAGAGGTCGGCCTGCATCTCCGCATCGCACAGGTCGCCGAGGGAGCCGGTGAGGAGACGGGGGTCGACGCTCCTGGTGACGGGGTTCGCGCAGACGAGCATGACGCCATAACGATCGTCGTCCGGCGCCGCCACCAGATCGTCGACATCGACGGCCGGGACTGAGCGCGCCTGCTCGTAGATCGCCTCCAACTGGGCGCGCCACCCGGGACCGTCGTGCAGCGCCGCCACCTCGGCCCGGGCGGCACTGCCCTCCCGCTCCCGCAGCTCCGGGTCCTGCACGAGACGGCGCACGGCGGCGGTGAACTGCTCCACCGTGGTCGGGGCCGGACGTGCATCGAGCCCGGGGGACGTCGTGTGGAAGATGTGCGCGGGGTCCTCCGGAGGGAGGTCGGCCAGCGCGACGACGGGCAGGCCCGCCATGGCCGCCTCGAGCGGCGTCGTCCCCGCCCGCAGGGGATAGGACTCGAGGAAGATGTCGGCCAGGCCCAGGTAGGGCGCGGCATCCGGCACGGTGCCGACGGGGAAGACCCGCCCCGGGTACTGCTTGGCCAGGCGGGCCCACTCCGCGGTCGCCGAGATGCCGACGAGCACGACGCTCAGCTGCGGGGACCAGCGGAGGGCGCGGTCCAGGACGGTGTGCATGCCCCGCCCCCATGCGGGGGCGACCTTCCAGTCGGCGCTCACGTTCACCGCCACCACGGCGTCCGGGCGGATCCCGAGAGTGCGGCGCAGCTCGTCGTCCTGGGACGGCGCGACCGGATCGACCGGCAGCGGGAGCACGCCGATCCGCTCGTCGGGCACGCCACGCATCCCGACGCCGAGCGCCCGGGCATGCGTGCGCCAGTCACAGAGGACGTCCGCGCCACCGACGCCCAGCCAGAAGGTGTGGTCGGCGTGGTTGGCGTACACCACGGGCGGCCGGACGCCCGGCAGGTTGACTGCGGCCAGGGCGATGGCGTCGTACGGGTGGACGGTCAGGACGACGAGGTCGGCACGGTCCATGTGGGCACGGAGCGCCCGGGCCCGGTCGAGCAGCAGGGGTGCGGTGGGCCGCAGGTCGTGCAGTTCGCCGCCCGAGGCGCGCACAGCGGCGGTCAGGCGCTCGGGGACCGGGTGGCGCTGGTTGGTGAGGACGACGTCGGCGCGGCGCCCGTCCCGGGCCATCCACGCGCAGACCTGCCGGGTGTGGCCGCCGGTGGCGTAAGCCTCGGAGAGGACGTGCAGGACGCGTCCGGTCCGGCGACCGCCGTCGACGGTGACGGTGCCAGCTCCGCGGACGGCGTGGACCACGGCACGCTCGAGACGCAGGTCGCTCAGCAGGCCGACCGGCGCCGTCCAGGCGTGGTTCGCCGCCAGCAGCACGGAGCGCAGCACGCGCTCCGCGTCTCCCTGTCCTTCATGGTGCAGAGCCACCTCGACCAGGAGCTCGTGGTGGCGCCGGTTCTGCGCGAGGGTGTCGGCAGCGTGGTGTTGCGGACGGTGCACGGCTGTGCCTCCAGCTCCGGGCGGGGCCGTTCCCCGTCTCCAGCACAGGAATCGGCACACCCGTGCCCCACGTTGACGCAGGCTCGACTTCTCCGACGCGCGAGGCGGCGTGCGATCAGGCCCGCCGGGCCGCCTCCGAGGCGATGGCCTGCGCGACCACGCCGTGCGACGGCAGGATGCCCCGGCGTTCGGCGTCGGCGTCGGCGGTCCCCGAGATCAGGTCCACGAAGTGCGACAGCTGGGCCGCGAGCGGCTCGCCGAGGTTGACCATCATCGGGATCTCGATGATCGTCTGCTGGCGGTAGCCCAACCCGTCGTCCGTCGCGGCCTCGGCGCCCACGTGCCGGTAGATGGTGACCGCCTGCCGGAGCAGGTCCACCTCGATGGTCCGGTTGACCTCGGTGATCGTCAGGCTGCGGATCTTGCGCTGACCGATCCGTGACGCCGAGAGCGAGGCGAGCTGCCCCGACGGGAAGGTCAGCTGGACCTCGGCCACGTCCTCGGCCCCGCCCAGCGACTGGGGGTGGAAGTAACCGAAGTGCGCGTCCACCGACGTGGGCTGGGTCCCGAGCATCGTCAGGGCGATGTCCACGTCGTGGACGAGCAGGTCCCAGGCCACGCCGGTCGGGATGCGCGGTGCATAGGGCGAGTGGCGCTGGGCGGTGACGTGCACCGGGTCGCGGGTCAGCTGCGCGGCCGTCACGACCGCGCTGTTGAAGCGCTCGAGCAGCCCGCACATGAGCGGCACGTCAGCGCCCGCCGCAGCGGCCACGATGGCCTCGGTGTCGGCCAGGTTGTCGGTCACCGGCTTCTCCACCAGCAACGGGAGACCCGCAGCGATGACCTCCATCGCGATCGGGTGGTGCGCGCTCGTGGTCGCGGCCACCACCACGGCGTCCACACCGGCGAGCCCGGACAGGTCCGGCGTCCACCGGGCGCCGAACCGCTCGGCCAGGGCACGCCCGACCTCCTCGCGTGGCTCCACGATCACGGCCAGCTCGGCCTGGCCCGAGCTGGCCACCACCCGGGCGTGCAGGAACCCCATCGACCCGGCGCCGACGACGGCGATCGCGGGCCCGGTCACGACGAGGCCCCCAGGACGCGGCGGAACCGGTCGATGACCGTGTCCACCTCGTCGTCGGTGAGGTGCTGGTGCACCGGGAGGGACAGGCAGCGCCGGGCGACCGACTCCGCGACCGGGACGTCAGCGGCCACCACGCGGGGGTCGTCGCGGAAGCAGTCGTGGTCGAAGACCGTGCGCGGGTAGTAGACGCCGCTGCCGACGCCGGCGGCCGCCAGCTCGGTGACCACCTGGTCGCGGTCGACGTGCTCGGGCAGCAGCACGGTGTACTGGTGCCAGACGTGCGACCGGCCCGGCAGCTCGCGCGGCAGCCGGAGCCCCTCCACGTCGGCCAGGCCGGCGGTGAGTCGGGCGGCGTTCCGCCGGCGCCCAGCGGCGACCTCGGCGATCCGGGCCACCTGGGGCAGCCCGACGGCGGCGTGCAGGTCGGTCATCCGGTAGTTGTGGCCCGCCAGCTCGTACTGGTACCGGGCGCGCATGCCCTGGTTGCGCAGGACGCGCAGCCGGTCGGCGACGGCGGCGTCCGAGGTGGTGATCATGCCGCCCTCGCCGGTGGTGACGTTCTTGGTGGCGTAGAGGGAGAAGCAGCCGGTGCCGAAGGCGCCGGCGGCGCGGCCCTCGTACCGGGCGCCGTGCGCCTGGGCTGCGTCCTCGACCAGGTGCAGGCCCGCGCGCCGGCTCACCTCGACCAACGGCCCCATGTCGGCGGTCTGGCCGTAGAGGTGCACCGGCATCAGGGCGGCTGTCCGCTCGCCCACGAGTGCCTCGACCGCAGCCGGGTCCACCGCGAAGTCGTCGTCCCGGATGTCGGCGAACCGGGCCGTCGCACCGGCCTCCAGGATCGCGTTCAGCGTGGCCACGAAGGTGAACGGTGACGTGATCACCTCGTCGCCCGGTCGCAGGCCCAGCACCTGCAACGCGGCGACCAGGGCCGTCGTCCCGTTGTTCACCGCGACGGCGTGCGCGACGCCGACGACGTCGGCGAAGGCGTCCTCCAGTCGTTCCACCATGGGTCCCTGCGTCAGTGACCCGGACCTGAGGACCTCGAGGACGAGCGGCTCGGCGTCACGTACGTCGACCTTGCTGATGGGGATCAAGGAGTACTTCCGTCCATGGGGAGCAGGTCCGTTCATTACGGTAACTGCGCGGTGACGGTCACCGCGGGCAGCACCCGGTACCGGCAGGTCGGCCCGTTCTCGGGATGACCTGCCGCACGAGCCGGCCGACCGGGGGACTCGCAATGGCGAACCAGATCCACGACACCGCGGTCATCGGACCGGGGGTGGTCCTGGGCGAGGACAACGTCGTCGGGCCCTTCGCCGTGCTCACCGGGCCCTGCACGATCGGGAACCGCAACTGGATCGGCGCGCACGCGGTGGTCGGCGCGGCACCGGAGATCCGGGGCCGCGACCACGGTCTCCCGTGGGGTGGGGAGCCGGTCGGCGCAGGGGTGGAGGTCGGCGACGACACGGTCCTCCGGGAGTTCACCACGGTGCACGGCGGCACGGCGCGGCCCACCAGGATCGGCAGCCGGTGCTTCGTCATGAACAAGGTGCACGTCGGCCACGACGGGTCGATCGACGACGACGTCACCCTGGCTGCGCACGCCTGCCTCGCCGGGCACGTCCAGGTCGGTACCGGCGCCAACGTCGGCCTGGCCAGTGCGGTGCACCAGCACCGGGTGATCGGTCCCGGCGCGATGGTCGGCATGGGGGCGCTGGTCACCCGCGACGTGCCGCCCTACGCGAAGGCGTTCGGCTCCCCGGCCAAGGTGCGCGGGGTCAACGAGGTCGGCATGAGCCGGCGCGGCGTCGACGTCGAGGACATCGACGCGCTGGCGGAGCGGTACGGCTCGACCGCGCCGGCACCGGGACCGTGGCAGCCGCCGGTCGCCCTCCAGCCCGCCTGGGACTGGTGGCTCGCGCGGACGACCACCGGCTGACCGGACGGGGTGGGTCGGGGTACGCCGACCCACCCCACCTGGTCAGGGGTGGGTCATCGACAGGACGTCGAGGGCCGCGTCCAGCTGCTCCTCGGTGAGCTTCCCCTGGTCCACGTAGCCGCGCTCCACCACGACCTGGCGGATGGTCTTCTGCTCGGCGAGGGACTGCTTGGCGACCTTGGCCGCCTCCTCGTAGCCGATGTACTTGTTCAGCGGCGTGACGATCGACGGCGAGGACTCGGCGTAGATGCGGCACTGCTCGACGTTGGCGG
>Ga0210040_10009095_pt1 | contig 11622 bp, 8 predicted proteins | sample CryGeyCG12114_NA_FD_185462 | JGI IMG/M metagenome (GOLD analysis project Ga0210040, IMG submission 185462) | Groundwater microbial communities from aquifer - Crystal Geyser CG19_WC_8/21/14_NA (SPAdes) (version 2) | ecosystem: Environmental > Aquatic > Deep subsurface > Groundwater | place: USA... | reverse complement strand
CTAGGCCTCGTGTACATGTTTGCGCTAGATCAGGAGTATGACGAGCTGAACCTAATGATTGCCCAGTTCCAGCAGGCCATGATGCGCATGCGCTACAGCAGCATCCCGGTGGTAGGTGCTCCGCACGGCCTCGCCCTGGGTGGTGGCTGCGAACTGAACCTGCACTGCGACCGGGTGGTAGCGGCTGCCGAAACCTACATGGGCTTAGTGGAATTCGGTGTAGGCCTAATTCCTGGCGGCGGCGGTACCAAGGAAATGACCTTGCGCACTGCGGCCAAGTATGAGGAAGGCGAGCCGGAACTCAACCTGATTCGCAATACGTTTATGACCATCAGCACGGCCAAAGTTTCGACGTCCGCTGCCGAAGCTTTCGACTTGGGCTTCCTGCGCCGCGGCGACGAGGTAGTGGTGAACAGCAACCGCGTTATTGCGCAGGCCAAAGCTGCTGCCATTGAGCTGGCTGAAGATGGCTACACCCAGCCCACTCAGAAAACCAACATCAAGGTGCACGGCAAAGGGGCGCTTGCCATGTTCATGACTGGGGTGCACGCCATGAAGGAAGGTCGCTACATCTCCGACCACGACGTGAAGATTGCCAACAAACTGGCCTACATTATGTGCGGCGGTGACCTAAGCAGCCCTACCGAAGTATCGGAGCAGTACCTGCTGGACCTGGAGCGTGAGGCCTTCCTCTCGCTTACTGGCGAACGGAAGACCCTGGAGCGTATTCAGTCAATTCTGACCACTGGCAAACCGCTTCTTAATTAGAATTGAGAGCTTAGAACTTAGAAAGGTGTTCTAGAGTGGTTAGTCGGCATCGGTTTCGAGATTTAAAAATCTGGCAGAAAGCGATGCTGATTACCAAGCTCACTTACCAGTGCTGCACCACCTTTCCGCCTGACGAACGGTTCGGGCTGACATTGCAGATGCGCCGGGCCGCAGTGTCTATTCCTTCTAATATTGCTGAAGGAGCAGGGCGTGGCTCAGTAAAGGGTTTCAGCCAGTTTCTTTCAATTGCCACCAGTTCAGCTTACGAGTTAGAAACACAATTTCTACTAGCGGCTGAGTTCGGTTACATTGATGAAACTAGACTGCAAACTGCAGTAAGTGAGTTAGTGGAACTACATAAAATGATCTACGGCTTTCAAAAAAGTCTTCAACCTGAGAACTAACCACCAGAGTCTAAGCTCTAAGTTCTCACCTCTAACTTCTAAAAGCATGAATGCATATATCGTAGCTGGTTATCGCACGGCTGTTGGCAAAGCCACCCGCGGCGGTTTCCGCTTCACTCGCCCCGATGACCTCGCCGCCGATGTCATCAAGCACCTAGTCGCGTCGGTGCCTGCCCTCGACCCCACACGCATTGATGACGTGATGGTGGGCAATGCCGTGCCGGAAGCCGAGCAAGGCCTGCAAATGGGCCGTTTGATTTCGTTGCTGGCGCTGCCCATGAACGTATCGGGCCTCATCGTGAACCGCTACTGCGGCTCCGGTGTGGAAACTATTGCCATGGCTGCCAGTAAAATCTCTGCTGGTATGGCCGAATGCATCGTGGCTGGTGGCACTGAGAGCATGAGCATGGTGCCCACCGTCGGTTGGAAAACGGTGCCCAACTACAAGCTGGCCAAAGAGCACCCCGACTACTACCTCGGCATGGGCCTCACTGCCGAAGCAGTAGCGCAGGACTATAAAATCTCGCGCGAAGACCAGGACCAGTTTGCCTATAACTCGCACCAAAAGGCCATCAAAGCCATTCAGGAAGGCAAGTTCAAGGAGCAGATTGTACCCATTACGGTAGAGGAAACCTACCTCGATCAGGCTACCTGCAAGAAGAAAAACCGCTCGTTCGTGGTAGATACCGACGAAGGTCCACGGGCTGACACGTCCATTGAGGCGTTAGCCAAGCTCCGTCCAGTATTCGCGGCTAACGGCTCGGTAACAGCCGGTAACTCGTCGCAAACTTCCGATGGTGCCGCTTTTGTGCTGGTTATGTCGGAGCGTATGGTGAAGGAACTGAATCTGGAGCCTATTGCCCGCATGATTACCTACGCTACCGAGGGCATTGACCCGCGCATCATGGGCATGGGCCCGATAAAGGCCATTCCGAAGGCGCTGAAGCAGGCCAGCATGAAGCTCGACGACATCGACCTGATTGAGCTAAACGAGGCCTTTGCCTCCCAGTCGATTGCCATTGTGCGCGAACTGAACATTGATGAAAGCAAGCTAAATGTAAACGGCGGTGCTATTGCACTCGGCCACCCGCTCGGCTGCTCAGGTGCCAAGCTCAGCATCCAACTCTTCCACGAGTTGCGTCAGCGGGGCAAGAAATACGGCATGGTAACCGCCTGCGTGGGCGGCGGCCAAGGTGTAGCGGGTATTTACGAATTGCTGAAGTAAAAAGGCGTGGCCAACGTCTGCTAGCTTACACATACGTTTCAAGAGTCATGAGCAAACGCGCTTATACGTACCGCTTGCGTCTGGAGCAAGTGGCCGGCACCCAGCCCGACAGCCCGCAACACGAGCCGCTGGAGCTGGAATTTGAAAATCATGACGATATCTTCAGCATCGTGGAGCGCTTGCAGCAGCGCAATCTGTTTCAGGAGCTAGGGCAATCCACGGAGTTTGCCATTGGGCTGAAGATGTTCAGCGAGGTAATGCTCAAGAACCGGCAGCATCCGCTCTTCGAGGAGTTGGAACCGGCTTTTCGGTCCTTTATGCAGCGGCTGAAGTCGCCGGATGCGGCGTAAGCTGCTCGGTTAATAGTAGTTCAAGCCAATTCCTGATATGAAAATCACTGAAGAAGTGCTTAAGCAAGCTCGGATGGGTCCATATCAGGAATTGGCTTGGATACTTAAGTTTGATTTAAAACCTGATTTAAGCGCAGGTGAGCGGCAATTACTCCTTGCTGAAATTGTGAGCTTCGCTGATAAGAACCAGCTAGGATTAGCCGGGGAACTAGGTGATTTTGTAGTAGTTTCTACTGCAAACCGTAAGGCCGTTACCGCAGAACAACAGCAAGTAATGAGAGATTGGCTTACAAAGCGTCTCGAAATAATTGTGGTGCACGAAAACGACGGCGACGGTTACTCAGACGCTTGGCTGGAACAAGTGCTTCACTGGGGCGAATGGCAAACAGACACCTTCACCGAATTCTTTTCTTAAACATCTGGCAAAACGAAACCCCGAACCAAACGGGGTTTTCTTTTCGTTAACTACTCGGCAAGCATAACAAATTTTTGTATATTTCGGTACGGGAAAGTAATGGGCTGCTTTGGCCCGTAATACTCGGCTTGCCGAGTAGTTTGTCTTCATCTTCGACTTTAAATCTCCCACATCAATACCTCACCCACGGTCATGGAAGTAACCAACAAGCTTGTGAAAGGCGGCGAGTTCATCATCAAGGAAACCGACGCGCAAGACGTATTCACCCCCGCCGATTTTTCGGAAGAGCAGAACATGATGCACCAGACCGCGCTGGACTTCGTGGAGAAGGAAGTTCAGCCTTTGCTGGAGCGCCTCGACAACCACGAAGAGGGCCTGATGCGGGGCCTGATGGAAAAGGCTGGTCAGCTGGGTCTGTTCGGGGTAAGCATTCCGGAGCAGTATGGCGGATTGGACATGGACTTCACCACGTCTCTGCGCGTGACCGAGGGTGTGGGTGGTGGCCACTCGTTCCCGGTGGCCTTTGCGGCCCATACGGGTATTGCCATGCTGCCCATTCTGTATTTCGGCAACGATGAGCAAAAAAACAAATACCTGCCTGGCCTGACCAACGGTGAGTTGATGGGGGCCTACTGCCTCACCGAGCCCGGCTCCGGTTCGGATGCGCTGGGTGCTAAAACTAAAGCCATTCCGACCGAAGACGGCGAATATTATGTGCTGAACGGTCAGAAAATGTGGATTACGAATGGCGGTTTTGCCGACGTATTCATTGTGTTTGCGCAGGTGGACGGTGACAAGTTCACTGGTTTCATTGTGGAGCGTGATACCCCCGGCCTGAGTCTCGGCAACGAGGAGCACAAGATGGGTATCAAAGGCTCCTCTACCCGCCAGGTGTTCCTGTCGGACGTGAAGGTGCCGAAGTCGGCAGTGCTGGGCGAGATTGGCAAAGGCCACCTGATTGCGTTCAACATCCTCAATATCGGCCGCATCAAGCTGGCGGCGGCTTGCCTGGGTGCCACCAAAATGGCGTCTACGCTGAGCATCAAATATGCTAATGAGCGGGTGCAGTTCAAGCTGCCTATCAGCAAGTTCGGCGCTATTAAGTTCAAGCTGGCCCAGCAGGCCGTGCGGATCTACGCCGTGGAGTCGGCCATTTACCGCGCCGGTATGGATATTGCCCGTATGGAGCAGGAGTTGCTGGCCAAAGGCCAGAGCCACAACGAGGCCCTGCTGGGTGCAGCACGCGAGTTTGCTGTGGAGTGCGCCATCCTGAAAGTGGAAGGCTCGGAAGTGCTTGATTACGTGGTGGATGAAGGCGTGCAGGTGTATGGTGGCTACGGCTTCTCGGCCGACTACCCCATGGACCGCGCTTACCGGGATTCGCGCATCAACCGCATCTTCGAAGGTACCAATGAAATCAACCGCATGCTGGCCGTTGACATGATCCTGAAGAAAGCCATGAAAGGCGAGCTGGATTTGATGGGCCCTGCCCAGGCGGTGCAGCAGGAGCTGATGGCTATTCCGGATTTCAACTTGGAAGAGGAAACTGGCCTGTTCGCCGCCGAGAAGAAAACCATTCAGAAGCTGAAAAAGGCCATCTTGATGGTGGCGGGCACGGCCGTTCAGAAGTACATGAACTCGCTTGCTAAAGAGCAGGAAGTGTTGATGAATATTGCTGATATGGCCATCAAAGTCTACACCGCAGAAAGCACCATCCTGCGCGTGGAGAAAGAGGCCGGCGTACAAGGCGAAGAGGTGGTTTCGACCCAAATCGACATTGCCCGCGTGTACCTCTACGACACTATAGACCAGGTAAACAAGTTCGGTAAAGATGCCATTGGCACCATGACCGAAGGCGACGAGCAGCGCCTGTTGGCAATGGGTCTAAAGCGCTTCACCAAAGCTGACCTCTACAACGCCAAGGAAGCCCGCCGCCGCATTGCCGATAAACTAATTGCTGCCAACGAGTATGCCTACTAAAGTGCAGAGCTAGAGTAAGGTAAGTGGGGCGAATGACAGGCGGCTTCTATTCCTTGCCTGCTAAACCTCAGAAGAAAGCCGTTTCCGCACTTGGAAACGGCTTTCTTGTTTATACTTGCTGCCGAATGAAGTACACGACACTGCGAATCATTTATTGAGCTTCTGCCAGACAACGCAAGAGCTAACGGAGCCGTTTGCAGTGCTATAGTCCCACCTACAACCCCACCACTTATGGCCAACGAACAGGTACAGGGTAAAGACTTCTACGAAAGCGTACTGCGGTTTTACGACCACGCGGCAAGCTTTTCGAAGCTGGACCCCGGCATCATTGCCCAGATCCGGGCTTGCAACAGCATTTACAAGGTCAACTTTCCGGTGGAAATCGATGGCCATGTGCAGGTATTCGAAGGGATTCGGGTGCAGCACAGCCACCACAAACTGCCGAGCAAGGGCGGCATCCGCTACAGCGTGTACGTGGATGAAGAAGAGGTAATGGCCTTGGCTACTCTCATGACCTTCAAGTGTGCCTTGGTTGATGTGCCGTTTGGCGGCGCGAAAGGCGGCGTGAAAATCAACCCGCGCACAACTCCCGTGAACATTCTGGAGCGGGTGACGCGTCGCTATGCTACGGAACTGATCAAGAAGAACCTCATTGGGCCCGGTATGGACGTGCCGGCACCAGACTACGGCACCAGCGGTCGGGAAATGGCTTGGATTGCCGACACCTACATGACGTTCAAATACGGTGATACCAGCGCCTTGGGCTGCGTAACGGGTAAGCCCGTTGGCCAGGGTGGTATCCGGGGCCGGACCGAGGCTACTGGCCTTGGTGTATTCTACGGCTTGCGCGAACTGCTGCTAGACGAACCGATTCTGAAGAAAGTTGGTCTTACCAGCGGTGTTGCCGGTAAGCGCATCATTGTGCAGGGCTTGGGCAACGTAGGATACTATGCGGCGCATTTCTGCCAGGCCGATGGTGCCATCATCACGGGCATTGCCGAGCGCGAAGGCGGCATTTATAACGAAGCCGGCCTGGACGTAGCGGACGTGTTCAAGCACCGCCAGGAAACCGGCTCGGTGCTGGGTTTCCCCGGCGCAACTGACGTAGCTGAGTCGTTGGATTTGCTGGAATATGAGTGCGACGTACTCATTCCGGCGGCGCTGGAAAACCAGATTCACGAAGACAATGCGGCTAAGATCAAGGCCAAAATCATTGCCGAGGGCGCTAATGGACCCACCACCCAAGCCGCCGAAAAGATTTTGCTGGAGCGCGGGGTTGTGATTCTGCCCGACCTCTACCTGAATGCGGGCGGTGTAACCGTGTCGTATTTCGAGTGGCTGAAAAACCTTTCGAACGTGCGTTTCGGCCGGATGGGCAAGCGGGCCGAAGAAGGGGCCATGCGCCGCTTGGTAGCTACCATCGAGCGTACCACCGGCAAAACCGTCACCCCCGAAGAACGTCAGTCGATTATACACGGTGCCGATGAAATTGACTTGGTGCGCTCCGGTCTGGAAGACACCATGATTACTGCTTACCAATCGATTCGCAAAGTAATGGACGAGGTAGAAGGCATTACCGACTTGCGTACGGCTGCCTTTTATGCCGCCATCGAGAAGATTGGCGTTAGCTACCAGTCGCTGGGTATCTTTCCGTAAGCTGTTATCTTATTACTCAAAAACGGCCGCTCCTGCATGTAGGAGCGGCCGTTTTTGGTTGAATTGAGTGGCAAGAATACAAGCATCTGCTATTGCTTGTTGCTCAGCACTAAGGGCTTATTGCCTAATGGCTACTTCACTGCAATCTTGTTCAGCATCAGGGCCGCTGACTTCTTGCTTGGCCGGCTTACTGCCACCAGCGTTTTGGCATCCAGCCAACCCGTAAAGTCCTTCACGTAGGAAGGGTTCTGGTCGGCGGCTACGTTTAGGCCCAGGCCTTTCGGCGCCTGCACTGCGCCGGTTTGCGCATTTACCCGGCGCAAATACAGGTCCGATTTGCCTTTAATCTTCTCCCAGGTTACAAACTGAAGGTCCGAGCCAAACACGGCTGCCCGGTAGCCAATGCTGCTGAAGCCTTCAGAGGCGGGAGCTACTTGGTCTTTGGCCACGATGCTATGCCAGGTGGGCGACTGAAATTCGTTGTAGCCGAACAAGTGCAGTTCGCGGGTGTGGCCAGGTGAGTCGTCGCCGCCTTCTTCGTATTTCTTCTCGCCTACTACTACCAGCTGTTTGTCGTCGGTGAGGTATAAGTCGGTGAGGTACACGTCTTCCAGGCGTTTGGCAGCAACGGCAGTGGCCTTGTTGGTTTCTGCCAGATACTCAGGCGTGAATAGGAACTCGGGAGCAAACTTCATGTCGCCTTCGCCTGAGAAATCAAATTTTACCACCTTCAAGCTGTGATACACGCCGCTTTCCCGCTCGTTGCAGATAGCGGCTGCATACAGCATATTGTCGGCTTGTAACGCAAACCGGGAATCGAATACGTTCACCACCTTGCCGCCAAACGTACCGCCCACGGCCACCGACATCACCTTAATATCGTTGTTGTCGGTGCGGTAACGGCGCACGGTGAGCTTCTTCATTTCGTCGCTCACCAGTGTAACGTACTGCGAACCATCGTTGCCGACGTGCACGGTGGTAGAGAAGAACCCGCCCTGGTCGCTGAAGTCGTACGTGCGGTCTTTGAGCTTGAGTAGCTTTTCGTCGAAGACGCTGGCGCTGATGGACCTGATTTGGGTGCCCCGGGTAAGGTAGCGCCACGCTACGGCCTTGCTACCGTCGGGGGAGAAGGCCACACTAGGGCGCCGGTCACGGAGGCCAGTTTCAGTGAGTTTCTTCGGGTCGGATTTCTGACCGTTGGCTAGGTTGATGGCTACCGCCGATATGGTTTGTGCGGCGCTGGTCTTCTCATAAACGGCTACCGTTACCTGATTGCTGTTGCCAATGAAGGCATCAATAGCCTGCTCCGCAGTTAGAGGAAGAGCGGTGCTCCACTGGCGTTTCAGGTCAGCGTCATATCGCTCAACGGCATATTCCGCAGCTGATTTGTGAGCTAAAATTATAAATCCGCCCCCCGCTACGGGCAATGTTTTGCTGGGTACACGCTGGTTGTACCGGTCGTTAGACTGCTCCGGCAGATAGCTGAAAGAGGTTGATTTTACCTTTTGCGCCTGAACGGTAATGGGGCCAAGCAGCAGGGCAGAAGCTAAAGCGGAAACGGCTAGCAGATCAGTAAAACGCACGGTTAAATCGGGTTAAAGGCTGTTTTTGAAAAAAAGGCGAAAATGTATTCTCCAAAGGTATTCAACTCTATAAGTATACCGTATATGGCCTGCGTTTGGCGGGCTGTTACTGACGTTTACGCAAATGTTCACGTATTCGTAACGCAGTAAGGCATACTTTTCAAGCTCGGTCTCGTTTCATTTGTAACGTTTTGCTGTAAACGTCCTCTTTCATAAAGCATAAAACCTTAATTAAACTGTTCCGCTAATTGTTAGCACAGGAATAAGTTTCTTCATCACCTAGTCCCCATCCTGCTGGCTGTAATTGCGTTTTACAAGCTTTTAATCATTTAGTTGAACCTCATTTTCCTTAAGCTCTGAGTAAGTGGAGGAATTTGGCCTTAACTTTGTTCCGCCGGGCCACCACAGCTCGCTACCTGATTACAACTATGAAGTATTATTTCCGTCTTGCTTTGCTTTTCTCTCTCATCGTTATCGGTAAGCTGACCAAAGAAGCAAAAAAAGCCTCGGTTGCAGTGAAAGTATCACCTGTAATAAATCCTATTCCAGTTCAGCTTGCTTCTTTCTTTCAGCCCATTAGAACGCAACCTGACACGCAACCGGCAAGCAGCCGGATGTAGCAGAACACGGCGGTTATGGAAGCAAAAGCAACCCGTTTGTAATGCGTTGGTAGGCGGCTCCTATGGGTCGTTTTTTTTTGCCTGCTACCCAAGCAAAGGTAGGCCGCTTAGCTGATCCGGCTCCAGTTCACAGCTGTTGCGGGTAGGCTTTCTATGTGCCGCCGAATATTTTCGTTCTCGGGCAGGCTGAGGCTCGGGTCATCCGTAAGAAGCTGCTGCGCGGCGGCTCTCGACTCAGTTAGAATGCGGGCATCTTTCGACAAGTCGGCAATCAGCAGGTCGAGTACGCCGCTTTGCTGGGTGCCCATCAGGTCGCCGGGGCCGCGCAGCTTCAGGTCGATGTCGGCAATTTCGAAGCCGTTGTTGGTGCGCACCATGGTTTCGATGCGTGTGCGCGAATCCTTGCTCAGCTTGTAGCCGCTCATCAGAATGCAGTAGCTCTGGTCGGCGCCGCGTCCTACCCGACCCCGGAGCTGGTGCAGTTGCGAAAGGCCGAACCGCTCGGTGCTTTCAATCACCATCACAGATGCGTTAGGCACGTTTACGCCCACCTCAATTACAGTGGTAGCCACCATAATCTGTGTTTCGCGTTTCACAAAGCGCTGCATCTCGCTGTCCTTCTCAGCGGCACTCATGCGGCCATGCACGATGCTGATCTGAAATTCCGGGAAGGCCCGCTCTATGCTTTCATAGCCATCCATGAGGTCCTTGTAGTCGGCCATGGCTTCGCTCTCCTCAATCAGCGGATACACGATATATACCTGCCGGCCCAGCTTGATCTGGTCGCGGAGGAAGCCGAACACCTTAAGCCGATTGGAGTCGAAGCGGTGCACCGTTACAATGGGCTTACGGCCAGCCGGCAGTTCGTCAATTACTGATACGTCCAAGTCGCCGTAGAGCGTCATGGCCAGCGTGCGCGGAATGGGCGTGGCCGTCATAACCAGCACATGCGGAATAACGTGCGGATTTTTCTGCCACAGCTTCGAGCGTTGGGCCACCCCAAAACGGTGCTGTTCGTCCATGATGGTGAGCCCTAGGTTGCGGAACTGCACCACATCTTCGAGCAGGGCATGGGTACCCACCAGCATGTGCATCTCGCCGGAGCGCAACTGCTCGTGCAGCACGCGCCGGTCGGCGGTGCGGGTGCTGCCTGTGAGCTTGCCAATCTTGATGCCCAGCAAATCGGCAAACTGCTTCAGCCCGATATAATGCTGGTCAGCCAGAATTTCGGTGGGTGCCATCAAACAGCTTTGCGCGCCGTTGTCGGCGGCCATCAGCATGGCAATGAAGGCCACAATGGTTTTGCCCGAGCCCACATCACCCTGCAACAGGCGGTTCATTTGCCGGCCCGTGCAGAAATCCTTGTAGATGTCGTGAATGACGCGCTTTTGGGCACCCGTCAGGTCGAAGGGCAGCACGTTCTTATAGAAGTGTACCAGCGTGGGTACCTCCTTAAATAGTTGTCCGGCCAGCTCCACCTTACGCTGGTCGCGCTGGCGCAGTAGCTTAAGCTGTACGTAAAACAGCTCTTCGAACTTCAGCCGAAACCTCGCTGTTTGCAGCAACTCGGTGCTCTGCGGGAAGTGGATCTGCTGGATGGCTATAGCCTTGTCCATCAGCCCGTATTGCTGAATCAGGTCCGCCGACAAGGTTTCGTGCACATGCGGCAGGGCAATCTTCAGCAAGTCGGCCACCATGCGCGCAATGGCCTTGCTATCAACGCGGTGGTAGTTTTTAAGCTTTTCCGACGTGTTGTAAACGGGCTGTAGGTAGCTCTGGCCGGCTTTGGCTTCGGTCACCTCCTCCATTTCTGGGTGCGCCATCTGGGGCCGCCCGTTGAACATCGTTGGTTTGCCGAATACAATGTACTCCTGGTGGTTTTTGATAACCTTTTCCAGGTAGTTTACGCCCTTAAACCAAACCAACTCCAACTCGCCGCTCTCGTCGGCCACTTTGGCTACCATGCGCTTCTTCGGCCCTTCGCCTATCACCTCGCGGTTGCGCAAAATGCCCTTCACCTGCACAAACGGCAGTTCGTCGTGCAGGTCGCAGATGTTGTAGAACTGCGTCCGGTCGAGGTAGCGGAACGGGTAGCGCTGAATCAGGTCACCATAGGTAAAGAGGTTCAGTTCCTTTTGCAGTAGCTGGGCTCGTTGCAGCCCCACGCCGCGCAAGTATTCTATCTTGGTTTGAAAGAAATTACTCATGTCAACTAACAATTAACATCTATACATTTAACAGCCCCTTATAAGCAATGCCTACAAGCCTGTTTTGGATAGTAGCCCTGCTTGTTAAATGTTGATTGATAAATGTTAAATGGTTACTGGTACTTCAGCGTGTTCAGCAATTGCACAATGTCCTTCTTGACGTAGTCAATCACCGGAGCTAGCGAGTCATTGGCGGTGGCCGTGCGGAAATACAGCGCCCCCCGGAAGAAATGCTTGGTGCTGTCGGTGGTATAGAACTGCATCTGGCTAGGTACTTCGCCCTGAAGCTCAAATACTGCCACCCGCATGCCGTTCGGCGTTTTCAGAATGTTCTCATCAATAGCCGTGGCCTTTACTTCGTGCTTGCTGGTGAGCTTGCGGGCATCTTCCAACATTTTATTGTAGAGCTGCTTG
>Ga0210040_10009094_pt1 | contig 11623 bp, 9 predicted proteins | sample CryGeyCG12114_NA_FD_185462 | JGI IMG/M metagenome (GOLD analysis project Ga0210040, IMG submission 185462) | Groundwater microbial communities from aquifer - Crystal Geyser CG19_WC_8/21/14_NA (SPAdes) (version 2) | ecosystem: Environmental > Aquatic > Deep subsurface > Groundwater | place: USA... | reverse complement strand
TTTCTGATTTCTTCGTTTTGGTTAGTAGTATCACGCCGATAGGTTTTTACTCAAGCCCTATGTTGGCGGGTACAAAGTGCGGACTTCATTGTTGTTCGTGTTGAACCCAAAAGCAAATAAATTACAGTGATTTATCAGTATAAGCTAAAACCTGTCACGAAAATCAAATGACTAATAGTAGATACAGATGAAGAAATTAGTCTCCAGTGTCCAATAAATTAAAAGTTAGACACCGTTTTTCTCCCCAAGCTAAAAACTTCATATCAAGCTACCCTATAGCTAGTAGTGTTAACTTGTTAGCACGCGTGTCAAAATTTTCAACAAAGTCAGTTTAGGTTTAGAATTTATGGGAAATGATCACTAGTAAATAATTGAGGGGCTGTTGGCCACACAGCTGTAACAATAATTAAATGGTTTTAGAAAACCTAACTTTTTACCTTTATAGTCCATTACTAGCATCCGGCTCACAGACTAATATGATTTGTGGCCAACTTTTGAGAATAATTTATATATTTTCGGTCCGCATGGTTATATGGGAAACAAGAGCTTTAATTTTTTTTTCTAGGATCCTGACCATGATAAAAGCTAGTAACGAGCAGTAACAAGTTAATTTATACTGTGCAATAAATACCTGACATGTGTGCTGGTCGTTAAGTGCAGTGTTATTTTGAGTTAAGAAAAGAGTATGAGTTCCAATTAACACGAAATGACGGTCGTTAGACACAAGTTTCAATAAGATAAAGTGCGCTCCCAATTACTACATAGAATTTTATGAGAACCCGCATTCCCTCTCTGTAATGATTGTGAATGCAGCGGAAACCAAGCATTCTAAAACATGGGGACCTGAATTTCCCATCTTGTTTTGTGACTGCTAACTAACTAAAGTTGCAAATAATTAACCAACTTTTAGCGATTTTTCTTCCAGCGCTTTTTAATTGCTATTTTTGTTTCACAAAAAAGTCAATAGCAGTTCGTTCTTGATGATGACAGAGGTACTTTTAGTTTCCTCTTTCGTCTTAATTAGCAAACTTTTCCGCAAGCCCTAAAGTATTATGCATACTTACTACTAACAACTACTAACTAACTAACAAACTAATTTCGAATACTGAATTTTTTGTGTGTACAAAAGTTAATTCTTGACAAGACAAGTGAACTTGTGTAAAAGTGAAAAAACAAGACCAAAACTCTTTTGTGTTAATTAAGACGGCCACAAAGTTCTCCAAATTCCCAATTAAGCTAATGAAGGTGGACTTACGAATACGATTGTAGCTTGCATGCAGCATACTGTCTATACTTTTTTTGCTCCGTGTGTCATACAAATGATGCGGGCAGACTTTTTAGAAGAGTAAAAGCTGTGCTTTAGAATTTATCTGAAAGGATACAGTAGCGAGGATCTGGCGGGTAGTAGTAGAGTATAAATATAGGAGTGAAAATTTAGGTCTCGAATCTTCGAATACAACTTTCACAACGCTTTGTTTTCCCCTTGCGTTATGCATGAAAATAAATGACAAAAGATATATCCACAAAAGCTTCCCTTATCATGATAGGTGGACCAGCCTGAATCTTGTGTTCCAGTTTAGTTGATACAAACAATGTAAACCCGTCTTTCCGTCATATAGTGGAAAAACGGGATGCTCAAGCCTGCTTTAGTTTAAGCTCTCAAAAGGAATGAGCGGACAGAAAAGTCATTAAAAGGATCATGGTTCTATGCTTTTCAATGCAAACAAAACGATGAGTGTATTCAAACGAAACAAGGCTTTATGTCTGCTCACGGACTCGGGTAACAAATGTTTCGGGAACGTGTCTATTCTGGATTATCGGAACCTTTCTGAGCGCTTAGAAACATTAACAAATAGCATGGATTTTTATCATAATGATATTATTTATTCATTTAATTTCAGCGAATCAAGTTTACTGGGAATATAGGAGTATTTATGTTAGCTGATGATAACGTATATTGACCTCTCCTCTGTAATATTTATGTTAGTTACACTATAAGCTATTTAAAAAAAGTGTTCCGATTTCCCGATTACATAACATTAGCTCTGTTAAACTCAGACGTACATATGAATGCAATAATATCTGAAACACGCGTTCAAATTGAAGTCAATGTTATTTCGCTACAACTTTATTGTGCGTGCTAGCATTAGCACGTTTGCCCCATGCTCATTTCCATATAATGTGACTCTGTTTCAATTTTTCAAACCTTGTGTACCCCATATTATCTACCTGGTTCTGGCTCACAATATAATTATCGCCTATTTTGGCTTGGCATCTACATCGTATTCGAATTATAATATCTTCAATTTGTCCACAAGACCCAAACTCAATAAAAATATTTGCATTTGTAGTCTAGGCTTTCTATCTATTACTCATAAAAATAATAATATTCCCATTTAGATTCAGCAGTATTTAGAAGTTAGCAAGTAAATAAAATTATTTTTGTAACAATTCACAACTCTGTATTAAATTTTGGGAGCTAAGGACTCAGGAGGGCTCTATAATATTGTATGGACAGAATCCCTGGTTTCAGTGAATCAAATAAGTTGTTACTACAGGGCACAGTAGTATACTCGATCTTTCAAATCAAAGATTCTGGACAATCCAGTAATCTGCATTGATAGTGACAAAGTTCTGATGCATCACTTGTGACAAAGAGAAAATAAAAATGTGACTGAAGTGACAGACACAATAGACCAGAAAAATCATTCATACGTTGTGTGCTATGCCAGATTCAGAGAAATCTTGAATTCAAAGAATTGGCAACTCTGATATTGAAGTCTCATTTTGGTTAGGTTTGATTGTGCTTGCATAGTGGACTGACACTGAACTCCTAACATCAGTTCAGTACCGCTAAAGTTAATTTCAACTCCAGGTTTTGCATGCATTTTCGAATGATAATTCCAATTCCATGCTATAGATCACGTTAATATAACGGCATGTTACAATCTGGAAAGGAACTACTGCCATGCATAAATAACAGTAAGGAAAAGAAAAATTCGATATACATATTTGGATCAAATATGTGGTTTCGTATAGTTACTACTGAGACTGTCAACAATACTTTGACGATTTATTTTATGAAACTGTCTAGTGGTAATCCTTTGATTCCAATATGCAGCTGCTGCAAAGATCTAATGCCGCTTCTATTATCTATCAATCAGTTATTAAATTGATGTTAACATAGTTGCGTCTTATTCATGATTGGCTCAAAATGTACCAGCTCTTTTTTTATCACCACCATCACATAGAATTTTGCAGTAAAAGTGAACTTCTGAACTTGTGATACAGCCTAAACGCAAACGCCAAATGTCTGAGCTGTAAAAGAAGCAGTCATGTTACCTTTAAATCTGTAGACCTTGCAGCCATATAAGAGCAAGACTTTTCCAGGCAGGATGAATGGCTTAAACAAATAGTGTCCTTACTATGCGGGAGATAAAATTTTAACTGCTTAACAATGAATTTGCTAATGCTATATGCTTGGAAATTCAAAGGAAATTCTTGCTTGCAAGTATTAAACTAAAATGGTGTTTATTGGCTTAGAAATTAAATTTCCTTTTTAAAAGGGGTCATTTTGATCTTCATTTACAAAACTATGACGATCTAGAATTCGTCGCTAGCTGAAAGAAATCCTTCCCGATCGCTCGACATGGGCGTAGTCTCACCAATCACTTTTAAAAAAATCAATTCTTTCCTCTCTTCTTTAACTTTTATTTCAAGTTTTAGCCGTTTAGCCTGTTTAATTCATTCTTCCATATTGCTTTTTACTTTATTCCCTCAAATCTCAATGCCGCGTCATCGTTTAGTGTTAGTCACAGTCACACTCAAAACCATTTCCATTAACAATGCTTTCAGCTTCGCCTTAACGTGAACAGTACAAACATTGAAAATAGAAGCGCGGTAATTTTTTAGTCTTGTATTCTAGTCTATGACCTGTGACAGGGTCATTTCCTCTCTCTGAATTTAATACAATAAATTTAATTATTGTTTGAAACGTTATCTGTGACAATGGAAGGTACATCGTCCTGCTTCCTTTGTGGAGCATTAAGATGCACCCGATCCAAGGCCAACCAAATCTTAAGAGAGACGATTTTCTCCACAATTTGTGAACTATTCCAACTTCGTTTTCCAAACTCTTGTTACCAACAAATATTAAGTGAAGCACAAAACTATTGCGACACCTGTCATCTCAATCTCAGAGAATTGGATAAGCAAATTCAAATCATTACTAAAGCTGAACAAAGTATTATTCAAACGACTACGGAGCTAAAATGCCGTTGGGTAAATTATGCGAAACGGAGAAATAATTTCCAAAAAGCGGAAAAACACGAGTTACAAAAATTGGAGGCTTCTGAGAATGTTTCCAACTATCTAAGAAAGTTCAAAAGAGATCCTCAAATGGGGTTTAAAATGGTCACTTCAAGTAAGCTGAAAATTTATTTAGCACGCGCAGATAGACGTTGTGCTGCACAGTGGCAGACATATTGCTCTGCTCATTGAACACATAGAAAGTCTGATATAGCCTTGCAGCATTAGTCATTTAAGTCCATTAATCTACTATGGCCATTTTTTTCAGAAATGCTGTCAGCGACAAGAAAATCCAAATTCTACACAGTTCTGGATTACCTGTCTTCGAAAACGGCGAGCTTAGGATTAGATGAGGAAGAATATTCAGATCAAGCTTCAAATTCCAGTCGCTCTAATGCTTCAATCGATCCTTATGACGATGATCAAGATTTGCCAAATCCTGAAGAGATGTTGCAGAGTAACTAACCAATGCGTAAAAAGTAGTTAATAATGTTTAGAATTTACCATCAAATTGGGGTTACAGTTTTGGATTTTTGTCAATTTTGTAGCTACATCATATATGGATGTAGAAACTAGTGGAATCAAGGTAGAGCAACTTGATGAAAATGAAGATTGCATCGTCTCTTCAAAACAATATGGAAGGACTACGAGAAATTCGAGAAAATCTGTAGATGTGGATTACAGTGTTGATTCAGACCCTGATTCAGTTGACGATTCAGACCCTGAATATAATGTAGGGAGAAAAAGGAAGAAAAATAACAGTAGTAAGAGTGTTAGTTCCAAATCCAGAACATATGCTCGGTCTATTTTTGTTACAAATAAGACTCCAATGAGTTCAAATACGGAGTTTGCGATTCGGTGCACAAAATGCAGCCAAAAGTTTTTGACTCTGAATCGAATGCTTAATCATGTACGAGGATATCATGAAGGTACGTTGGTTTCTTTTATTCGTGTCTAACTTTTGACTGTCAGTCAGTAAGCAAAACCAAAGAGAATACTTTAACTTTGCTGTGTTATTCAACAAACTTTTAGAATGTATTCAGTATTCAGTGTCCCTTATTTATAGATGGTGAAAAAACTATGCATAATGTAAATAATATACTTTGGTTTTGAGAGCTTAACATAAAATCCAAACGACAAACAAGCCAGTCATTACGAAAATATAAAATCCCTTGAGTTTGTAAGTTTTAATATTGCAATGTTAAAAATTTGACCGTAGCCAGGAACTGAACCTGGGTAGTTTCGCTAACATGGCTAGGCTACTATCCAGCCAGAGCCAACCTCCACCATGGCTCTATCAGAGAGTCGATATTTTTCAGTGGCTGGATGATTCTGAAGAGTATAAGTATAGACATGTTAAGGAAACTACATGGGTTAGATTCCTGGCTCCGACTAATTTTTTTAAATGTGTACATTACTTAATATGAACAAGGAACTGTCTGGGACATATATTTTCATGGAATGGGAAAATTTTATTTTAGCCCTTGTTCAATTTTTTCAGAATTTTAGCTTTGTCTTTCAATAAATACAGTTCAGTTACCCAACACATTTTTAAAACTATTATCAGGAGACCTCAAAGGATACCATTGCCCTGAACCAAATTGCGAGGAAAAATATAAAAGTCAAAATCTGCTAGACACACATCATTGGGAAACACATAGGACTGCGAGCCTATCCAAATTCTGTTGCGATCAATGCGATTTTCAAAATGACACTTTCAGTAAGATGCTAACCCATATGAGACACATGCATGACTACTTCAGGGACATGTTCAAATACTATTGCGACCAATGTGAAGCTGCCTTTACAATTGAGTCTGATTTTCAAGGTAAGGTACAAAACTTCAGCTGACTTTTGTATTCTAATGTATCAAAAAGGAAGTCACAACTTTTTGTTCACATTAAACCACAAAAAATTGGTGTAGTAGTATTTTAGATTGAAGTGTAAAATTGGAATTAATAATGCTTCTTTCAAACCTTTGAGAATTTTGTGCATAAAAAATGCATTTCTTCATTCTGCCGTACAGGACTTAAAAATGCTGTAAGAATAAAAAAATTACTGCGCAAATAATCACGTTAAATTCTGATGAGCAATCCTGTTACCTATATTAACTAACGAACTAACAATCAGTGAATTAAAAAAAAGTTAAATCCTTTGAGTTGGATTTTCAATACCGATGTTAATGATTAGTTTTATGATCAGTGAATAATACTTCTCACAGATCATAGTAAAAGACATGAAGCCCGTAAGAATCCTTTAGGATGCGTATTTTGCAAGCACATAGCTACAACTAGAGACATTTTGAAAACACATACATTACGGGAACATCTGGCGGAAGCTAAAATCCTCAAGTGCCAATTTTGTGGCCACACGAGTATGAATGGAGATGGACATACAGAGCATTTAAAAAAGACTCATCCACAACGGGAGTTCCGTTGTGACCAGGCTGGCTGTGAATTCATTGGAGCTTCCAAGTTGAAATTGAAGGTTCATAAGGCATCTCATTTGCCTAAGCCACCAGAACGGTATGTTAAAGCTTTCTTTTTTTGTTGACATTTTTTGTGCTTTAGGAGCCAGAATCATAGTGTTTTTTAGCACTAAAAAACTAAAAGAAAAATTTCAATTTCAAGTGCCACCATGGAGTCCTCAGCAAGGAAATCGTATCGGAAACATTCAAAAGCTTATCACGATAACAAAATTTACGTATATTCCTATACTTACAATGAAAATGAATATTTAAAATGTATGGAGAGCACAAACGGCTGTCCAGGCAGGGCTGTCCGGTCCAAAACTGGAGAAGTGAATTGCACCGTACCGCATAATTGTTCAATCTCTATATTGGAGTAAGTTAAATTTTTATAAGTTCAAAATTGGTGTTTTCGAATCCTATATAAATTTGATGCTTTAAAGACCAAAATTAGTTCTTTTTGATGCTTTATAAACCAAAATTTGTTCTTTTTTATGCTTTATAAACCAAAAATTTGTTCTTTTTTATGCTTTATAAGCCAAAATTTGCTCTTTTTAATGCTTTATAAACCAAAATTTGTTCTTTTTGATGCTTTACGAAAAATTTGTTCTTTTTGATGCTTAAGAATGGCATTAAATTATGTGTAGAACTCTATGGTCATCATTAACTGGTGTTACATTTATGTTTTATTGGTAGATTGGAGGTTGCTAAAGCGCAAGACATGTTGAAGGAAAAATCCTTAACAACCGATGAACCGGCAGATGCAATAGTTGCTGAGGTGTTACAAGGCATAAGCATGGAATCCAGACTAGGATTGACAGATAAGAAGAATTTAAAAAGAGCAGTTCAGCAAAGGCGTCGTCGACTCAAACAACTCAAACTAAAAAATGGGCCCAAAACAAGGTGAGGCAAGAAAAATCCAAAAATCTTGAACAATTTTTAGATTAAACCAAAGTATTACTGGTTAATTATAATAATATCACGATAAAACGTCACGACCTTTTCTCTCGTTCTCGTGTCGTAAACTGCAAGGTTTAGAATGAAAAATGAAGCTTTTCTGTAATATTCAGAATATTTATTAGACATTTGTCATTAGATGCTATGTCATCCCATCAAATCTCCTTTAGAATTGAGTGGACAGCAAATTGCTCACTTCGCATTCACTTTTAGGTTTTTAAAATAACGCAAGTAGCGTTATTTTTTTGCGCTGTTCAACAATCTCATTCTCATTGGTTTCACAATTTTGCAATACTTTTAGTTTTAGTAATAAATTGTGGAAGCTCAGACAATTCACTACTACATTACAAGAACTTCTACTAATTCACTCCACATTTTTTATTTATTGCAGTCATGAAAAAGCGAAAGTTAATCTCAATTTACGAGAACTGGGTATAGAAGAAAGTAACAGAGATTGGGTTTCACCAAATCCAACTGACGGTATTACCGACTGGATGGCCGCTTTACCTACATCTATTCAATTTCCCTCACATTAGCAATGATGCTATAACGAAGCCTGTTTTGTTCGCTGATTTGTTGAAAAAAGTCAACTTACACGCAGCTATCTAAAGGTGGTTTTTGTGGTGGTGGAAGCGGAAGGGCGGCGGAATTTACATCTTAGGAGCAATAATTTTTGTAATTTTCTCAAATTTGACAGCTACATAAATGTCGTTTTAAGAAGTTGAGTTATGCAAATCTGAAGAAAAGTTTGAGCATCTTAACTTAATGAGTGAGGTGAATCTCAAGGAAAACTGAAACGTTTATGTTCAGCCGTTTGTTGCAAATATTAATGGGAATACGCTCCTGTACATCGATGGCATAGGAAGCGCGGGATTTCTTTAATGGATTTGACTCAAGTATACGGGCTCATGAACAGAGAGCGGTACGCCTTCATTCATATGGATATTTATGGACGTTTATTTAGTTGATCGCTTCCTGATGTATTACATTTTTTAATTTTTCATAATCTGAAGCACTAATTATTTCTTAGTGCTTTAGAGATTAATGAATAGGTAGTATGCAAATTTTTATAGTCTTTATAGTGTTCTTTGCAATACATTACTTTCAACCAACATTTTTCAATATGAATACAACGTGAAGCAGTAAAATACATTCAATCTATAGTTCCCGCTGTTTTGTAATTGGCTCCGAGTATACGCTTGCGCTATAAATTGTTAAGCCACACTTGTAGCTTTTGCATAAACCCTTACAAAATCTACGGCGTCTATATGCTCTATATGTTTGGTTCAGATCGCGTAATTCAGTCAAACATTGAAAATGGTATTAATTAGCTTTCAAATATCACTGAGGTATCAATATTTCGAATATTATTCTCGATCAGTACTTAGCGGCTGCTCCATATCTTCATTTACAAGCAACGGTGCAGCTTTCATCGTATGTTCATGAAATCCTTCCCAATCGCTCGTCACAGTTTCATGTTTTTCCAAAGTACTTTTCATAAAATCCAACTCTTTCCTCTTTTCCTTAACTTTTTTCCCTTTCAACTGCTTCCAAGCTTCAGCTTCCTGAATTCGTTTCTCCATTGCTTCTTGTTCCCTGCAATCCTCATCCAGCCGTTTCTTAGCCACACTCATAACCATTTCCAATACTTCCGGCCTTGGTTCCAAACACTCCTCAAAATCCTTCTTTTTCAACCGATACACATCACAATCCGTCTTGGCCACAACTGTAGCCAGCCTATGACCTTTCGTGATTAATGCAATTTCTCCAAAAAAATCCCCACTACTCAAAACTTTATCAGTGAGACTGAAAGGCGTCAAAACTTCAACAGATCCTTCTTCAATAAAAAACATTCCGTCCGCCACATTATCTTCAGTAATAATCACATCTCCTTTCAAATACACTTCAAATTCCAGCCGTCCTAATAAATCAATCTTCACTACTTGAGGAATCTTCTTAAACATGGGCACAGAGTCAAACAACTTTTCACAGTTGCTCATCAATATTTGTGTGCGCAAACTAAAAGATAACTTTTCTAGCAGTTTGGATTCCGAAGTTGGAGGATATTTTTGAAGTTTCTTGTCAAAATAAGAGTCTACTTTATCCATGATATATTTCGGTGTCTTTCGGAATCTTAAACCTTCACAGACTAACTCAATCACCTCTCGTTTTGCAAATTCCGCTCTCTCATTCTCTGTAAACAATGTAGCAGCCGTGCAAATGAAAAACGCGGCGAGAACCAATCCAATTAGCATGTTGAGTCCCGCCACACAAATTTCCTCCCGTTCTGTTGGCGCCATTTTGTTGTTTCCAATTAGCAGCAAATAAGTAAGTGATCGCAAATAGCTACTGAAATACTGCAGAATCTTCGGTTTCTCCCACAAGTTGAATTTCGTAATCCAGCTCCCCGTTTTCATATGCGAAAATCCGATTCGAAATACAATCGGAACCAACCAGTGTAGACAAGCAAACCAATGTGAACAGTAGAATAGGAAGATGCTCAATCTGGTCATCTTTTGAGCCATATAACGAATCATAAAGGAATGCATCAGATCGGTTAGCAAACGCAATAGAGAGAAAATCCGTAGACTTTTCCACATGGTGAGATACCGAATATTCGGGGAGGAGAAATCTTGGGTCAATATTATGTACAGGAAATCGAACGGGAATCGAGTCAAGGCGTCAAACAGAAATCGTGAACGTATATAATGGGAGGCAATCTTTTGTCGGTTCAGAATGATTTCATTGGTCATTAGATTTACATAACCGGTGAAAAATGTTAGGATTATATCCGCCATGAGGAAATTACTGATGATGAAAAAGAAGAGAAATCCTGCGTATGCTCTTGGTTTTGTAGTTTCATCGGTATGTAGATAATCGGTTGGGTTGTAAAATGCAGACACGATTGGAGCCATCATTACGTCAATACAGAGCAGTAGGGTCAATAGGAATTTCCAGTAGAAAATAAAATCGCTGTGAGGATGGATAGTAATGGGATGGGTGAGTAAATGTCTCACCCGCTCTTGGTAGAAATAGAAGGAGCCTTGGAATACCCCTCCTTGGGCATATGGATGAGCTGAAAGGAGAAACAAACTTCGCAGTGTTTGATATAAGGGTGCTTTGCATAGTAGTACTTCTTGTCCGGGCTCGGGTATTCCTGCTGCATTTTCGGGTTCGATTGACAGAGGGAAGTAGAAAGACAAGTTTTCTTCTGCGGGTGGTTTAGTGGTAGTGGCTATTGCTTCTTTTGAGGGCTCTGTTTTTAAGATGGGGAATGTGAATTTAGAGTATGTAGTTGAGAAAATATTATTCATGTGAGCTGTACATTACGTTTTTGTTGTAGTTGAAAGTCCGAGCTGGCCATTATTTCCGGGGAAAAAATTGAACCAAACTGTATTTTACAGTAGTTTTAGCAAAGATGTTTTTAGTTTGAAGAAATCTTGCCCGTCAGTCAGTTTTAGGTAAAAATGGGTAAAGCAAAAAATATTTCTTTAACCAAAAGACTGAGTATTTTTTTGCATGTAATATCTTTCACTGTACAGAACCTGAGAAATTGAACGAAAGCTTCAGAATTACCATGGAAGTTTTACATTGAAACTCTGCACTGTCGATTTATTTTCGAAAATTATTTATAAATCGTAGCCGATGCATTAAAACATGTAATACGAATTTTATTAACGACACCAAGCAAAAATACAAAAACCACACTTAAACTTATCTATATACAGTGTAAAACAACAGCTCTCAACAAAAACATGTGAACAATATTATTTGCTGACCTCCTTAATTCTAGCGGAATTTTGTGCCTTATCTTAGTGACGTTGTCAACTTCAGACTTTCTCCATCGATGCACACATTTGCTCAGAATCTTTTAGTGCTTGTTCCCAATTA
>Ga0210040_10009093_pt1 | contig 11623 bp, 14 predicted proteins | sample CryGeyCG12114_NA_FD_185462 | JGI IMG/M metagenome (GOLD analysis project Ga0210040, IMG submission 185462) | Groundwater microbial communities from aquifer - Crystal Geyser CG19_WC_8/21/14_NA (SPAdes) (version 2) | ecosystem: Environmental > Aquatic > Deep subsurface > Groundwater | place: USA... | reverse complement strand
ATACTTTTCTATCATAGGGCGGATGCTTCCCCTGTAGATGCAGGAATTATTGAACCCAAGCACAATGGTTTATCTGATTTTGGATTGGTAAGCGATTTCATAAATTGCATTTGTAAATTGAGTTAACTGGCCATTTAAATTGGACTAATTAATCATTAGAATTTTGATGATGAATGTTTCATAAAATGAAAGTTATATATCATTTTGGTTTCCAATTCTGCATGCAGCGTGTGATTGATGAGATGAACAGACTTGGCATCATGGTTGATCTATCACATGTCTCAAATGCCACTATGAAAGATGCTTTAGGGAGAACCAAAGCTCCCGTCATCTTTTCCCATTCCTCTGCTAAAGTAATTGAAGTTTTATTCACCTATTGCTTGCTATGTATTGAAATGATGTAGGCAACTGGGGTAAAATGATACTGTGTGCATTTGAAGTGTTCCAATTATTTATGCTTAATGGAATCTCTCAATTATTTTTACAGACCATTTGCAATCATCACAGAAACGTAGATGATGAAGTCCTTCAACTCGTGGTAAGCAATGTTTGTAAAAAATTGTACGGATTTCACTTACATAAAAACTTACTCGGTTTTTTAAATTGCCAACTTAGAGAGAAAATAATGGGATCGTAATGGTCAACTTTTACTCCCGATTTATTCAATGTGATAATCAAAAGAAGGCTACTATGGCTGACGTCGTCGGTAATTTCATTTTCAACGAGTATTTATGTTGTTTAAATACATTAAAGTTTGCTACATACATATAACCATAATGTTCTTGTACATAGATCACATTCAACATATCAGATCAATTGCGGGTGTAGACCACGTAGGAATTGGAGGAGATTATGATGGAGTGAATGAGTAAGAAAATCTACCATTGACTATTTTTTTGTCCCCATTATGTCAATCAGTCAATTTGTCTTAAAGTGTGTACATGACTCGTTATGAAAATAACTTAGAATGCCAACTGGATTAGAAGATGTGTCCAAGTATCCTGCCCTGTTTGAGGCACTGGCTAATACTGGTGAATGGTCGGATGACGACTTGAAAAAATTATCTGGTGGAAATTTACTCAGAGTTTTCAGAGATGTTGAATCGGTAAAGAAAAATTAAGTTTTTTCTTCGAGAAAAAAATGCAATAGACACTTATGAAACTATCCATGTTTATCAACAAATTTTGACAGGTTCGAGACCAACTCGCTTCAGAAAAACCAGTGGGAGATCTCATCACTAGGGAGGATATTGATCACACTGGTATCAGTACAGATTGTGTAACTGCTGACTTTGTGGATGACCCATTGAAAAAACATGAAGCAACTCGACGGAAACGAGATGTGGCTGGCAACAATGAAGAAACTAATTAAGAAACTATGTTTTCCCCAAAATTGCATTTGTCACCTTTAGTTAGTTTCTGGCTATGTATTACAGTTAACTGTTGTAATTCCGAGTCTTAATAATATTTTCATGCTGCAAAAAGTAAAGGATTTATAATGTGTAATGCAATTTATTATCTATTAATTAATTAACGCCACTTAATTATTCCAGTCAATTGCGAATTCTATTTTCACATGTAAGCCCGACATTTTTTAGTCCTGAGAATATTTCACATCATAATTATACGAGTAATAATAAAATTAGTTTGTTAAAACTTGCAATACAATTAAAAAAACATATTGAAGCTCCCTTAGATTAAATGTGGCAACACAGCCAGCATCACAGTTCGAGTCGAGCCAAAAAAGCGAGTTTATGTCAAGCCTGAAGTACAAAGTCTAACTTCTGGAGTTGAATCAGCTATAGGCGAATTATGAGAATGGGAAAGCTCCAGCAGCAGCTGATTTCTGTCATGTGAGTAAGAAAGTAAGTATGTTGCAAAGAATATGCGAAGGTGCAATGTGGTCACTACTACCACTTTGACTTTTCTTCAGTTTGTGTATACAATAATATTTTTTATAATATTGTGCATAACATAACATACATTTTCGTTTCAAGATGACTTCGAGAATTTTAAAACAAGTGATTGTGGCTGGAAAAAATGGATCAAAGTTAGGAAATTCTTGTTTGAGGAATTTTTCTACGGGTGATGCGAGCTTAGCTATACGAAATGTGACTGTGCTTGGAGCCGGTACTATGGGGGCTGGCATTGCTCAGGTTAATTTTTTTCCATGTTGTCCATAATGATATTTTGATTCAATTACATCCTCATGGGAAAACTTTTAGGTGGCTGCTCAATCCGGAAACAATGTAAACCTTGTGGACTTAAGCGAAAATGTGCTCAAAAAAGCGTCAGGAACAATCGAAAATAGTTTGAAACGAATTGCTAAGAAGCATTTTAAGGTTCTTACACTTGTATCTGCAGTTAAATTATTGTTTGGTTTATTATCGATATATTATGAGCATCGAAATTAATCCCCAGGATGATCCTGAAAAAGGAGAAAAACTTGTCCAAGCAACTTTGGGCAGGATAACATACATGACTGATGCAAAAAAAAGTGTCCAATCCGCCGATCTAGTTGTGGAAGCCATTGTTGAAAACTTGAAAATCAAACAAGACCTTTTCAAGTCTTTAGATACGGTAAAAAAACTTGAAATGAAAATCTATTTGTTCCATTTTCCACGTTAGGTACAGATTAATGTTATGAACTCAAATTCCCATGTGGATACTATAGGTAGCTCCAGAAAACACAATTTTTACAAGCAATACATCTTCCATTCCAATTACTGAAATAGCGGAATTCGTATCTAGAAAAGATCGTTTTGGAGGACTTCACTTCTTCAGTCCAGTTCCATTAATGAAACTTCTTGAAGTGATTCGAATCAAAGAGACAAGTGATGCAACTTTTAATGAAATGGAGTCTTGGGGAAAAAATATTGGTAAAGTAACCATCCGCTGCAAAGACACTCCTGGATTCGTTGTGAATCGACTTCTCATTCCATATTCCATGGAAGCTGTAAGAATGGTTGAACGCGGTAAAGTGATATTTAACTAGTGTGATCGGACACGCATGGCATAAGAAAAGGAGTTACCAATATGTTTCCAATTCTCAATTTAGGAGATGCAACACCACAAGATATCGATACTGCCATGAAACTTGGTGCTGGCTATCCAATGGGGCCATTTGAACTTGCCGATAATGTGGGTGTAGATGTTGGCCTTTTTATTGTCGAAGGTGACTTACTCAATCAACCAGTATAAAAAATTACTTGATTTGCATAGTCACTATTTAACTATTAATTTTGAATTAGGCAATATAGTGTAGTTAGTAGTTATAATGACTAAACTACTGTAGAATATACATGCACGAAATAAGTTTAGCATGATCTTTGATGTACTGACGAATTAATTGTGTAATATAGGATGGGAAAAGCGATTCCCCAACGATCCATTGTACAAAGTTCCCGAAATCACGAGAAAAATGGTTAAAGAAGGAAAACTTGGGAAAAAATCGGGAGAAGGATGGTACAAATATGACAACAAAAAAGTCTAAAATAGCTGTGAGCACCTTGCGTGTTTCATGATGCTGTACTTTATGTGATAATATGCGGCATCCTCTTTTTTTCTTAAAATTGTTGTTTACATTTTTCGAAAATTCTAACTCCTTTGTGCTTTGAAAACCATTGTGTGGAAATAAAGAAATCATGCGACTATTTCTTTGTTTTAGCTTCGTGAGTTGAACATTTGTATTATTTTTTTTTGCATTGGATTATAACATAGGAATTTCCAAAGGTGCTAGAATTGATGATATAATAGTTATATTCTAACACCTTGGGAATTTCCATGAAACCATTAGTGCAATTTTTGCACGAGAACGAACTGATTTTCTTCATGTGCATGTTCAAATCCTAATAAACATACAATCTGATTTATAGAATCTACGAAAAAGCATTTAATGAGCAAAATTACATTTGTTAGGTAATCAAATCAGTAACCATATTCGCTATTTGCACTGGATTGAACACAGTGATAAAATAAATTGCAATTCAACAGTAGATAAATTGCTTGTGAAGCAAATAAAAGCTATTAAATTAGGTGTAAGTATTGGAAAGACGCTTTTAAAATTAGAAACGAATTTTGCAATACATCCCCATAACTAACCTATTCCTAACCCAGCTGGAACATCAATCCCTTTATAAACCGGCCAATTGTTTCGAGGATAGAGTCATTGAAACATTTCCTTTTGGACAAAACACTTCATTTGTAAAAATTTTGTTTTCATATTTTACATCTTTTCAGTCAGGTCATAGAGCTAATAATGACTGCAATCACTGAATGGTTAGTATTGGTGACTGCAATTTTTTCAAGTGTATTATATTTCGTTGACAAATTTTCCAACACCAAAGAAAAAAAATTAAATCGACTGCCAGGTAAAGCAGGAGAGTAACATAAATAAAATGCATATAATAATATAACATAAAAAATTATTCCTTCTGTTAATCAGGACCAAAAGGACTTTCCTACATTTCAAATGTCATAAAGGTAGTGTTAAATCCCAAGTTGAAACATTATGACTTGTTAGCAGACCTAAACAAGCAATATGGAAGCATCTGTGGCCTGCAAATTGGAGAAAACTATGTTGGTAAGTCAAACCTTCCTTAGCTTATAAATATGGAACTGGAACATTCAATTTTAAAAATATTGTGCAAATGTAGTGTCTATTTCGGATATAAAAACTGCGAAAACCGTTATGAACTCGGAAAAATGGAGTGCTAGGATTCCATCAAAGAAATTCATGCTTGAAAGATCATTTGGAAAAAATTTAGGTATTAATTTTACTTGTCAACGTTTCAAAATATACTGCAAGAAGTTACATTCACATTCAAATGTTACATTGCCATCAGGAATTATCTGGTCAAATGGAGAAAACTGGAAAGAAGTTCGTCAGTACATTCTCAAAAATATCAAAGAAATCGGCGTCAGTAATATGATGTTCATGGAATCATTTATTCTGGATGAATTGAAGCATTTTATGCCATATTTTGACAACCTCGTTCAACAGCAACATGGATTAATTTACGTTAATCGACTGTTTAGTCTACTAACATTGAATTTAACTTTGAGTATGATTGCTGGCATTCGGTTTTCATATGATGACCAAGTTTTCCTTGAGTTGATGAAAGCCAGTGGAGATATGAACAAGATTATTCGACCTGGAATTAGTTTGTTGTCTATATTCCCTCCAGCAAGACATATTCCACATCTAACAGAGCATGACAAAATTATGGAAGTCCATTCTGGTCTGCAAACTTTATTTAAAGTGAGTTAAAATGCAAAATGAGTAGAATTTGAAATTAAGTTGGAGAATTGATGTAAAAAACATTTTTTGTAGAAAATTGTTGACGACCGAAGACAAAAAGGGATGTATAAAGATAATCCTAAAGATTTCCTAGATCGTTATCTGAAAGATATGGAGGAATATAAACATGCTGGGAAAGCTCTATTCACAGGTAAATTTTTTTTGAGCGTTGAACACTTTAGAACATCCTGGATTGAAGACTAAAATTTTTTAGTTTTTTTCCCAGAGGAGCAACTGCTGATGGTTCTGTTGGATCTTTTTTTCGCTGCAAGTGATACAACTAGTGCAGGTCTTGAATTCGCTATTGGGTACTTGCTTCAAAATCCTAATGTGATGGAAAAGACTCGGCAGGAAATTGATTTTGTGATTGGGGCAAATGGATCTCCTCAGTTGATTGATAAGAAAAGGTTGAATATTACACTAATAGTGAAAGCATGTCAAAGATACGTTAAAATAATTAATATGGTCATCACATGGTTTGGTTATTTAGAATGCCCTATACAGAAGCCATGAGTTTAGAAGTATTTCGATACTCTTGTATAAACCCTATAGCTGCACGAAGTCCTAAAGAAGATGCAAGTGTAAATGGATACTTCGTTCCAAAAGTAAGCAACTAAAAACACAGCAAACAATTTAAAAATATTTCCATTAACTTTCCATTGCACCCTTTAAACTGGAAATGGTTTCATAGGGATCATTAGTTGCCATTTCTCTACATGGAATACATTTCAATGAAAAAACTTGGGGTGATCCTTTAACATTTCGACCAGAAAGATTTCTGGACAGCAATGGCTCCATTGTCAATGCAGAAAAAATTATGCCATTCGGTCATGGTAAGCACTCGGGATTTTATTGAGAAATACAGAAACTGGTATCAACAAAGTTTGAATCAATTTTGTCCGGCACAGGAAAAAGGAGTTGTATTGGAGAAACTACAGCTCGTGCATCATTTTTTCTTGTCTTGGTCACCATGCTGCAGAAATTTAATTTCTCGAAATCAAAAACTCATTCAGGTCCAACTCTAGAGCCGGTAGTTGGGTTGATCAATTCTCCTGAACCATTTTATATGCAGGTTGAGCGAAGAATTGATTGCTAATTATGTGTTACTTCAAAAACGAAGAGAATTGTACAAAACTTGAAGGCTGATGAATGCAGCTTTGCCTACCATTACATGTATTAAACGCCATCTATAGAACATAATTGTTACTGCAAATTTTGTATTCAAATGTAATATAGAAATGAATGATTATGTTTTTCCCAAAAAGCTCAAGGATTAACCGGTGACTTTGCTTTCTTTTTGCAAATAAAATCGTCGGCAAAATCATAATCAAATTTATCTCTCGTCATGTTTATCTCCTTTATTGCGTGAAAAATTGCAGCGTAACTTCACATGGTAGATAATATGCACAAAACAAATACAACTTAACTCATACACAAACCTTACATTTAGCAAGGTCGCGGCAAACGGACAAGGGTTCCACATTTAAAAAAAATTAAATGGGTAAGAATAGCCAAAATAAATAGATTTTTTTATATCTAAGGATCATTTTATGTTTGTTGTTTGCACAGCATCTCGAGGATCTCATATAGGAAAATCAATTTTTGTTGGCCTTCTAGTCACCATTGCATTTATAGCAGTAGCTCTTGTCCCTTGGTACACGAGTAAAACTAAAAGTCAAAATGATGATGATTTATCCGAAGAGACTGTTACAGAAGATTATAGTGAGGAAAATGATTCAGAAGAGCGAATGAGAAGTGTTGCAAATACAAAACAAACTCTTACTTTAATATTTGAAAAGCAGGATAAAAATTCAGTCCATAAGCTTAAGAATGAGCGCTTTGTCAAAAAATATTCCATCCTTTCAGCAAAGTACGGCAATTAAAAAATAATTCTAGCTAAAGCTAAACTTGAATGCTGAATTACTATGAAGCTTTCTAAATCTAAATTTCTACAGGACGAACAATTCACTGTTCAAAGACGTAAAGTTTGTAGCTTATGAATAAGTTTTCAAAGCTGATTTACTGGATGCGGATTGTGAATATCTTGTGCACAGGTTTAATGCGAAAACAATTTAATGACTACTGAAAAAAGTGTATGTCTAAATGGTATAATACATGTTTTCACGTTTTTTCAGATCCCCTACATTGAGTAATTAAATGTGCAAACTCTGAAATCTCCCTCAGGCGAATTATCCAATCGCTTTCATAATTTCATAACTTTACCAAGTTAATAAAAGAAAGTTATATTTTATTATAAAAAGCAGCTGGAAGTCTTTATCTTTTCATTTCACAACCATGAATACATAAATATATAAAAGCTGCAAGTAACGCATGCACATTGGGATTGAACGGACCTAATTTTTGTTAAATTATCAAGAAATAAAATAGGAAATGGTACACTATATTCCGCTTAACCTCTCATTAAAGATGTATCAATTCTACCTTAATCATGTTTTACACTGGTACCTCACTCCCTGTACGGTAAACCGTGGAAATCGTCTTTGCATTGTTAACTGCCTCTGCAATACTTTATCACCAGCTTATAAACCGGCTTGTGCACCTATTCTCATGTAAAAACTGAGTAGTGGCAGTGAAGCTAAGAAGTTCAGTCATTCATCAGTTACCAACATTGACACTTCACTTCTAGAACACACTCGGTTGTGATGTTAATTAACTTGTGACACGAAAATCATAATTGACATTACATTTTTCTAGTGCTACCAAAAAAAGTATGTAGGTCAGAGTGAGTGAGAAACCAAAAGTCTGTGAAGGCCTGAGATTTTAAAGTGCATTAAGTTTTCTGTGTGTTATTCAGGGTTGCAAAGATACCAAAATGAGTTCAAAACTGATGTACAAACATAACTATCATGCACTTACAGCAGTACTACTACTGCCACTAATTTTGGTTCCAAATTTTGTCCATTCCAGTCCTCAATTCACAGGTATCGATTTTTTTCTGGTAGCTCCGGTTCAAACAAGTGTAATTTAATTTTTAGCATTTATTTTTGATAAAACTGTTGTTGACCCAGATTAGTAATAACAAACCTTGTTCAATAATTTCCTCGGCCAAAATCATTTAAAACCCATTGGGACTGGTGGCTTCTGATAGTTTTCCCATGCAAAATTCCCGTTAGATATTCTTCATGCAATAATATTGTGGCATTCCCACTCCGCTACGGTTCAGTTCACATGTTTCCATTATGCTCTCACAACGATATGTAAAGAATCATGGTGCGAAATGTTGTCAACGAGCGGTAATATACCTGCTCTATGTAACTTGCTAAACACAGAATGGGTACCTTACAATTTGTTTCTTACTACTTGCTAACAATGATGGTTGGCACACATGCTGTCTATGGATTACAGCAACGGGCACAATTCTTCGCATTCTGCATTATGACTAAAAGCAAAACCGGTTGCAAATTCACAGAGATAAATCGTTTTGCGTTTTTACACCCACAACAATTTTTGAGGTCAGGTTGTTCGAATTTGGTATGCAATGTCCAATTGCGAGAGCATTTCTGAAACCGAAGAATTCATTATAGTACATTTAGAATCAGACGACTTCCACGCTTAACAAAATATTTATGGAATACTTTAAATACATGAAAAGTTATTGGACATGCCGCATGAAGAAGATTAATTACTCATTTAATTTGTTTGTCACCCATCCAGGGAGATCAGGACACATCTCACCCAAAGTATGCACCTCTACAAAATTCCCAGAGCTAACGGGGATTTGCATGATCAGCTTAGAATGCCAGCAAAGATCAGGAACAGTTATAGGGGCTTGTGCAGACGGGCCATTGTTTGGTGCATGTTGTCACGCTCCAAGTGAGCCACCACAACCTGGGGCACACCAAAAAACCAGTTTAGAGCCACAAAAAGCAGATGAAATAGTGGCAGCTCAACTAACAAGTAGTAAAGATGTTGAGAATTTGACAAAAACTACATTGGAGACCACTTTACCTAAAAAAGACAATGATGTGGATGAATCGGTTTCCAAAGAAATGATTCAGAACGATGTAGCCGCTACAAAATCTATCACCACAGAAGTTCCTACCACTACAATCATGCCCAAAGCTCCAGAAAAAGCTATAAATACAGTCGCCAAAGTAAATTCTCCAATTTTTAGGGTGATAGAGAAACCTGTAGTTAAACCTGTGGAGGTAACTACAACTACCGCAAAATTTGTAGAAGAAGCTAGAGCTCAGTCTGTAAAGTTGAGCAACAAAGATGAAAAAATCATGGAAGAATTGATAGTTGGAAGCAATGAGCAGCTAGTTACTAGTCGTACAGTAGAGAAATCAGAAGACCAGAATATAAACTTGGCGGAACAGTTGTTTCCTGTAATCCGTAGAAAATTAGAAAAGGCAAAAGAAGTTAAGAAAGAGGAAAATCTGGGTCAAATAGGGGCAGACTTTCTTATGGTGGCAGATTCCTTCAGTTCTAAAAAGAAAAAGGAAGAAGATACAAAATTTGAAGAAAGTACACCAGTATCAAAGGTAAAAGAAGTAGCCAAAAAAACTACTGATGAGGATTCGGAAGATCAAGATTCTGATGAAACAGATTCTCAAGAAAACTGGGAAGAGAATCTTAATGACTTTGTGAGTCAGGTAGAATTGATTTAGCAGGGGTTTTAGATGGCTTTGTCATAAATTTCTGATTAATCCATAGTACTGTACAGCTACAGCTACAGCATATCAAAGGAGGGTATCGGTATCGGAATTACATGTGCGAAAAAAAATTGAGATAAAACAATTATTTTGTAGCGCTTAAAATTCTGCATCGAATGGTTGTTTCAGTTTTTGAAAAAAGTCTAAAATTATCCCGTGGGGGGAAAAATTAAAAATTGAATGCATGGGGGAGATAGGGAAACGGCTGATTTTGAAATCGCGATTTGGAGATGAGCGCCAACGATTTCAAAAGTGTAACTAGTACCATTCGAAAGAGAAAGGTCCAAAGCATATTTTAAATTTCAAAATCAGCCGTTTCCCTATCTCCCCCATGTATTCAATTTTAATTTTCCCCCAAGGGATAATTTTAGATTTTTTTCGAAAACTGAAACAACCATTCGATGCAGAATTTTAAGCGCTACAAAATGATTGTTTAATCTCAATTTTTTTCGCACATGTAATTCCGATACCCTCCTTTAATCTGTGACGAAAAAATTGTCCACAAAAATTAGTAATTTCGATTGGAAATTTATTACACGCGATCAGGCTCCTAAAGCTGATAATTTCTTAGAAACAAATCACTTACACATCATTTTAATGTTTTTCTATAGGTGGTGAACGGAATAGCAGAAGGACTAGAAAAAAGCAAACAAGAAAACGTCATCTTGAATGCTGACAAAGCATTACCAGCTGAACACAAGTCAGAAACAGATACTAGTTCCGAAGAGAAATCAATCAGAGCCGATTTATCCGAAGAAACTGAAGAAGAGACTATTGAGCCCAGAAAAAATGTTAAGGTGGACAAAAAGTCTGGCAGCGAAAAATCATCCAAGAAATCTACGAAAACCAAAAAGAAGAAGACCCAATCTAAAAAGAACATGTTAGACTATCGCAAACGTACGACAACTAACACAATCACTAAGGGTACACCCGATGCTGTGTAAAGTCGTAAATTTCTACGTGCGTAAATCTCTCAGCCAATCAGAGCAGACTTCCAACTTCTCCTTACTGATCTGATTGGCTGGGAGATTTACGCACGTAGAAATGTACGACTTTATACCTTGTGCGCAAAAAGGAGGTAAATTTTATCCTATCCTACTACACAAATTTATCACACACAGGACAGGAAAAATTTACCTCCTTTTTCCGCACAAGGTATACACGGCTTCGGGTGTACCCCTACTTAACCTACTCATCATGGATGTTTTTGCCCAGTTTTTTGTGCTTTAACTGTAAAATGGTTTTTTGCTGTATTTCTAGATTGCGGAGTACGACCATTAATTAAATCAGGTCGAAGTGGAAGAATTGTTGGTGGTCGACCTTCCCGTGTTGGGTCTTGGCCCTGGTATGCTCTAGTCAAAGAGTCTTATTGGTGGGGACTTTTCTCAAAAGTTAAATGTGGTGGTGTTCTCATCAGTCCTAGACATGGTAAGTAGTTCAAATTTTGTAAAAGAAACCTAAAATTAACCTAACTTACCTTACTTACTTACTTATAAAAGTATGCAACTAACTAATGCACTAAGCTAAGGCTCGCTATGAGGATTCAACTAACTAATGCATTAATGCTCGCTAAAATATTCTTCAAATAACTTATTTGCTATGAGTTGCTAAGCAATATGAAAATTTAATTGGTCCAATTTTGCCGCTTC
>Ga0210040_10009090_pt1 | contig 11623 bp, 11 predicted proteins | sample CryGeyCG12114_NA_FD_185462 | JGI IMG/M metagenome (GOLD analysis project Ga0210040, IMG submission 185462) | Groundwater microbial communities from aquifer - Crystal Geyser CG19_WC_8/21/14_NA (SPAdes) (version 2) | ecosystem: Environmental > Aquatic > Deep subsurface > Groundwater | place: USA... | reverse complement strand
ACGGCGGGGAGGTCGGTGAGCCGGTCGCGGAGCAGCGGCTCGAGCAGCCGCAGCACGGTGGCCGTCCCGGCGAGCGACGCGTCCACGGTCGCCAGGCCACTGTGGCTGCCGAAGTCGTCGCGCCCGGTGAGCTGCACCTGCAGGGCGTTCTCGGAGATCTCGTGGGCCCGGATCGCCATCGTCAGCGGATCCAGCTGCGCATGCGCGAACACGCCCTCGAGGCGGCCGACGTCGACCCGCAGCCGAGTGGCCGCGGGCAGGAGGGTCGAGGTCGCCTCGTCGCGCCACAGACCCCGCTCGACGCGGTGGAAGCCGGTCCAGTCGGCATCGTGGACGCCGCCCGGCAGACCCGCCGGCTCGCCGTTGATCGCCCCGTCCAGGTCGCCGAACGCGCCGTACGCCGCGCCGAGCCGCTCGTAGTCGAGGTGCGCCCGCAGCCAGTCGGTGCGGGCAGCGACACGGTCCCCACCGGCGATGGCGGCCTGCAACCGGTCCACGTCGCGGGTCAGCGGTCCGAGCCGAGTGCGAACGTAGGCCTCGTAGCCCCGGGTGGCCCCGACGAGGTCCGCCTGGTCCACCGGCAGCACCCCGGGGGCGGGATCGCTGGTGGATCCACGGAGAGTGACGACCGGTCCGGTGACGGCGGCCTCGTCCTCCATCAGGCACCGGAACGCGTAGCGTCCCGCGCCGAGGCGGACCGTCAGGCTGGTGCGCGTGCCGGGGCCCACGGGTTCCACGTCGCCGTACACCGCACCGGCGCCCTTGCCGGCTGCGTCGCCCATGCCGACGAGCTGCACCTCACCCGCACGGCTGTCGGTGTTGTGCAGCGAGAACCGCTGCTGGCCGGCGGCGCCGCCGGTCCAGCCGGCCCCGCACGCGGTCACCGACACCCCGACCTCGCGGGCCGTGACCCGGCTGCCGGGACTGCTCGTGGCGGCAGGTCGGGCGTCGGAGCAGCCGGCCAAGGCGAGGACCGCCACGACGGCGGCTGCGGGTCGGAGGATCTGCACCGGGCCGATGCTAGGTGTCTACAAGGTCATCATCTGGGGGCGAACGGGACAGTTCACCGACGGTTCACCGATCCGCCGGGTGGGCGTCACCGGGGGCCCCACGCCGAACGGCGGACCCGAGCAGCGCCAGGCTCTCCGCGGCGGAGGTCAGGCGTCGTAGTCGACGGTGACAGCGTCGGTGACCGGGTAGGACTGGCAGGTCAGCACGTACCCCCGGGAGACCTCGTCGTCGTCGAGTGCGTAGTTGCGCCGCATGTCCACCTCGCCTTCGGTGACCCGCGCCCGGCAGGTCCCGCACACGCCGCCCTTGCACGCGAACGGCAGGTCGGCGCGGGTCGTCGCCGCCCCGTCGAGCACCGACACCGCGCGGGACACCGCAGCGGTGGTGGTGCGGCCGTCGAGGACCACGGTGACCTCGCTCGCGTCGCCGGGCACCGCGGCGACCTCACGGCGTACCTCCGGAGGGGGCTCGTCGACGTGGAACAGCTCGACGTGCACCCGCTCGCGCGGCACACCGAGCTCCGCCAGCACCTCGCGGGCGGACGTCACCAGACCGTAGGGACCGCACACCCACACGTGGTCGACGGCGGCGAGCGGGACCAGTGCGCCCAGCAGCCGGCGCAGCCGGTCGGCGTCGAGACGCCCGGAGAACAGCTCCACCTCGCGCGGCTCGCGGGACAGCACGTGCACGAGGTCCAGCCGCGGCCCGTGGAGGTCCTTGAGGTCGGCGAGCTCCTCGGCGAACATCACCGACCGGCTGGTGCGGTTGCCGTAGACGAGGGTGACCCGGGCGTCCGGGTGGGTGAGCACCGAGGCCGCGACGGACAGCACCGGCGTGATCCCCGAGCCGGCCGCGATGCACAGGTGCCGGGCGCCCTCGGCCGGGTCGGCGCGGAACCTGCCGGTCGGGGTGGCCACCTCCACGACGTCGCCCGGACGCACCTCGTGCACGAGCCAGGTGGAGAACAGCCCGTCGGCGACCTCGCGGACGCCGACGCGCGGCCGGGCGCCGACGGGGGCGCAGATCGAGTAGGAGCGCCGCTGCTCCACGCCGTCGACGGTACGCCGCAGCGTCACCGACTGGCCGGCCGCGAACGCGTACTCCTCGCGCAGGCCCGCCGGCACGTCGAACGTGACGGCGACGGCGTCCTCGGTGAGGTGGTCGACCTCCGCAACGGTGAGCTCGTGGAACGTCGCCCGAGGGGTGGAGAGCAGCGTCATCAGATCTCCTTGACGTGCTCGAACGGCTCCAGGCAGCTCGCGCAGCGGTAGAGCGCCTTGCACGCCGTGGCACCGAACTCGGAGGTGAGGTCGACGTCCACGGAGTCGCACCGCGGGCAGCGGACCTGCCGGCGGACGGGGACGAGTGTCAGGGGGACCGGCCCGGACCGCGGTTCCACCGGACCGGGCGCCGACAGGCCGTGCGCACGCAGCTGCTCGAGGCCGTGCTCGGAGATCCAGTCGGTCGACCACGCCGGCGACAGACTGACCTTCACCTCGACGTCGTCGTAGCCCGCGCCCCGCAGCGAGCCGACCAGGTCGTCACGCATGGTCGCCATCGCGGGACAGCCGGAGTAGGTCGGCGTGATGGTGACGGTGACCCGGTCGCCGTCTACCCGGACGTCGCGGAGCACGCCGAGGTCGGCCAGGGTCAGCACCGGCAGCTCCGGGTCGACGACCGTCCGGGCCACGGTCCAGGCGTCCGGGCGGGCATCCGGGCGTGCATCCGGCCGGAGCCCGGAGACCGGGCCTGCGAGGGAGGAGGCCACCGTCACCACCGTCCCGACGGGTGGGCGCGGGCAACCACCTGCATCTCGGCGAGCAGCCGACCCATCGCCTCGGTGTGCCGACCGTGGCGGCCGGCGCCGCCCGCGACCGGACCGGACTGCGGCACCTGTGGACGGTCGACACCGCTGACGGACAGCACCTGGTCGAGGACGACGCCGACCTCGGCCTCGAGCCCGGCGGGGTCGACGCCGAGCCCCTGCTCGGCCACCAGCCGCTCCACCGGGTGGGTGCGGAACATCTCGTCGTGCAGCGGCCACACCAGCGCGAGGGCGGCAAGCAGCCGCGAACGCGACTCGTCGGTGCCGCGGGCCAGGGTCAGCACCCAGCGACCGGCGTGGTCGCGGTGGTAGGTCAGCTCCTTGACCGCCTTGGCCGCGACGGCGGCGAGCACGGCGTCGCGGCTGGCCGTCAGCCGCTCCATCAACGCCAGCCGGCAGCTGGAGAACACCAGCAGCCGGACCATGGTCACCGCGAAGTCACCGCCGTCGGTGAGGCTCGGCGGCTCGACGAACCGGACGTTGCGGAAGGCCGCCTCGTCGCGGAAGAACGCCAGCGCGTCCTCCGGGGGCACCGGCGAGCCCGGCGGGAGCACCGGCACGACCGACGGGTCGGCGGCGGCCGCACGGCTCAGCAGCAGCCGCGCCTGCCCGAGCAGGTCCAGGGCGATGTTCGCCAGCGCGATGTCCTCCTCGAGGTCGGGCGCGTTGCTGGTCCACTCCGAGAGCCGGTGCGCGTAGACCAGCGCGTCGTCGCCGAGCATCAGGCAGTACGCCGCCAGCGCCGCGGCGTCCGCACCCTCCGGCACGGTGGCGTCCACCCCGGCCAGCGGGTCCTCGGTGGGCAGGTCGAGCGACGTGCCGAACGCCCACTGGCTCTCACCGCCGTCGCTGCCGTCGTCGCCGAGCAGCCCGGCGTAGGCGTTCTCGTGGTCAGGCACATCCACTCCCAGAGGTCGGGGTGAGCTCACAGGTGCGGTACGTCGTCGGCGATGGCGTAGAACGTCGGGTGCCGGTAGACCTTGTCGGCCGCCGGGGCGAAGAACGGATCCTTCTCGTCCGGGCTGGAGGCCGCGACGGCGTCCGCTCGGACCGCCCAGATGCTGACCCCCTCGTTGCGACGGGTGTAGACGTCGCGGGCGTTGCGCAGCGCCATCTCGTCGTCGGCTGCGTGCAGCGACCCGACGTGCACGTGGTTGAGCCCGCGCTTGCCGCGCACGAAGATCTCATACAGCGGCCACTCGCCCCTCGGCTGCTCACCGAGGCCGGTCGGCACACCCGCCAGCGGCACCGCGCCGTGCCCGCCGTCGGCGCTGTAGTCGCGTGCCTGGTAGTCGCGTTCCTGGGTCATGCCGACGCTCCTTGCCGGGCGGCGAAGGCCAGGGCCGCCTCGCGGACCCAGGCGCCGTCCTGGTGGGCGCGTCGCCGGTGCGCGACCCGCTCGGCGTTGCAGGGACCACCGCCCGTCACCACGGTTGCGAACTCCTCCCAGTCGGGCTGACCGAAGTCGTGGGCGCCGCGCTCGGCGTTCCAGCGCAGCTCCGGGTCCGGGAGGGTGACGCCGAGCGCCTCGGCCTGGGGGACGGTCATGTCCACGAACTTCTGCCGCAGCTCGTCGTTGGTGTCACGCTTGATGCCCCACGCCATCGACTGCGCGGTGTTCGGGGAGTCGGCGTCGGGCGGACCGAACATCATCAGCGCCGGCCACCAGAACCGGTCGACCGACTCCTGCACCATCGTGCGCTGCCCGTCGGTGCCGCGCATCATCGTCGCGAGCAGCTCGAAGCCCTGCCGCTGGTGGAAGGACTCCTCCTTGCAGATCCGTATCATCGCCCGCCCGTAGGGGCCGTACGACGTGCGGCACAGCGGCACCTGGTTGCAGATCGCCGCCCCGTCCACGAGCCAGCCGATGGTGCCCACGTCGGCGTACGACAGCGTCGGGTAGTTGAAGATCGAGGAGTACTTCTGCTTGCCCTCGACCAGCTTCTCGGTGAGCTCCTGGCGGGACGCGCCGAGGGTCTCGCAGGCGGAGTAGAGGTAGAGCCCGTGACCGGCCTCGTCCTGCACCTTGGCGAGCAGGATCGCCTTGCGGCGCAGCGACGGCGCACGGGCGATCCAGCTCCCCTCGGGCTGCATGCCGATGATCTCCGAGTGCGCGTGCTGGGCCACCTGGCGCACCACGGTCGCCCGGTAGGCGTCGGGGACCCAGTCGCGCGGCTCGATGCGGTCGCGTCGGGCGAGCGTGGCCTCGAACCCGGCCAGCAGGTCGTCCTCGGAGCCAGCTGCCTCCGGTGCCGTGGTCATGGGGCCTCCCGCGGTGAATAACCGACCGATCGGTCAGTATCAGTTTGGCACGCGGGTGCGACGAGGGCAACGGGCGCCGTCGCAGTCAGTGGGCGCTCCAGCCGCCGTCCATCACCACGGAGGAACCGGTGACGGAGGTGGCCGCGGGCGAGCAGAGCCACGCCACCGCATCGGCGACCTCGGCCGGCTCCAGCAGCCGCTTCAGCGCTGCCGGCGCGAGCAGCACCTCGGAGACGACGTCCTCCTCGGCCATTCCGTGCGCCGCCGCCTGGTCGGCGATCTGGCCCTCCACCAGCGGCGTGCGCACGTAGCCGGGGGCCACGCAGTTGCTGGTCACCCCGTGCTCGGCGCCCTCGACCGCGATGACCTTGCTCAGGCCCTCCAGGGCGTGCTTGGCCGTCACGTAGGCCGACTTGTACGGCGAGGCGCGGTGCCCGTGGATCGAGCTGATGTTGACCACCCGGCCCCAGCCGCGCTCGTACATGTGCGGCAGCGCCCCCCGGACCAGCCGGAAGGGTGCCTCGACCATCAGCGCCAGGATCAGCGAGAACGTGTCGACCGGGAAGTCCTGGATGGCGGCCACGTGCTGGAGACCGGCGTTGTTGACCAGGACGTCCACGTCGAGGTCAAGGGCGTCCACGGCCTCGAGGTCGGACAGGTCGCACACGACCGCCGTACCGCCGACACCCTCGGCCACGGCGCGGGCCGCCTCGGCGTCCCGGTCGACCACGACGACGGCCGCACCGTCCCCGGCCAGCCGCTCGGCGCAGGCCCGGCCGATGCCGGATGCCCCACCGGTGACCATCGCGCGACGACCGGAAAGAGGCGACGTGGCTGTCATGCGGAGGACGCTACGCGCTCGCCGGCCGACCGCGGTGGGCGATGACCAGCCCCAACGCGGAGGCGATGAGAGCCGAGACCGCACAGATCACGAAGAGCACCCGGTAGCCGCCGAGCGAGGGCACCTCGGCCGGACCGAGGCTCATCGTGATGGAGGCGAGGATGCTGCCTCCCACCGCGCTGGCCAGCGTGCTGCCGAGGGCGCGGGCCAAGGTGTTGATGCCGTTCGCGGCGGCGAGTGCTGCCGCCGGTGTGTGGCTGTTGATGAGGGTGGGGAGCGTGGCATAGCCGATCCCGGTGCCCGCGCCGACGATGCTCGCGCCGACGACGACCTCCCACAGGTGGTCCACCAGGCCGATGCGGACCAGCAGCCCCGCTGCGACGATGACACCGGAGACGGCGAGGACGCGACCAGCGCCGATCGTGACGCACAGCCGGGCCGCCACCGGCGCGAGCAGCAGCATCAGAATGCCGCTGGGCAGCAGGCACAGGCCGGCCGTGAGGACCGAGGAACCGAAGCCGTAGCCGGTCGCCTCGGGCGCCTGCACGTAGTTGGCCGTGCCGACGAAGCTGGCGAACAGCGCGAAGCCGAAGAACGTGCTGGCGACGTTGGTCATCGCGACCGGCGGGTTGGCCAGCGCGGTGAGGTCCACGAGCGGCGAGGACACGCGCCGCTCGACCACCACCAGCAGCACGACCAGCACCACGGAGGCGACGAGCAGGCCGATGACCCGGGCCGACCCCCAGCCCCAGGAGGCGCCCTGGGACAGCGGCAGCACCAGGCAGAACAGCCCACCGGCGAGCAGCACGACACCGGGCACGTCGATCGACCGGCTGCCGCTGGTGCCAGGCTCACCGACGAGCATGAGCACCATGGCGATGCTCAGTGCCGCACCGACCGCGCCGATCCAGTACAGGACGTGGTAGTCGGCGTTGTCAGCGATCAGGCCGGCCAGCGGCAGCCCGAGCGCGCCGCCCACCCCGAGCATCGCGCTGATCAGCGCGGTCGCCGACGCCTTGCGCTCGGCAGGCAGCACGGAGGCCAGCAGGCTGATGCCCAGGGGGATGGCCGCCGACGACAGACCTGCCACCGCACGCCCCGCGATCATCACCTCGGGGTTCGACGTCAGGGCCGAGACGAGGGAGCCCGCGGCGAGCGCGCCCAGGCTGAGGACGAGCACCAGGCGGCGACCGAAGATGTCGGCGAGGCGGCCCAGGATCGGCACGGAGATCGCGGCGACGAGCAGGGTCGAGGTCAGCAGCCACTGCGCCTCGGTGGGCGAGGCGCTGATGTCGGCGGCGATGGTCGGGATGACCGGAAGGATCAGGGTCTGGGCGAGCGCCGCCATCAGGGCGCCGAGCCCCACCGCGACGATCTCGAGGTTGGCGTGCAGGGGCGACAGAGGCGCCGTGGTCCGGGCGTCGCTGGTGGTGGTCACGAGATCTCCTGGGTGGTCTGGCGGCTCCCCGCACCAACTAGCCGATCGGCTAGCCGCGACCGAAGATAGCCGATCGGCTAGGGTGTGGCAAATGTTCGCACGGCAAGTGCGCAGGTGACGACAGGATCGGAGGACCGGAGGTGACGAGCCCGATCGATCCGCGCGGCGGTGCCCGGCGACGCGTGCTCGACGCCGCGCTGGAGCTGTTCGCGGAGCACGGGGTCAGCGGCACGTCGCTGCAGATGATCGCCGACCGGATCGGGGTCACCAAGGCCGCGGTCTACCACCAGTTCCCTGCCAAGGACGACATCGCGCTCGGACTGCTGGAAGGGGTGTTCTCCGCGCTGGACGGCCTCACCACCCGGGTCGAGTCCAGCCCCACGGAGCAGCGTCGTGACCTCCTCGTCGACGGCATCGTGCGCGTGATGGTCGGTCAGCGCCAGGTCACCGCCGCGCTCTACCGAGACCCCGAGATGGAGCGGATCGTGGCCGACGACCGGGCCCTCGCGGCCATCCGACGCCGGCTCGACCACCTGCTCGACCCGTCCGAGGACCGGGCCGACGGGGCACGGCGCCACCAGCTGCGCCTGGGCTGGGCGGTGATCGGGTCGGGGTTCACCCGCGCCGTCGCGGACCCGCAGTTCTGCGACGTACCCGACGAGGAGCTGGTGGCCGAGCTGGTCGCGCTCGCCCACCGCATCCTCGACGAGCCCGGCTCCCTGCCTCCCACACCGACACCGACACAGTCGACCGACGAGATGCACGTGACGACGGAGGCCCCCCGTGCGCGGTAGCCCATGGGCCTCGATCGGCACCCGTCTCGCGAGGCGGACCGCTGGCCACGCGACCGCACCGGAGCCGGACATCGGTGCGACCCTGCCGCCGCCGGTGCTCTCGTGGGTGCGCAGCGTGCTGCCGCACCCGGACCTGGTCGCGACTCCGCCCCAGACTCAGATGGCGAGCGCCCGCGGGCGGGTGGTCCACGAGCTCGCCGATCACCGCGGGCAGGCGTGGTACCTCAAGATCGAACCGCGGGTCCGGGCGTGGGAGCGTGAGGTGCACGCGTACCGCCAGTGGGCCACCGCGATGCCGGGGCTGACGCCCGCCATGCCGTTCGCCCAGCGCGAGCTGCAGACGATGCTGCTCACCGCCGTCCCAGGTGAGGCTTCCAGTGGCCGGGACCTGGACCACCACCGGCGGGCGGGGTCGTGGCTGCGGCACTTCCACGGCGCCGAGCCGCCTCGCACCCACCGGGCGCCCTTCACCGGCGGCCGCCGGCTCGACCGGATGCGCCAGCGGCATCCACACGCAGTGCAGGACGCCGAGTTCGAGTTCGCCCGCGGGGCCGTGGCGCTCCTGGAGAGGCGTCCGGAGCTGGAGCCGCTCCTCGTGCCCGGTCACGGTGATTTCCGCCCGCACAACTGGCTGGTCGACGGTGCGGGACTGCTCCGGGTCATCGACTTCGGCGACTCCGGCTTGCACCCGCCCACCCGCGACTTCGCGGCCCTGGCCTACGGGTGGTGGCAGCGCCTGCCCGGCGCCAAGGATGCCTTCCTCGCGGGGTACGGGCGGGAGCTGACACAGGAGGAGGAGCAGGCCGTGTTCGCCCGCAGCTGCCACCGGGCCCTGTGGGACATCTTCGAGGGTCATCGGCTCGGCGTCCGTCCCAGCATCCGGCGTGGGCGTCGCCGGCTTCGCGCGCTGGTCGACTCGGCCCACGAGGGGTGACGACCCCGCCGGTCGGCACCGGCGAGGGCACGCACGGACCCGGGTCAGCGCCCGGGTGCGGTCACTCGCTCGCGCGCAGAGCGGTGTCGAGGTCGTGCTCGCTCCGGTCGCAGTCCCGCCCGTGTGACTTGGCCAGGTAGAGCGAGCGGTCGGCGACGGCCACCGCGTCCTCGACATCTCGTCCGCTCGTGCACGCCGCCAGACCGGCGGAGAAGGTGACGCCGGGGTGCAGGAGTCCCCAGCTCCGGTGCAACCGGGTCAGCAGCACCGTGGCCGCCGGGACCGTGGTGTCCTGGAGCAGCAGCATGAACTCCTCGCCACCGAAGCGGCCCGCGAAGTCACCGTCGCGCAGCTCCGCCCGCAGCATCGCCCCGAAGTCGGCGAGCACCCGGTCGCCCAGCAGGTGTCCGTGGATGTCGTTCAGCGTCTTGAAGTGGTCGAGGTCGCAGATCACCACGACGTCGCCCGGCTGGCAGACGGCGAGCCGCAGGTCGATCTCCCGCCGGTTGCCGACCCCGGTCAGCACGTCGGTCTGGGCGGCCGAGCGGAGCGCCTGGGACAGGCGGCGTTGCTGGGCGGTGAGGAGGGACAGCAGCTCGGCGAGCAGGGTCCAGATGACCGCGGCGATGATCAGACGGACGCTGGTGATCCGGGTGAGCCCGTCGTTGGCCGACACGTAGGCAGCTCCCAGCACCGGCAGCAGGACGACGATCGTCCCCGACCGGTGCACCAGCCCGACGTACGTCGCGCACAGCACCAGGACGCCGGTCAGCGGCGCCGCCACCGTGGCCGCTGTCTGCGACAAGGCCACCAGGCCACCACAGACGAGAATCGGGAAACAGAGGGTGGCGGAGGGCGACAGACGGTCCCACGGGACCGGGCGGCTACCGACCAGGGCGAGCACCATGACCACGCTGATCACACCCAGCGCCGACCACCCGACCACGTCGGGTCGCAGCAGCGCAGCACCGACGGCCACCGTGACCCCGGCGCCGGCGAGCAGCAGCTGGCCTCCGAGCACCGGACTCAACCCGTCGGGTCCGAGGATGAGCAGACTCGACAGCCGCTTCGCCGACATCCAGCGCCCCGCCTCACGCCGGCGGCGTTCTGCTGCACCCATGAGGTGATGATCGGCACGTCCGGGGGCGGACTTGAGCCCCGTGACGGCCCCTCGGTCGGGGCTCCCCCGGGGGCGCACCCCCACGCCGTACCGGGGATCGCGCCGAGCGGGGTTTGGACGCCGGGACCCAGGGCACTGCGCTGCACAGGCTTACATCGTAAGTCACCGGTGGACACCTTCAGGAGGCAGCACGTGCGGAGATGGCTGCGGGCAGCGGCGGGTGCTGCGACCGAGTGGTGGCTCAACCCTGGATGCCCCATCTGCGGGCGGGCGACCCGCGACATCGAGGGCCACGTCCGGACCGAGCACGCCGAGCTGCCGGGACTGTCGGGACGCCGGTGAGCGCGAGCACGACTGACGACGGCGGTCGTCGGGAACCTTCTGCGGCGGCACTGCCGCCGGCCCCTCGCTGGCGTGACGGTGACTGCTCGGCGGGGCTCCTCGCCGAGGTGGCCCACCTGGTGGCCGGCCGACTGGCGGCCGGTGTCGAGCACGCCGAGCACTGACGGCGGATCTTGCTACCTGGGGGCGAATCTGGCGACGGCCTCCGGCGTGACGGGGGTGAAGAAGTTCACCAGGTTGCCGTCGGGGTCCCGGACGAGGAGCGACCGGTTGCCCCACGGCATGGTGGTCGGAGCTTGCACGACCTCCGCGACGTGGCCCACGAGACGTGCGTGGACCGCGTCGACGTCGTCCGCGCGGAACTCGACGATCACCGACCTGTTGTCCGCGGCACGCGCGGCACCCTCGGCGAAGAGGGCGACGGTGCGGGTGCTCCCCATCGCCACGGTGGCCTTCGCAGTGACCAGCTCCGCGAAGTCCGGGGTCGACCACACCGCTCGGCCGCCGGTGGCCAGCTCGTAGAAGCCGACGAGCCGGGTCAGGTCATCGGTGATGAGACGGATCGAGACGAAGTCCATGTGGGTGCTCCTGGGGTGAGGTCGGGCTGTCCCCAGAACGGTAGCGCGGGTACAGGACACCTTCCGCCCGGTATGAGTGGCAATCTCTGACCCATGACCCGGTCCACCTCGCGGGTGCTCGCGCTCCTGGAGATTCTCGAAGGAGGCGGCCAGCACACCGTGCCCGAGCTCGCCCGACGGCTGGCTGTCGACGAGCGCACGGTCCGCCGCTACGTCGGCCACCTGCTGGACATCGACGTGCCGGTGACCAGCACCCGGGGACGGTACGGCGGCTACCGGCTCGCGGCCGGGTACCGCGTGCCGCCCCTGATGCTGACCGACGAGGAAGCTCTCGCGGTCCTGCTCGGGCTCGTCGTCGGTCGCCGGAGCGGGATCGCGACGGCAACCGCGGAGGCCGGCGACACCGCCGCGGGCAAGATCCGGCGGGTGCTGCCGGTCGACACCGCGCGTCGCCTGGACGCCCTCCTGGAGACCCTCG
>Ga0210040_10009089_pt1 | contig 11624 bp, 11 predicted proteins | sample CryGeyCG12114_NA_FD_185462 | JGI IMG/M metagenome (GOLD analysis project Ga0210040, IMG submission 185462) | Groundwater microbial communities from aquifer - Crystal Geyser CG19_WC_8/21/14_NA (SPAdes) (version 2) | ecosystem: Environmental > Aquatic > Deep subsurface > Groundwater | place: USA... | reverse complement strand
CATCATCACCAGCGCGGCGCAGGCGTACGTGGCCGAGGTCGCCGACGGCTCGTTCCCCGGTCCGGAGCACACCTTCGACTCCACGACGGCCGGCCGCGCTGCTGCCGGCCCGGCGCCCTCCGACCCCGCCCCGTCCGACCCCGCGCCGTCCGGCGCGGACCCCTCCCCGGCCGCTCCCCCCACCGGCGCCGCACCTGCCCCAGGAGCCCTGCCGTGATCGTCGCCCACACGCTGTCGGACTTCCGCAAGGCCCGCCTCGGTCTGGACCGGGCCGGCCGCCGTCGCGTCGTCTTCGTCGCCACCATGGGGGCGCTGCACGCCGGTCACCGGGAGCTGATCCGCTCCGCCCGCAGCCGCGGCGACGCCGTGGTGGTCAGCATCTTCGTCAACCCGCTGCAGTTCGGGCCGAACGAGGACTACGCCCGGTACCCGCGGCCGCTGGAGGACGACCTGGCCGTCTGCGAGGAGGAGGGCGTCGACCTGGTCCTGGTGCCCACGGTCAGCGACCTCTACCCGGCGGGTCGTCAGGTCAGCGTGGTGGCCGGGACCATCGGCAGCGTGCTGGAGGGCTCGTCGCGGCCCGGTCACTTCGACGGGGTGCTCACCGTCGTGCTCAAGCTGTTCAACCTGGTGCGCCCGCAGGTCTCGCTGTTCGGGCAGAAGGACGCCCAGCAGCTGGCCTGCGTGCAGCGGATGGTCCTCGACCTCAACCTCGACGTCGAGGTGGTGGGCGCGCCGACCGTCCGGGAGCCGGACGGGCTTGCCCTGTCCAGCCGCAACGTCTTCCTGACCCCGGCCGAGCGCTCGCTGGCCACCAGCCTCTCGACCGCGCTGGAGAAGGCGGCCGTCGCGGACACCGTCGTCGCCGCGCGCGCCGCCGCCAACGAGGTGCTGGACCGGGTGCAGTTCGAGCCGGCCTTCGAGCTCGACTACGCCGCGATGGTGCACCCGGCCTCGTTCACCGAGATCCCCGACGACCACGTCGGGCCGGCCCTGATGCTGGTGGCCGCCCGGGTCGGCACCACGCGGCTGATCGACAACGCCTACCTGGACTTCCCGGCGCCGCCGCACGAGCACGGCGAGGCGTTCGCCTAGCGCGCCGGCCGCCCGTCGGGCAGGCCAGGATGGGGGCCATGGACCTCGACGCCGCCGCTGACGAGCTGTACGGCGGCTCGCCCGACGACTTCGTCGAGCGTCGGAAGGCCCTGGTCAGCCAGGCCCGCCGCGCCAAGGAGCGCGACCTCGCGCGCCGGATCGGCGAGCTGCGGCGACCCACCCGGACGGCCTGGCTGGTCAACCTGCTGGCCCGGGAGCAGCCCGCGGAGGTCGCGTCGCTGCTGGACCTCGGCACCGGGCTGGAGGAGGCCCAGCGCCGCGGCGACGGCACCGCGCTCCGCTCGCTCTCCCAGGACCGTCGGCGGCTGGTCGACCGGCTGGCCCGCTCCGCGGTCGCCCTGGGCGCCGAGCACGGCTACACCGCCCCGGACTCGGCCCTGCAGGAGGTGGGCCAGTCCCTCCAGTCCGCCCTGGCCGACGACGCAGCCCGCGAGCAGCTCCGCTCCGGCCGGTTGACCACCGCGGTCAGCTACGGCGGCTTCGGCCCCACCGACCTGGTGGCTGCGCTGGCCGCGTCCCTGCCTGCCGGGTCCCCCGGCGCCGCGGCGGCTGAGCACACCCACCCGGCGCCCGAGCCTGTCCCCCCACTACCGCCGGAGCCTGCCGAGGAGCGACCGCGGGCAGTGGAGCAGGACGCCCCAGGCCTGGCAGCCGTCGCCGAGCCGGCCGACGAGCCTGCGGCCACCCCCGAGCCCGAGCCAGAACCAGCGCCGGAGCCGGAGCCGGAGCCCGACGCGCAGGCGGCAGCACGGGCGGCGCTGGCCACGGCGGAGCGCGAGGCGGAGGAGGCGACGGCGCGCGCCGACGCACTGGCCGACCGCGTCGAGGAGCTGCGGGCCGAGCTCGCGGACGCCGAGGAGGCGGAGGTGCTCGCCCGGACCGAGGCCCGAGCCGCCCGGAAGCGGCTGCAGGAGCAGCGCCGAGCGGTCACCGGGTGAGTGGTTGCCGCGACTACGCGGCACCCACTCACCCGGTCCTCACTCACCCGGTACTGGGGCTCAGCCCTCGCGCCACTCGTCACTGGTGAGGTGGGAGCCGGCCTGCGGCCCCATCTGCAGCATGCCGCCGTCGACGACCCACGAGGCGCCGGTCACGTAGCTCGCCTTGGCCGAGGCCAGGAAGGCGACGACGTCGGCGATCTCGTCGGCGAAGCCCGGCCGGCCGAGCGGGATGCCCGGGCGGTCGGTGCCGCGCGGGTCCTCGTCGGTCTGGCCGGTCATCGGGGTGGCGATCTCGCCCGGCCCCACGGTGTTGGCGGTGATGCCCTCGCGGCCGAGCTCCAGGGCGATGGTCTTGACCAGCCCGCCCAGGCCGTGCTTGGAGGCGTCGTAGGCGCTCGAGCCCACCCGCGGCTGGTGCTCGTGCACGCTGCTGACCACGATCAGCCGGCCGCCGCGGCCCTGGGCGACCATGTGCTTGGCCGCGGCCTGCAGGCAGGCGAAGGCGCCGTCCAGGTTGGTGGCGATGGTGGTCCGCCAGTCGGCGAGCGGCAGGTCGAGGAACTTGGTGCCCTCGCCGGTGCCCGCGTTGTTGACGAACACCTCGAGCCCGCCGAGGGACTCCACGAGGCCGTCGACGACGCCCGCGCAGCTGTCCAGGTCGGTGGTGTCGAGCTGGGCGACGTAGGCCTGGCGGCCGTGGGAGCGCACCTCCTCGGCGGTCTCCTCCGCACCCTGCTGGTCGCGGTGCCAGGTGATGCCGACGTCCAGGCCGGCGGCGGCCAGCGCGACGGCGGTGGCCTTGCCGATGCCCGAGTCGGCGGCGGTGACGATGGCGTGCTGGGGCTGGAACTCACGGGGGTCGGTCGGCACGGTGCTCTCCTTCGAGGTGGGACGGGACGGGAGGCCCGAGCGGCCGGGCCTCCGTAGTCGCGCTACCCACCTCCGCCGCAGGTCACACCGAGACGGCTGCCGCGGCGGCGCCGATGTGTCACGATCATCGCCCCGGAGCACGAGCCGACGCAGCCCCGAGCCTCCCGGCGCTCACACACCCGACCTGGAGGCGCGCCCCTGTGACGAGCACGCGACCCGACCGCCCCCGACGCTGCGCCGTGGTGGTCAACCCGACGAAGGTGCGCGAGGACTTCCGCACCCAGGTCACCGAGCGGGCGGCCGCGGCCGGCTGGGAGGAGCCGCTGTGGCTGGAGACCACGGTGGACGACCCGGGCCGCTCGATGACCCGGCAGGCGCTGGCGGCAGGGGTCGACCTGGTCATCGGGGCCGGCGGGGACGGGACGATCCGCGTGGTCGCCGACCAGCTGGCGGGCAGCGGGGTGCCCATGGGGCTGGTCGCCGCCGGCACCGCGAACCTGCTGGCCCGCAACCTCGAGCTGCCGCTGACGGTCGAGGAGGCCGTCGACGTGGCGCTCGCCGGGCGGAGCGAGGCCGTCGACCTCATCGAGCTGCGGGTGGACGGCGGACCGCCCGAGCACTTCGCCGTGATGGCGGGTGTGGGGGTGGACGCGGTGATCATGGACGAGGTGGACGACGACCTCAAGGCCAAGGTGGGACCGGCCGCCTACTTCCTGGCCGCGGGCAAGGCGGTCGGCCGGCTGCCGGTGCGGATGGACATCGCCGTGGACGGCGGCCGGCGGCACCGCCGGCGCTCGGTGCTCTGCCTGATCGGCAACGTCGGCACACTGCCGGGCGGGATGGTCCTGCTGCCCGAGGCCGACGCGCACAACGGCCTGCTCGACGTCTACGTGGCCTCGCCGCACAAGCTGTGGGACTGGGTGCGGCTGGTGGTCCGGCTGGTCACCCGGCGACGCCGGGACGACGACCCCGTCGACACCTGGCAGGGACGGCGGGTCGAGGTGCAGCTGGCGCACCCGGACTCCTACCAGCTCGACGGCGACGTGGTCGGGGAGTGCACCCGGCTGAGCGCCCAGGTCAAGCCCGGCGCCCTGCGGGTGTGCATCCCCTGAGCGGCCACGGACCGAACCCTTGCGGGAGGGGTCGTCCCGCTCCGGCTGGACGACCCTCCTGACCGCTCCCCGTCCCACCCGCGTCCCCGCGCGTCCGTCCTGCTGAGACCCTGGAGCCGGGTGGCCACCGCGGTGGCCGGCCCACCGTCCGAGGAGGACCCATGTCCCTGACCGTGCTCGTGACCGGCGCGTCGGGTTTCGTCGGCTCGCACCTGGCCGAGGCCCTCGTCGCGCAGGGCCACACCGTCCGCGCCATGACCCGCCGCCCCGAGGACTACGACGGGGCCGGCGAGCCGGTGGCCGCTGACGTGGCCGACCGGGAGAGCCTCGACCGGGCGATGGCCGGGGTGGACGCCGTCTACTACCTGGTCCACTCCCTGCAGAGCGACGACTTCGTCGACCTCGACGCCCGGGCGGCGCGCAACGTCAGCGCCGCCGCGGCCGCCGCGGGGGTGGAGCGGATCATCTACCTCGGCGGGCTGGGCCGCGAGGACCAGGACCTGTCGGACCACCTGCGCTCCCGCCGCCAGGTGGAGGAGCTGCTGGCCGGCGACGGGGTCCCGGTCACCGTGCTGCGGGCGGCCATCGTGATCGGCCACGGCGGCATCTCCTGGGAGATCACCCGCCAGCTCGTCGCCCACCTGCCGGCGATGCTGGTCCCCCGCTGGGCGGCCACCCGGACGCAGCCGATCGCGCTGAGCGACGTCATCCGCTACCTGGTCGGCGTCCTGGAGCCGGTGGAGGCGCGCGGCCGGGTCTTCGAGGTCGGCGGCTCGGAGGTGCTCACCTACGCCGAGATGATGCAGCGGGTGGCCCGCACCCACCACCGCCGCACGCTGCCGATGCTCGCCGTGCCGCTGCTGACGCCGCGGCTGTCCTCGCACTGGCTGGCCTTCGTCACCGACGTGGACACCGCCACGGCCCGCAACCTGGTGGACTCGATGAGCAACGAGGTGGTGGTGACCGACGACTCGATCCGGGCGGTCGTGCCCGGTGAGCCGATGGACTACACCCAGGCCTTCCAGGAGGCGTACGCCGAGCGCGCCGCCGCCCTCGACCGGGACCGGGCCGGCACCGGTCGGGCGCGGCGCGGCTCGGCCGAGCAGACCCCGAGCGCCTGATGGCCGCCACCACGCCCCGCGGGGGCGACCGGTCGGCCGCCTCCCCGGCCGCCGCGGAGACCCGGACCCGCCTGCTCGGCCGGGCGCTCGGGGTGGTCCGGCCGATCCTGATCGACAAGGTCGAGCGCGACCACCGCCAGAGCGACCGGGCGTTCCGGTACCGCCGGGTGGTCGTCGGGGGCACGCTGGTGCTCGGTGCGACCCTGCTCGGGCTCTCCTTCGCCACCGAGCAGGGCGACCCCGCCTTCTACCCGCTGACCTTCGGCCTGGCCGCGACCTGGGCGGTGGGCAGCCTGGTCTCCGGACCGCTGCACCTCGGCCACATCCAGATCCTGGGTGCGCTGCGGCGCCCGGTGGTCACGCCGGTCCTGGTGGGGCTGGCGCTGGCCGGCGTCTTCGTGGCGGGGGCGCTGGTGATGCGCGAGATCCCGCCGCTGGCCGCGCTCACCGAGGAGGTGCTCGGCTACGCGAGAGCCGGCAACCTCCACCTGCTGCTGGTGATCACCCTGGTCAACGGCATCGCCGAGGAGCTCTTCTTCCGGGGGGCGCTGTTCGCCGCGATCGGCCGCCGCCGCCCGGTGCTGATCTCCACGATCCTGTACGCCCTGGCCACGGTGGCCGGCGGGAACCCGGTCCTGGTCTTCGCCGCGGCCGTGCTCGGCACCGTGGTCGGCCTGCAGCGCCGGGCGGGCGGCGGCGTGCTGGCGCCGGTCCTCACCCACGTCACCTGGTCGCTGAGCATGCTGCTCGTCCTGCCGCACATCTTCCAGGTCGGCTGAGCCGACCAGGACGGCGAGCCGAGCGCTCAGGCGGCGGGGGGCGGACCCGTGTAGCGGGTCTCCTGGACGTGCCGGGTGCGACCGCGCTGGGCGTTGATCACCAGCGCCAGGATGACGGCGAGCACGCCGACCACGATCAGGATGATGCCCAGCGCGTCGTCGGTGACGAACGGCAGGTTCACGTCGAGCGCGAAGAGCAGGATCGCGCCGAGCACGATCAGGACGATGCCGATTCCGATGCCCACGGGGGCCACCTCTCCTCCACGGGCCTGGCCCGGCCGCCGTCCGGCTGCCGGGTCAGCGTAAGCCGCGCCCGTCCGCCGCCGGGGGCGAACGAGCCGCCGACCTGCGGCGACGCAGCGGGCAGGTCAGCCGAGCTCGGTCGAGACCTCACGGATCACGGTGTGCTGCGCCGCGTCTTCGGCCGCTGTCCCGGAGCGGCCGGCCAGCACGACCAGCGCCTTCCAGAGCGCCCAGCCGGCGGCGCGGCGCCAGCACGGCTCGTCCAGCCCCACCGCCTCCCGGAACGCCGCGCGCGCGTCCCCGGCCAGGGCGGTCCAGGCCAGCACCAGGTCGCAGGCCGGGTCACCGACGCCGCAGGTGCCGAAGTCGATCACCGCCGCCAGCCGGCCGGTGTCGTCCAGCAGCAGGTTCCCGGCGGCGACGTCCCCGTGGAACCAGACCGCGGGCTGCTGCCGGCTGCTGGCCAGGGCGCGCCGCCACACCTCCTCGGCACCCCTCCGGTCGACCTCGGTACCGAGCTCGTCGAGCGCCGTCCGCACCTCGGCGGCGTAGCCGGCGGGCGGGCAGCCGCGGAGGAAGCTGTGGGTCCCGGCCGCCGGGCCGCCGGTGGCCGGGACGGCCCGGAGCGCCCGCAGGAACCCGGCCACCGCGAGGCCGAGCCCGGTCGGGTCGGCGACGCCCGCGCTCGTCAGCGGCCTCCCGGGGATCCAGCGCCGGACCGACCAGGGGTGCGGGTAGCCCGCTGCCGGCCGGCCGGTGGCCACCGGCACCGGGACGGGGAGCGGCAGCCGGGGAGCGAGCACCGGCAGCCACCGGTCCTCCTTGGCCACGCCCGCGACGTAGCGTTCGCGCGTGGGCAGCCGGACGCTCAGCTCCTCGCCCAGCCGGTAGGTGCGGTTGTCCCAGCCGTCGGCCTCCACCGGGCGCACCGGCAGGTCGGCCCAGGCCGGGAACTGCCCGGCGACCAGCCGTGCGACCAGCTCCGCGGTGACGCCCGCCCGGCCGTCGGCGGTCACGAGCTGCTCCCCACCCCGCCAGCCTGACCGCTGCCCCGGGCCGCCGCCAGCGGTTTGTGGCGGCGGCTCGGGGTCAGGGGCCCCGGGGTCAGGACATCGCGGTCAGGGGCTCGCGGTCAGGAGCCCGGCGTCAGCCCTGGTCAGCTGGTGGGCTTGCCACCGGTCACCGCGAGCATCTCGGCGGTGATGTAGCTCGACTCCTGCGAGGCGAAGAAGACGTACGCCGGAGCGACCTCGGCCGGCTGGCCGGCGCGGCCCATCGGGGTGTTCTCGCCGTGGCTCTCGGCCCGCTCCACCGGCATGGTCGCCGGGATCAGCGGGGTCCAGATCGGACCCGGGGCCACCGCGTTGACCCGGATGCCCTTCTCGGCCAGCTGCTGCCCGAGGCCCTTGGTGAAGTTCTGGATGCCGGCCTTGGTGGTGGCGTAGTCGAGGAGCTCGGGCGAGGGGCTCTCGGACTGCACGGACGCGGTGTTGATGATCGAGGAGCCGGGCTGCAGGTGCGGCAGCGCGGCCTTGGAGAGCCAGAACATGGCGTAGAGGTTGGTCTTGAGCACGCGGTCGAACTGCTCGGTGGTGATGTCGGCGATGCCGCCCATCTGCGCCATCTGGTAGGCCGCGTTGTTGACCAGGATGTCGATGCCGCCGAGCTCGGCCACGGCGGTGTCGATGATCTTCTGGCAGTGCGCCTCCTCGCGGATGTCGCCCGGCACCTTGACGATCTTGCGGCCGGCCTCCTCGACCAGGCGCGCGGTCTCCTGCGCGTCGGTCTCCTCCTCCTCGAGGTAGCTGATCAGCACGTCGGCCCCCTCGCGGGCGAAGGCCAGCGCCACCGCGCGGCCGATGCCGGAGTCACCACCGGTGATCACCGCGCGCTTGCCCACGAGCCGGTCGGAGCCCTGGTAGCTGTCCTCGCCGTGGTCGGGCTTGCTCTCCATGTCCGACGTCAGGCCGGGGTAGACCTGCTGCTCGTCGGTGTGCTCGGGCTGGTCGTACTGCTCGGCCGGGTCGGTGGTCGTCGTCTGGTCTGCCATGTCCAGATCACTACCCCGACCCCGGACGGCCAACCACCGGCCCGACCGAGCCGGCCGGGACGGATGGCGAACGGGCGGGACCGTTCCGGGGCGGTGCGAGGATCGGCGCATGGACCTCGTGCTGCGCTGGTGGACCCGCGCCGACGCCGACGCGCTGCGGGCCGCGGTGGCGGAGAGCCCGGACCTGCCCCGCCAGCTCGGCGACGTACCGCTGGCCTCGGTCAGCGCGTGCGCGTCAGCGATCGAGGGGCAGCTGGCCGACCGACGCCCGGACAGCCTCAACCTGGCCGTCGCTCTCGACGGGCGGGCCGTGGGTAACGTCGGCGTCAGCGCCATCGACCGCCGCCACGACACGGCCTGGCTCTCCTACTGGATGACCACCAGCCTGCGCGGCCAGGGGCTCACCACCCGGGCGCTCGCCAGCGTCGCCGGCTGGGCGCACGCCGAGCTCGGGCTGGTCCGGCTGGAGCTGGGTCACCGGCTCGACAACCCGGCCTCCTGCGCGGTGGCCACCGGGGCCGGCTTCGCCCCGGAGGGGGTGGAGCGGGCCAAGCTCCGCTACGGGCAGGAGCGCTTCGACGTGGAGACGCACGCCCGGCTGACCGGGGACGAGCAGCCGGTCCGCGCGCTGCTGCCCACGCCGCGCCTGGCCTGAGCGGCCCGGCGGCACCCGCCGTCGTGGCGAGCCGGCAAGGCGAGGGCCGGGCACCACCGGCGCTGGACGGGCCTGCCGGTGCGGGTCACCGGTTCACCTGCTCGAGCGGGGGTACGTAGCGGGCTTGGCTACGTCGGCTCCTCCGGCGCAGCGGGCCTCCGGGCCACCCCACTCCCGTACGGAGACAGATCGCGATGGACCAGCACGGCTCGAGCACCCTCGGATCCCGGCAGGACCCGGCGACGACCGACCCCGCCGACACCACCCCCGGCAGCGTGGCTGCCGCCGGCCCGCGCCCGCGCCGCCCGCTCACCGCGCTCTCCCCGCTGCGGATCGGGTTCACCGGCGCCGTCGGCGTCCTGCTGGCCTACGCGCTGGCCCAGGCGGTGGTCAAGGCCCAGTCGATCCTGATCCTGGTCGTGGTCGCCTTCTTCATCGCGCTCGGGCTGAACCCGCTCGTCCGGATGCTCACCCAGCGCGGGATGAAGCGCGGGCTGGCCGTCCTGCTCGTGCTGCTCGGGGTGGTGGTGGTGTTCGCGCTCGCGATCTTCGCCGTGGTGCCCGTGTTCGTGGAGCAGATCGGCAACCTGGTGCGGACCGGGCCCGACATCCTGCAGAGCACCCTGCGCAACCCCCAGGTGAACGACCTCAACGACCGCTACCAGGTGGTCGACCGGGCCAAGAGCGCCCTCGGGGCCGACGGGCTCGCCTCGCGCGTCTTCGGCGGGGTGGTCGGCGCGGCCACCGCCGTCGCCAGCGCGCTGCTGTCCGGCTTCACGCTGCTGATCCTCAGCCTCTACTTCCTGGTCTCGCTGCCGCAGATCAAGAACGCGATCGTCCACCTCGCGCCCGCCTCGCAGCGCAACCGGACCAGCTACCTGTCCGAGCAGATCTTCGCCCGGATCAGCTCCTACATCTCCGGCACCTTCATCGTGGCCGCGATCGCCGGGATCATCTCGTTCGTCTTCCTGCTGGTCATCGGGCTGGGTGAGTACGCCCTGGCCCTGGCCGTGCTGATCGCGGTGCTGGACATCATCCCGCTGGTCGGCGCCACCATCGCCGCGCTGATCATCGTCATCATCGCGTTCACCGTGTCCCCGACCACCGGGATCATCGCGCTGGTCTTCTACCTGCTCTACCAGCAGTTCGAGAACTACGTCGTGCAGCCGCGCGTGTTCAAGAAGGCCGTCGACGTGCCCGGCGCGCTCGTGGTGATCGCCGCCCTCGTGGGTGGCACGCTGCTCGGCATCATCGGCGCGCTCCTCGCCGTGCCGGTGGCCGCGGTGGCCCTGCTGATCCTGCGCGAGGTCGCCCAGCCGCGCCTCGACGCCAGCTGAGCGGCGCCGCGTCCCGCCCCTGACCGACGCCCCGACCGCGATACTGCAGGCATGGCCAGGGCGTCGTCGGGGCAGACCGACTCGGGGCAGGTCGTCACCGTGGAGGGGCGCAGCCTCAAGCTGACCAACCTCGGCAAGGTCCTCTACCCCGAGACCGGCACCACCAAGGGCGAGGTGCTCGACTACTACGCCCGGGTGGCGCCGGTGCTGCTGCCCCACCTGGCCGGCCGGCCCGCGACCCGCAAGCGCTGGCCGGACGGGGTCGGCGGGGCGGTGCGGCCGGGGACGGTGTTCTTCGCCAAGAACCTCGGGGCCGGCACCCCGGAGTGGGTCCGGCGCCACCCGATCAGCCACCGGGACCACGACAACGACTACCCGGTCGTCGAGGACCTGGCCACGCTGACCTGGCTGGCCCAGCTGGCGGCCCTGGAGATCCACGTGCCGCAGTGGCGCTTCGACGCCGAGGGCCGGCCGATGCACCCGGACCGACTGGTGCTGGACCTCGACCCGGGCGAGGGCGTCACCCTGGCCGAGTGCGCCGAGGTCGCCCGCCAGGTCCGCGACGTGCTCCAGGGCATCGGCCACGACACGGTGCCGGTGACCAGCGGCAGCAAGGGCATCCACCTCTACGCCGGTCTGGACGGGTCGCAGACGGCGGAGCAGGCCACCGTGCTGGCCCGCGAGCTCGCCCTGGCCCTGGAGTCCGAGCAGCCCGACCGCATCATCAGCTCGATGAAGCGCAGCGAGCGCGGGGGCAGGGTGTTCCTGGACTGGAGCCAGAACAACGGCGGCAAGACGACCATCTCGCCCTACTCGCTGCGCGGGCGCGCGCACCCCACCGTGGCCGCGCCGAGGACCTGGGCCGAGCTGGAGTCGCCGGACCTGCGCCAGCTGGACCACCGGGAGGTGCTGGAACGGGTCGAGCGCCTCGGCGACCCGCTGGCCGCGCTGGCGGCCGAGTCCCGGCCGGACCGGCTCACGACCTACCGCAGCATGCGGGACGCGTCGGTCACCCCCGAGCCGGTGCCGGCCGCGCCGCCCGCGGACCGCGCCGGGCAGACCTTCGTGGTGCAGGAGCACCACGCCCGCCGGCTGCACTACGACTTCCGGCTGGAGCACGACGGCGTCCTGGTCAGCTGGGCGGTGCCCAAGGCGCCACCGACGGACCCGCGGACCAACCACCTGGCCGTGCAGACCGAGGACCACCCGCTGGAGTACGGCACCTTCGAGGGCGCCATCCCGGCCGGGGAGTACGGCGGCGGCTCGGTGCGGATCTGGGACGCCGGCACCTACCGCCTGCACAAGTGGCGCGAGGGCCGCGAGGTCATCGTCACCTGCTCGGGCCGCCCGGGCGGCGGGCTCGGCGGGGTCGCCACGTTCGCCCTGATCCACACCGGCGG
>Ga0210040_10009088_pt1 | contig 11625 bp, 10 predicted proteins | sample CryGeyCG12114_NA_FD_185462 | JGI IMG/M metagenome (GOLD analysis project Ga0210040, IMG submission 185462) | Groundwater microbial communities from aquifer - Crystal Geyser CG19_WC_8/21/14_NA (SPAdes) (version 2) | ecosystem: Environmental > Aquatic > Deep subsurface > Groundwater | place: USA... | reverse complement strand
TCTTCGTCCTTGGTCGACAAGACCGCCACGTTCTTCTCCGCCTGGCCAAGCAGAAAGGTCGGGCATTGATCCGTCCATTCGCTTTGCGGAAGATTTACGTTCCAGTATCTCTGCTCCAGCGGTGCGTTTGACAAGTTCGTGGATGTTGGTCTTGGTTGGACGGAGTGCGGCATTGATAGACTGCGTAGGCTAAGATGGCCTGTTCTGCGCGCTACGAACCCGGTGTGGTGGTATGGGGTGACCGCCCTGCGTAGTAGTCGGAGCATAAGTTCGTGTTATGCTGTCGAAGATGCTCACTCGTGCATGTTGGCAGCAGGTTGTGTATTTCAAATAGTGTATGCAAAACGGGGTTATTGGTCTAGAACACTCTGATACGGAGACGAATGCGGTGCATCTACTAGTTTGCACAATCTTGTTAAGCCCAACCAAACTATGTAGTAAATCTCGAGCCATGGAGTAGCGCTACAGATTACATGGATATAGTGATGTACATTCACGCTCCAGTACTTTTGCGAATGCACCTAACAAATTGGTTCCTTCCCCGTTTTCCTAACATGACAAGATCCATCCTCAAGTTTTCGACGTCTGCACTTTTCTACTTGTCGTTGAATTTATGAGTGAGTTGGCATGCTCACAGCCTTTTCGGTTGCGATCGCATCTTCAGCTTTCCACAAGCTCGTTACAGTTTTCCACTGTGTATAGAATCTCAAACCGTCCTTGCCGTAGAAGTTTGCCATGCCACCTCCAGCAACACTCTTCTTGTTACCGGTGAAACTGAACATGGGCAACGGCACTGGAATAGGAACATTGATACCCAATTGACCAGCTTCCATCTCCTTCTGGAAGCGAGTCGCCGTGGCACCAGATTTTGTGAAGATGGAAGCACCATTGCCGTATTCATTTGCGTTGATGAGTTCGATGGCTTCGTCGAGGGTGTCAGCGTTAATGCAGACCAGGACAGGACCAAATATTTCTTCAGTATAGCATTTCATATGTGGCTTAACGTCGGTGATGATTGTAGGGCCAATCTAATGAACTGTTAGCGAACCACCTAGAGCAATGAGCTAGAACTTACCCAGTTGCCATTCGGGTATTTCTCGGGCTTGAACCCTCTGCCGTCAAGCAGAATGGTAGCACCCTCCTCTTCGGCCGACGCGATCAAATCCTCGACACGCTTTTTGCTCTGAGGGCTGATCAATGGACCAAGGTCAGCACCTTCCTCAAACCCACCATTTACGTTGAGAGCCTTAGCCCTCTCGGCAAGGTCGGATACCCATTCCCGGGTTTCGCCAATAAGGACAAGCGCACTAAGAGCCATGCAACGTTGACCAGCGGCACCAAAAGCAGCTCCAGCGATCGAATTAAGAGCATGGTTCTTATTGCAGTCCGGAAGGACAGCAGCATGGTTCTTTGCACCCAGGTTCGCCTGGACACGCTTGCCTTTTTCCGAGCCCCGCGTATAGATATATTCACCAGCTTTGTTCGATCCAACGAAAGAAATGGCCTTGATAACCGGATCATCAATGATGAAGTCGACAGTCTTTGCTGAGCCGTGAACGATATTGACCACACCAGCTGGGAAGCCAGCCTCCTTGCAAAGCTCAGCGAGGATCATGGCAGCACCAGGATCACGCTCGCTAGGTTTCAGGATCAAGCAGTTCCCCGTAACGGTAGCCAAGGGAATGGACCACAGTGGAATCATGGCTGGGAAGTTGAAGGGGCAGATAGATGCTACGACACCAAGCGGCTCGCGGTATGATCTTGTCTCCATATCCTTTGCAACCTCGATAACCTCCCCAGTTAACTGTGTTGTGATACCGCAGGCTGTTTCGCAGACCTGTAGACCGCGCAGTACGTCACCTTTTGAATCGGCCAAGGTCTTGCCTTGTTCTAGCGTAATTGACGCAGCGAGTCTGTCCCAGTTCTGACGGATCAGATGTGTGAATTTGAACATGACTTGTTGTCGGTGCATGATAGATGTAGCACGCCATTTGGGGAAAGCCTTTTCGGCGGACTGGACTGCGGCTTGTAGTTCTTCGGGGGTGCTCTGTGGTACCCTGGTAACGAGGTTGTTCGTAGCAGGATCGTGAAGGTCAATCCATTGTTCGGTCTTCGAAGGAACAAACTCGTTGTCGAGGAAGTTGTGGGTGTCAACTGGATTCTTGATCTGCTCGTGGGTGGTGGGGTAATCTTCGCTTATAGGTGCTGCAGTGGCGGTCGATGCAAGCTGCTGGGCAGTTGCATGTAGCCCGCGCTTTGCGCCTTGCTGTGTATGGGACATTTTCAAGCTGGCGGTTCTAAATTGTGGTGCAGCTCGTCTGGCTGACAATGCGGGGATGGTGCGAAGGAGTGCTCGTCTCGCGGCCATAACGTACCTTGCTTGAGCTCTCTCTGATTTCAAGAAGCTCCCGCAGACACAACGAAGACCTGTTGTGTAGGAAGGAAAGGGTGCACAAATTGAAGCAAGAAGAACAGAACGTGAAAATGCCGTCAGAGCAAGAGCAAGGATGCCAAAGATTCCGAGGCCTCCACACTACTCGAGCACACTTCGAGTTGCATCTACCGCGTCGGCAAAGCTGCGGAGAAGCTCTTTCCACGTGACCATGTACGCGCATTGGAGCCTTAGGCCTCGGCTGCTCAGGCTGTCCGTACCTGTCAGATCCTGGCTGCCAACTGCATTGCCAGTGGGTCTGTGCTCGCAGAGTCGCTCGGCCGTTAAATAGAGCAAGTGATATCGGCATCCCAAGATTGGATTCCTTGACTACCAGACTATGACTCCTTGCTGCACGCTGTTGACCTGAGAATGAAGCTGCCAAAACACTGTCACTCGTCGCCATAGGCCAAGCCGTCGTCCTCGTCAGTCGAACCCTTATCCACAGGACCAGTGTAGTTGTACACCAGCCTTGCTCGCCGGACCTCCTTGCCTTTGGCGACAACGACGCGGCGGGTATAGTACCGCTTGCCATCCACGTTCTCAAAGTTCCAAAATTGCTCTGCAGTCCAGCCACCAGAATCCTGGTTGACAACAAAGCTCTGCACAGCATCGTTCTCGAGAAATTGAGAACTCGTCTTCCCGTCCTTAAGAACCTGTCCTTTCAGGAAACGGATGTCCTCCTCTGAGCCTGGTCCTTCCTTGGAGATGCTGCCCTTCTGAACCATCCTTGACCTTCCTTTCACTTTGCCGAAGATACGGTCAGCATGATCTCGGTCTGTCCAGTCAAGTGTGCGATTTTCCTGGGTGGTTGAGAGGCCCGACGCGACAGATGTGATATCAATGTGCACGACCGCTCCTTCTTTGTACTCTCTGATGGTTAGGACTACGGTCGCGAGTCTAATCGCCTTCCTTGTGAACCAGCTCAGGCCTTGCAGTTGCAGAATTGGGTCGAAGTCGTCTGATAACACTTTATTCATAACAAACTTCCCACTCAGGTTAGTGCAGGTAACCTCTGGTGGTGCGGCCATGTTCGAGGATGTGAGAGATGGCGGAGTGAGAGATAGAGACTTGGATAGATGGAAACGCTCTGTGAACCAAGACACGAGGATTTCAAGTGGGCAAGAGGGAGCTATTGCCAAGGGTCTTTGCTTGATGCGGTGATAACGACTATCGCACTTGACCCACTGACAGAACCCTTTTAGGTACCCAGGTAGGTACCTGGCACTCCTGGGTACCTAGGTAGATATCACCGCAACTTGCACGTGCCTTAGCACATGTCAACGCGTCACTGATTGACGTGGGGGCAAGAGTAGGTAGGTAGCAAACATTATCGTGCCTCGGCATTGCAGATAGTGGTTCAAGTTATCGATTGAAGGTCGTGGTACGAAGAGCAGCAAACGCCCAGGACTATACCTTGCTGTAGATGAACAACGAGGGTTCATATCACGACTACGCCACTTTGGCATTTGCACGGTAGGCGAAGTAATGCGAACCCTCATTTTTATGTTTCATTCTGTCTCTAGGGTTCGACGATTATGATCAGAGGACGCTCAGGCAGTCCGAATGCACAGCGAATGCTGGGATACGAGCAGGTAATATGCCAGATCGCAAAAACTGTGGGCCACTTCCCTTTCACTCATTTCGTATTGCTTCTGGGCACCGCTTCCTTCCTTCCTTTTCTCGATGACATTGTCATTTACCGTGACAAACTTCTCGTCCTCCAACCTGTATTGCTGTTCGTACACTAGAAGTTGCTGCCGAGTTGGACGATTTGACCTGTCGACCGCTTTTCGAGACGGTCGCTCAACACGCAAGAAAGATGAGGGTGCGTGACTCCTCCGCGTTGTATCTGCGAGGTAAAACACCAGATTTTGATAATGCCGAGAGCTCGGTACCCGGATCTCTTGTAAGAGGACAACGTCATACACCATAGATTCGAGCTTGACTCCGGTACAATCCATACACAGTATCAAGGGGTACATCCATCATGTTTCGTCGTTCAATCGGCTTCATCTTCAGTCTCGGTGTCTGTTTCGCTTGTGTCATCAGCCTCAGATCCCTCCGTGTCGCTCTCATCACTATCCACTTCTTGAATCCGTGCCGGTTTCTTGGTCTTCTTTTTCTCCGGTGCGCCAGGTACGCCGCCCGTCTTCATGGCCTGGAATTGCCCTGCTAGAGAATCTGCAAGGAAAGTCAGTGGGCGTTCCGCTAAAATGTGAACTTAGTTAACTTACCCTCATCCGGCTCACTGATTTCATCTTCACTCTCCACAACATGCGCTTCGCTGACATCCTTGATCTCTAATGTTACTGGCACTGTCGTGTCCATTCCTATGTAGCTATCGCAGACCATGTGCATGACGAAGGGGTAGTTTGCCACTTGAGGGGGTGCAATGAAGGGATATTTCAGGGTCAGCATGTTGAACGTCGGCTTCCCATCCACAGTGAAGATGGGCTTGTCAAACGCTGTAAATGTAGTGGGATGGACAGCTATGCGTCCTGTACGGGCCTCGGAAAGGAAGACGTGCCACCTTGGGGCATGATCCGCAGGAAAGTATGGCGCATATGCGAGAGGAGGTTGGACAGGCTGTAAGATGGAATGGTCTTCGATTTTGTTACCGTCGGCGTCCTTGCGACGTGTGTTCTTGGCCGTCCTGCGACCTTTGATGGCATCGATGTCGTCTTCGTCGGGATCAATATCTTCTAGGTCAAGAGGATCGACTGGTGGAACGTCTTTGGTGCCCGGTGGAATGGCACGGGCTTTGACTACAAGCTGGACTTGCGAGCCGGGCGTGACAACGCGCTCGCCAACCACTTTGAAGAAGACCTTGGCCACGTGGAGGTGTGGCATCTGCGATGCAACGTGCATGGCTTGAGAGTATTGAGAGTCGGAAAGGTCGGAGCAAAGGTTTCGCCTAAGTTGTGCCGGAAGAGCCATGAGCATCTGAATCGTGAGAGGGGCCTTCGCTCGTGACTCGGATATCTTCTCCGCAGCTTGTTGTGTGAAATGTGGTAGTTGTAGAAGCGGTGATTTGCCAGGTGCAATTGCTTGGACAATATTTTGAGAGGTATGGTATGCCGCCAATAGGGGCCCGACGTTGAGGAATGGCTGAGTTATGGCTGCGAAGGAATTGATCAGCTGCAAGGTCTGAGGCACTACTTCGTATTTTTGCTTCTCCAGCTCGGCATCATCAAGCTCAACACGACCAAGGTACGCCCACAGCAGGGACAGAATTTTTCTTCGGAGAGGATCATCAATCTCTTTCAGCTTCGCGACATCCAGAGGTGACAAGACGCCGCTTGCCATCACTTTGCTCTCAACCTTGCTCGCACCGGCGTCGATTTGTGCGCCCTTGAAAGATTCCTTGTACTCGTCCCCAACACTTAAAGCGCTGACGATAGCTCCTTCGGTGAGATCGTCCTTGTATTGTCGGAACAACTTTCCTGCACTTGAATGTAGTACTTTGTCCTTTGTGAGTGCTTGAGTTCCATACCACCACTTTCCGACAGTGTACGGTAATAGCACACCGAGGAACAACCCGTAGAAGGCGACCACGACCCACCTGTTACCCTCCTCAACCATCCATTTCGGAAGAGCAATTCCGATGCTCGTAGATTGCTTGCCGTCCGGATTGCCATATTGTAGGTAGTTGTTTCGAACCTCCTCATCCGTAAGCGATTTGAACGCCTTGGTCATCTCCACCCATCGATCGTTGATAGTGTCTAACGTTTCATTCTTCGACGGATCTGGTCGCGCCTTGTCAGGGTGGTATTTCACAGAAAGCCGTCTGTAGAATCCTCGAATGTCGCTTTCGGAAGCAGACTTTACGAAAGGTTTGTTAGTACACTGGGCATGTTGATGGTCGATGTTGCTTACCCTTGAAACTCCCAGGATGTCATACGGATCCCATATCTTCGGTGACGTGCGCTGAGTTACGACGATCAAATACACCATATACGCCATGAACGCGTAGCCCATCAACATCGCTAATATGCGCTTGATCTTGCGCTCTTTCCGCTTTTGTTTCCGCCTCTGCGCCTGGATAATATCGTCATCTTTAGGCTTGAAGTCGGACTGTATTCTGGTTGCAGTTTGCTCAAGGTCTGTGGAGGCTTTGAAGACGTTGAACGTGAGAGGAACAGTGACCAAGCCGACCATGGTCAGCATGAAGAAAGGAAAGAATTGGCCCTGCTCATCGTAGTTGTAGTCTGACATGGTTGGTGGTCGAGAGTACAGTTGCGCTCAGAGGCGAGGTTGTTCGAAATCGACTTTTGAACCGGTGGTACAGGCAACCGGATCTGCAGCGTATTCGAAGTGAGTTGATGTCTACAGCATCAAATGCACGTTGGCACGGAAGGTAATCTATGCGAGGGCAATTGACTTCTATCATATTACAGAGGTGGCTTCTCCGAAGATCGACACCCGCAGCCTGAGCCTGGGAAAGATACTCTTGGCGCACTATCCATAAAGGGGTATTGGAATGGTTCAAGTTACGTACCCACCTACTTAGGTAGGTATTCTGTCGTCTCCCTCAAGAACGATGAGCACTTTCTTTGCAGTGTCCAGCGTTGCATTGACTAGCCCGTAATCATCACGCCGTCTGTCCATTTACACAGAGCTATTCAATATCCCACCTATGGGTGACACAATTGAGGATTCCAGCGTGAGTAAACGAACAACTGATCGATTCACTCTTTTGCTAAAGTATAGCATTTACTGGTGCCATTCTGCAGAGGCCTCCTCTCCTGCTAGCTTGGATCCCTCGAGCATCTCGCTGACCTTGCAAAACTTTTGTGAGAACATGTTGCGTTGTATCAATCCATTGTGCGTGGCTTTTTGAAACTTTGCAGGGCTGGCAGGAAACGCCTCGTTCATACCAACCTACCAGACACGCCGGCCCCATAGGCTCGTGAAGACACGAGTCCCTGGCTGCGCCGTAGTGCGAATTGATATGCCGACCGGAGCACCAGAACGTGGAATAGTGGTGGCATACAAGAACGATTGTCTACGTCTGAAGTCCTTCGGGAGTGGTGTTATCAGCTTCGTCTGCTGGTCGATTCTGAACTACCACAGCATCATTGTATACACAGCTTGTTGAAATCGATGCGGCAAATTAATGACATCTGGGACAACTGAGAATGATCCGTGCTACCATCATGTATATCTCAAAGCCTCGTCTTGGCAGACTATGATTCTGCCATTCAGAACACACCGACACTGCAGCGTTGCAATAACATATATATTTAATTACCAGAAATCTGCTCAACAATCACCAAGAACCCTGCATGGCTCCACAGACCGAGCGCAAGAGACCCTCGAGGCAACACATAAATGCAGGCGAACCTACCTATCACCCTCCTCCTAACATCGCAAGACTCATTGGATCAAACTAGCACCGGCTAGAAGGCGTTGAGTCCTCCGACCGATATGAACTACAACACTACAATACCAAAAAACCCTGCGAACCCGGGTTTCACGCCTCACAACCTTCCTATCTCATAGATAGGGAGTTTGTGAGAAACGTTTTTGCTTTTTGTGGAAGGGAGACCGTGAGTTCAATTGCAGCCTCAGGTAGTTTTCTTTTTTGCTTTTCTGGAAGTATCTTTTCTGCCGGTCGCGGGGACTCGCTACGAGATGGGAATTGGAGGGCGTGGAACACAGGCAAAAAGTGCGCATCATGCATTCTGCTAATGGCCTTTAAGGCTGCTTGCACGCAAGAACCGGAGATGCCACCTAAACCACCGACACTGTTGTTGCAGCGATTCTAACTAGATAACTTCCCCTATCACAAGCCCTTGGCCCAGCACTGGCGCCCCTCTCCTCTTCCTCAACACATTGCTCTGCTGGATGACTGTAGTATCAAAAGCCCACCACCAATTCTGGAACACCTTCTCCCCTATTTCCCAATTCTTCGCCACATACGGATCTTCACCCCAAACCCGCACGCCTTCCGCGCTATCTTCAATGTCGTATGCTAGATCGATCAGTGCTGTTGGCGAAGCACATTGTATGGGACGAAGCTCCAGCGGCTGCGAGAACACCAAGATCAGCTTATCCCTGACGCTCGGCCATGGGAGCATGTCGAAGATAGGATGGTGAGGCACTGTCTTTTGCGTCCTTGTCGGTCGGATGCACGCCGGAAGGTGGTCGAAAGTCCACAAAGCGGAGGTTGCGTCGGGAAATGGAGATGTCGCTTCCAACGACCATATGATCTGATCGATGCATAAGCTCTTGGCGATGTCCATGCATGCACGCAGCAGTCTCAGCTCGAGGACCTGCAGATGAGACTCGTCTGGGAAGTCGAAACTAGCTACGATGTCTTGCTGAGCAGCACCGAACGTGTCGAACTGCTCTACCAACGACCAGGGATCATCAGTCGGCTCAGATACGCCAGCGGAAGCCACATCCACCAGACTTGGGCAAGATGTGTCTGGAGGACTTGGCATTGAAGGCAACAACATGGATGGACTCCACATGCTTCGCTTGTTCATTCGGTCAGGAGACGAAGCCATACCAGTGCTGGTGCTGGTTGCGTTCAAGTCGTCAGAACAATACTGCTGGTCCGGAGCAGGCCGCTGATGCCACGGTACCGCGCCGAGTGGGCACTCCGGCCCCTCATCGATATGCTCGGGAGTCGTCTCCAGGGCGTCGAAATCCATGGGCGATTCGTCGGTCAGCGACATACTCGCTGAGGCAGAATCGGTATGACTCGGGCCATTTTCACTTTCCGCTGAACTCGACGTCTGGATAAGGCAAACCCTTCTGGTCAGCCTCTCCTTTCCACTTGGATGCCAGCCAGCCATCCTCCAGCGTGGCAGTCAGAACATGGAAAAACACTAACCGATATTGAACCACCACTGTTGGCGATCCGCTCCAATTTATTGACATGCTCCTTTCGTCGTTGCCTGTATCTTCGCTGTGCAAGTACATTAAGCGCCCGCTTTCGCTCAGCCGCATTCTGTCCTCGTTTAGGCACGGCGACGTCGTCTGCTTTTCGCCCTTGAGCAGGCATATCCCTTGCTTGGCGGTGTTGACTTGCGAAACAGTGTTCAAAGAGTTGTGGACGGCGTCTGGAGAAAAAGGGGGACATGGTTGGGCGAAACGCGCAATTATATCAGTCTCCGCTGCCCAAACATAAAAGCGGGCATGCTTAACGTTATGCAATGTTGCCGCTTTTCCCCATCATAGCGAGACTAACCACGTCAATCAAGGCTGGCAGCGTATGATTGGTTGAGTGCGAGCGCTAGTCATGCAGGCATAAACCCGGCGCGAGGCTTGACATACGAGCACGAGTACGAGCCGCACCGCTCAGCACGCTTCCTCTCCTGGATTTCGCCATTGGAACAAGCATGAGGCTGTTAAGAGCTCACACACATCCTCAATCACCGTCCGCGAGCAGCGCCGGTCCTACAATTGTCCTATTACACTCATCCAATGGCGAAGTAAACGCTTTCCGTGTTATTTCTTCGACGAGACCATTGCTCGCCGAACTAGCAATTTTCATTCCTAGCCTTACTGTATGGGGTATCATCAAACCATCTCAAAATCTCATAATCTCATAATCATAGAGTCATGCAGTCCCAAGCTCCCACTTTGAATCGACCGCATCATTCCCATTGCGGCTCACCCTGGTCGATTCACAGTCCCTTGTCTAGTCGGTGTGGGTGTCGGACTGCCTTCTCTCTCCCCTCTGATCGTGCTGCCCACACTCCTCATCGGCCGTACTCGACTGCCGACAAAGCCCTTTCTGTTCCGACCTGTTCTCCCTCTTCCCAACCAATTCAGCTTTAGCTGTCTGTTCAGCTCCTCCATCTTGGCTTGCGCCTCATCGCCACTTTGCACCGAACACAACACGCTGAGACACTGGAGCATGCGGCCGACTATTTCCGTGACTTGTGATGAGGTGCTATCTGACGGTCGGGCCGCAGGTGGTGAGCTAAAAGACTGGAAGGCTACATCTTGCGCTGGGTTACTGGTGTTGGAAAGGTTCGACGCAGCACGGGAGCGACCGCCCGAGCTTGTCGTGCCCAGAAGAGTACTCGTCTGTGAGCTGTAACTCGAGAATGTAGGATCCAGAGTGTGTGCTGCAACGGAGCGGTCACTTCCTCCGCTGTTTCCACGATTGCGCCCTGTGTCCTCGAGGTGTGCTAAAGTTGCGTTGATGCTGTCTAAGCTGAGGCGTGAAAAGGTGGTCTTGAGTAGGTCAAAGCGTGGCAGAACCACTATGTCTCTGAAGATTATGAGGAGCATCCTTCGGACTTCCAATTCTTCACCAGCAGCAACATCTGCGTCTGACCCGTCTCCTGCTGCTGGTGACGAAGAAAACTTACTTCCGCTTTCTGCGTTAGGCAAAGAACCCCAGAATTCAGCCGCCATCTTTGGGCTGGTGAGAACGGCTCCCCTTCCCTTGAATTCTTGATCAAGCGGCAGGAAAACTGCTTGCATAAATGGGAGAATTGTGCCAAAGACTTGTAGCCACATGCTCACCAGATGCGGCACCAGTCGTTCGTCAGTCACAGACCGGAGAGTATGATTTAGACTCAGGAAGCCTGTTCTCATCAGGTCTTCAATATCTCCAACAACGATACTAGGGTCTCTTCGTTGCACGCAGCGCTGCACATGAATCGAAACAAGACGATTGAGGTCTTCAACCGCTATGCGCACATCTTCACCTTCAAATATAGCCAACACTTTTGCCTTGAGAAAGTCCCACGCATCATCAGGCGTCATATTGTTGAGTCCAAATCCGGCTAGTGTCGCTTTCATTTCAGTCGCATATGGTGTGAACGCACTTGTAGAGTCGTTCGTGTAAGTCGTACCTATTGTATTCAGTGCCGGCCACTCTGATGTATCACTTTCACCACGACTGTAAACAGGTTCGAGAGTAGCATTCGCTTGTGCTTTCTCCTCTTTCTTTTTCTCTCGCAACGCCCGTCCACCATGTCTAAGATCAAGCCCTGACATCGCCTTGCCAAACGTTCCTTGTGGATTGGGCGACGAGGGGGCGAAGGAATATAGGGACTGTGGATTGTTGACATCTACAGGTCTCGAGTTCGAGTTCGCCGAGGAGAGTGGCAAGGCATGGTGTTCATCCTTGTCTTTGAGCTTGAGCTTCTGACGAAGGCCGACGTGCTTGTGTGCCTTTCCACTGTCGTTGACGGGTATGATAGTCGAGGAAGAGGGGTTCGCGA
>Ga0210040_10009087_pt1 | contig 11625 bp, 6 predicted proteins | sample CryGeyCG12114_NA_FD_185462 | JGI IMG/M metagenome (GOLD analysis project Ga0210040, IMG submission 185462) | Groundwater microbial communities from aquifer - Crystal Geyser CG19_WC_8/21/14_NA (SPAdes) (version 2) | ecosystem: Environmental > Aquatic > Deep subsurface > Groundwater | place: USA... | reverse complement strand
GCATCTCTCAGGACGGTGCATTCATCAATGACCCCAAAGCGAGAAAACATATTTCTCACGTCGGACTCATTGCATTTGCGGGAGAGCATGCCCACGAACAATTTCCGTTCTATGAAATACAAAATTAGTTCATTTTGTTACTTCTTTCAAAGTAATACAACAAAAATAACTAATAATCTGTACACGTTTGCTATTTCGAGCATGTTTTGCCTTTAGATTGCCAAAAAATCAATGAAGTAACAATACGCGTACTAATAGAATTCAATAGACCACAACCAATAGAACTTAACACGCTAAAAATCAATCTTTTTCGGAATTCTTTTTAAATTCAATATAAAAGAAACACAAGGCAATACAATCATGAATTCATGACAGATAGCAGTATAGAACTGCAATACATGGAATCAAATATCCTTTTCAGACTTATGATATTAGTAAATTGATTACAATCTAAAACTCACCATATCTGTTTTCATTATCTGCCGGCTTCATCTGGATTGGATGATTCATCTGTAATTCAATACATTTGAAATTAAAATACTGTCAGTCAAGAATTATATAAACCCTTCTAGTCCCATATCTACTTTCAGTTTCGTAATATGAACAGAGTTAGCCTAGCTTCTGGAAATCTATTAATATTATTTCCCCGATCCCTACTTTCTTTAAATTTGGAATCAATACTGAATAGAACGCAAGGGAAGACTGAAAAGTTATATGGTGAGCCCCCGGCTCTGACTGACTTCTCGGTTTTTGTTGGGTACATATAAAGGATTCAATTTTTAATACAAAATAGGGAAATTGGATAAAGCATGACGGATACAAATCTAGCCACGTGTATCTTTAATATCTTCTGCGTGTCAGGCAGAATACAAAAGACTCGTCACAAACACACATGTTAGTTTCATAAGGGACGCTAATGAAAGCATACGTACAAATACACACAGCAGCAGCTAACATGTATATTTACAGGTTCATCATTTCCCCCTTCTTCATAATACAAAAAGATGTCAATCCCAAAAAAGTATAATCCACATTCATAATATCTTTTCCATAGATTGCTTCTAAAATCTTTTTTGTTCACTATTCTGTAACATAATACTGCAGAAGCAGCAAAAAGTATTCAATTACAAGGCTTAGACTTGGCTTAATTTTCGAAAAACTTACTAACACTTTACAAAGAACCCTGCACAATAGTTTACCATTTTCAGAGCAGAGAAAAATTCAAAGTACCCAAGAAAACCCTCTTCATTCAATCAATTACATAAAAAGCATCAAAAACTTACTCCGTGTAGCGTTTTAATGTTGTGTAATGCGTTCTGCGCGTCCAGGGCAGATTTCCGGGTAAAAAATGTAACAAAACAGCAACCTGTAACATCACAAAACAACATAATTAGTATGTCGTGCACAGAACGCAAAAAGGATTGACACGCTAGGGGACCAAGTGTGTACTAACTAATAACCACCACACTATCAAGATTTAATGTACACATGCAATACCCCTATGAGTCAAAAACTTTGTTTCACCATGCTTATGCACAGAGCTTTCTCCCATGTCTACCAAACCAAACTAACTGACTTACTACACTATCAGAAAAATTCTCTCATTAAAATCCGTCCATTCTTCACACGAATCCAACAGAAATGCAATGCCCAAAAATCTAAACAGCCAATATCAAATTAGCATAATGAGCCAGCAATAAAACCTCTATTCCTTTCTCTGACTCCATATAGCACATTTGCTGTACAAACCCAGCACGAAACTCATAAAATAAAGAACACGCATTGGATTCAACAATCCAAGCCATCATACACGATAAAAAAAAAACAAGGAAATGGGACCCGATCAATCCCAAACATCCATCTTCCATTGCATGTCATAATAATAAAGTGAAACTAGGAGAGGCATCCCTAAATCGCTTCCAAACAACAATGCATTCTCTCTCCTGTTTACACATGTATGCCACAACACACCGTGTAGGATAAAAATCCCACCCAGATGATAAATAGAAACCATCACCTCCTGCATAATACAACAAGCTCAAGCAAATTGAATTCAATGTGTGCTCTGTTTTCCCTCAATAGGTACAAATATGTCCCTATTGTACCGCCTATTTGGTTCGTATGAGATGTATAAATCCACCGGATTCCTGACGACAGCATGCTTGCTTTGCTTGGTAACTACTACTATATACTACTACTATCATCATATATATATTATAAAGAGAGAGAGAGAGAGAGCACAGGCTCATAAAGATTGATTATTATTGGCAAATAAATGGTAAAGGTGTACTACTACTTTGTATACACACTGTACGACGTACCAGAGGGAGAGAGAAAGGAGATGAAATGTGAAATGGAAATCTATAAACTGGTCTCTTTACCATCTCTGTGCTTTCTACTGCTACTATAGCTTAACTAACTAACTGCTAACTACATTTGTGAAAGGAAGGGCACATAGGAAGAGAAAGCATACACACAGAACCAGAGACTCTGGCAAGCATCTTACTTGACAACCAAGTACACAGGCTATACAGCTAGGAGAGCTACGAGATATACAGAGGGATATAAAAAGAGCCATTTGCGCTTACACCACAGAGTTTTGGACTGGAGGATGCGCACAGGAAACTTTTATTCTGATACACCCTGTTGAATTCACAACACGTAAAATGTACACGATATTTACAGGCCTTTCAACAGACCATGTTGATAATGATTGCACACAGGATTCGTTTAATATGGAGCAAATTCATTTCCCACGTCATAAAAAAAGAAGATGAAACACGGGTTGAGATTCACTTGAGATATGTTCTGATTAAATCTTTGTTACTTACTCCCCGATAGCACCAAGTATGAAAGGAAAAAGTAAATATGCTTGTTGTACGCTTACATAGATTGTGACCACAATCCGTTCACTTTGTCTCTCAATCCAATCAGTACTATGAACTCCCCAATTAATCTCTGTCACGGTTTACAAAGTCCTTTCAATACAAAACTAACAAACTGGAATTTTCAGTCAGTGTGTCCCAAGCAAATGCTATAATGCTGATGGCTACAGCTTTGGCATTTGTTCAAAACAATTCTTTGCGGTAATGATGATGACAGGAGCCAAAAAATCTACAGGATTACCAAATCTCCAATATAAAAACAAACATTTCTTGGGTACAAGTCAGTCTCGAGTTGTTGTCACCTTCATCATAGTTCATACAGAATTGAAATCCAAAATAGACAATCACACAGTCTTTATACCACGAGAACTACTATTCGTCCTATCTAGAGAAAGTAAGTGTACCTTTCTTCAACCAACAAAATCAATAGTTCACTCAAGACTGAAACAAATTAGGAACTCAGCCTGTCTTGCTAAAACTAACTTTCCCTCCTCAAGCCTAACTAACCAACTAACTAACTGACAAACAGAGAAAACCATAACATGTAATCAACAAACTCGAGTTCACAACAAGAAGGAACTATGCTTATCGATTAAAGCCCAAAAAGGAACCAAAGTCTTTGACAGTTATACCTTCTTCTTTCTCTTCCGAGTACACACAGTCAGTCAGTGAGAGTCCGCCGTATACGCAACAACTACCACCTCTTTTGGACTCACAAATCCACTCAGTGCAAAATCATACACGTTTCCTCATAGCGCATGCATGCAACTGGTTAGTAACCAAACGAAACCAAATGTACTGTTTTCTATGCCCCACTCAGTCAGTCAGTAGCCAACTCACTTGTCATTCCACATATAGTGCACACCACACATGAGACAACAACACATGGAGTCAGTCACAAGAAGACAAAGCCACTCATTTTATCCTCCGCGAGTAATAAAGCCCAGTCAGTCCTCACTTACTCAAGCGAACAAACACGATATTGACGACAAATCAAAGACATCATCATGGGGTCTACAGGACACATAACAACTATATCTAACAACACACAACAAATTATTCACAGACAACTAGTCAGTCCAACTGACTTGCTGGTGACAACAAAAGTACGCAAGTTATTATTGGCTGCACGAAATGAATTGTAGTATTACATTCAATTCAATTGTAATACTAATCAGTAGTTAGTTACACACATATACAAGGAAGGAATGGAAACGAAAAGAGAAATCACTGACAGAAAAAGAGTTGTGTGCGACTGAACTGAACGTTGAGCAAGCTCCAAGTGAGAGCCAGGCAAGCAGCAAGTGTATAATAATAAAACGATGGTTCCTCCATCCACAACTTACTCTCTTTTTCTCCTACTACTCCTTTGCTAGTAGTTTCCATAATAGCAACCCAAGCTCTACACACTAGTTGTGAGTGCATGAAGCTAGCTCTATATAGACACGGCCAGCATGGAACGAGAGAGAGAGATGCTACAAAAGGGAAAAATAAAACAATCCCGCGAACTCCTACTACTACGTAGTAGTTCCTGTGCTCCCCATAAACCTACCACACCTCAAATCAATATCTGGAGGATCAAAACTGACGAGCAGAGGACGACGACGACCAAACAGAGAAGAAGAGCCACCAAGCAAGTTACTCACAGTCAGTCACTGTGAGCATACAACATACTACATACGGGAGCCACGCTTTCCTACTTACTCACAGTTAGTTCCATACATAGTCAATAATAGTTAGTTGGTCCCAGTAGTTTAGCACTACCCTCTCCATATCGCGTATATATCCTTGCAGTCGTAGTAGTCAGTCAAATTTAACCTTCTTATATTCCTCCAACTAACTGTCCAACTTATAACTACCTTCACTCTGTACGAAGACTACTTGTAATGGGTACTACAGTCATCATAGGCTCTTCTTGCCCCATAACCATTAAAGCCAAGTCTGGGTAGCAAAAGAAAGTAGCGAATGAAAATGTGGACCAGTCATCCGCTACAGCCATACACAACCTTTTAAGCTGGCAAACAGGTACAACGAAAACGAATCTATACTATATTATCCTGAACCAATAATAATAATAATAACACGGTCGCTACAAGGTGGCATCTATACAACCGACCGTATAGATAATGTTTGCCATTTCCACCAATGCTGTATTACCAACTATTATGCTCACTAACGTTGCCACATATTAAGTAAGTAAGTTACCAAAGTGTGTGTCAACTACAGATATCATTATGATATAATAATTCTGTTAGTTAGGAACTATACAATATATGAGCACACGCTTGGGTCCTATTTGCTCAGTTCACAAAAGTTTCTATGGCTACGGACAGCATCTTGAATAGCTAGCTGTCTCCCCCTTAAGAAGTAAAAGTAGTCCACCAGCCAAGCCACCCTCCAACTAAAGTGGAGAAAGGCAGCCTCTCCGTTCTTACGATGTTAGTTTAGTTAGTAACTAAACTACATACAGATGCAGACCGTACACCATCTCATGGTTATCAACACGCACACTTGTTGTTTGTCACTGCACACGCACCTACCTTATGTGATGGTGGTGGCAAATGAGAAAGTTTCTAGGGCTCATACATAAATTCATTATGATTCAGTGAGTTTTAAAGTTGAGATTTAGACCGCTATCTCAAAGTTTCTTGGTAGTTAGTAATTGTAGGAGCCCAATTGGTAGACGCTGTACTCACTAACTAATTAAAACTAACTATAATGTACCATGAGGATAGTTAGCGGTGAAAATAATAATATATCGTAGCTACAGCTGTTGTTCTTTATAGAATGCGTAAGATGCGGTCTAGTTAAGCTACTTTATTTTTACTCACCTCCCTACATTAAAGGATTAATACCTCACAGTACAGAATTCGTATACAGTCAGTTAGTAGTTAGTTAGTGTAGACGAAATTTTTGCATTCCGGATTATCCCTCGTCATTATTTTGTGATGCAAGATTTCATTAGGCTAGTTAGTTAGTTGGTTAGTTAGCAGCTCGACACAATAATAAAAAGGAGTAGGTAAAAATAGACTCTTTTTTTTGCGAGTAGGCAAAGAAACCCGCAATAGAATGATGATATGGATGGTGAGACTATTATTTTACAGCCTTTCATATGCCAATGTAAGCAACAGAAGGTAAAATGGGATCCCATTGCAGTTTATCTTTTACCTTTTCACAGTTCAACTGCATGTACAATACGTAGTGAGTATATAACACATCCAGTACTTGTAGTACGTTTTAGGGATCTCCCATCTGTGTTTTAGCACACATAGCGGTGCATATGGGTACCAAGGGAAATTAGCTTCCAGTCTGCCACTGTATTTTTGGGACAAGTGCCAATTATTTTTTTATGACCATGAATTCTCTATCTTTCAATGTATTTTATGTGTACGTGTATGGATCCTACTTTTCCTTTTACCTGTTGCACACTCTTCAGACTGCCATATACAGGCCGATTTAGTTTATACATGCAATTCTATCGTTACAATAAAAAGCATGCAGGATAAAAACAAAGTGCCATTTAGCCATTTTTGTGACAAAATGGTTCGAATTATTTTCACTGCCTGTCACCATGGTCCGATGTACAATACAAGATTTCATATAGGAAGTACAGCAACCAAGCAATTTGGTATGCAAGGAAATTGAAATTTTATCGTCATTTGATCACACAGTCGGTTGCAGCGTTCACACAGCCGGTAGCCAAATGTTGACGACAACAAGTTTAAAAGACTTTTTGGTACAACAGCGCTAGCCTACAGACATAGAGATCAGTTGATTTCATCTGGCTTTGATAAAGCACATTCCATGCCTTTCTTTTCATCTTCACTACACATTTTCGCTACTTGACAAATCCTCATTCCGCTGGGTTTGCCAGATAAATACTTCCCATGTAAACTACATTGTTCCACATTCCTGGTTTTCAAATTGGATTTTTTCTTCAGGTACACATGAGCACAGCACGAAACGCATTTACAACAAATTCTAGCTTTGTTCCTTTCTAGAGAAATATAACGCAAACACAGTTGAAAATGTCAACAACTATATTCTCGCACAAAATTCTAATAATTTCACACAACTTGACTGTACATATGTATAACAACCGAGAAAACAAAATCACATGGTGAAAATTAATCTGCACACTACTTTACACATCAGTAAAGCACATAATGAGAAAAAAGCTGCCTACAATTCAATAGCTATCATTGGTTTCCTTACATCTCTCACCATATCCCAGAAATCCCATTATTCTTGCAAAAGTAATTAAACGAGCACATTGGTTTGGGGAGGGGAGATCGGATTATATGGGCAGAAGAAGCCACCCATGGGATTTGCCGGATACTGACCTTTTCATCACACTGGTATTATTGACCAGTACAATATTTTATATGACCACTGCAACTGAGACTAACCAACTACGTCGCAAACTTGGTTTTATTTCCTCAGCAGAACAAATAGCCAAACCAAGGGAGCAAATAAAGCCAACTAAATTAGACAACTCGGATCCTCTCATATTTGTATTCCTGTCACCCAATGTTTAAATTTCACGCCCTTTCACAGTTTCGTCAATACGGTTCATCAATTTACACCACTACCATTTTATAATACGAACCCGTGAGTTATGGCTTTAACTGCGGCACCGTATGATTCACTGGATCAAATAAATATAATTCCGTATTTTACAGAATTATAAGAGTAAGTACTGGAAAAAGTTTTTTAGTACTGCATACTACAAACAGAAAAATAAAGATTTGAAAGTTATCAAAAGTACTGGTAGAAACTTAAAGTAGCTACATACTAAAAATGTTTTCCTCTAGCAGTACTTGAAAAAATTCACCATTTCCTTGCATTCACAAACAAACTGTCAGCCATATCCTTCACAACTTCGAATTTAGTCCAAGGAATATACAGAGTGAATAGAAAGTCCAATTTCACTTGCGATATTTACCGATAGTCGCATGCACTTCACTAGAACCACTCCTACCGAACAACAACAACAAAAACTAATGATATGCTATCAGCGTAAATGTCACCTCATTTGATCACGGGCAACTGTCCAGACGACAAAAGCTTTCAGTCTGCCAGTGGTCGGTAACTAACTGACTATAACCTAAATACTATACCAAAGTAGCTCACTATGGATAAAATGAACTTACACACAATGGCGAAAAAGCCAATTTCCGATTCCCGTGATCTTCACTACTACAGACAATTCAACTTACCATGTAACCAACCAGCGAGCACTCTAGCTATGAACGCAATAAAAAGGATTTCCACATGACAACTGCTGGTTCCTTTCAAAACCCAGACTGTGATAAGAGGCATCTGTACAAAATATGTACATACCGAACCTGGTACAAATGTCACTCAGTCAGTCAGTTTCCCTCCCTACTCACTAATAAAAGCTTCCCTACATCAATATTATTATTTATAATAATCTTCTTTTCTTTAAATCCTATGCTAACTAACTAACTACTTGCAAAATAAGTCCAATCTTTACAACGTTCTCAACTGATTAACTAACTAACTACTACCATTAGCCAGGAGGAAGATGACGGTATAGCAAAGCAAGTTGGTTGGAAACATATAACAACAAATCCTCTTACAGATCAAAAACATAAGTCTTGTCTATGTTTTCCATTATCATATGAATTATACTTTTCCTTCGTTTCATAGTGCATAGGATGTGTAACCAACTCTGCTTCACAACCTATACCTACCAACGAAAAACAACATACAGGGGGGAAATGATAACTATAGACCATCCGGAAAAAGGAGGTAAATTTTTCCTGTCCTGTGTGTGATAAATTTGTGTAGTAGGATAGGATAAAATTTACCTCCTTTTTGTGGACAAGGTATACTAAATATCTGTTGCTCTGGCTGGTCAGTAACTAACTAATGTACAGAATGTGATGCAGTTAGTAAGTAATACCTTAAGAAAATTTACAGCCAGGGAAATCCTAAAAGTCGACAACGAGCTCACACTTTCCCATGTGCAACTTACTTGGAATGCATAAGCATAATGCTAAATGCTACACACTCACTAACTAACTAACTTGAGAAAAACAGAACAGAGATCCCCACTGTTCACATGACGTGCATGGACAAAAATAGAAAGCATATTTATTTGAACAAGTTGGATGATTAGCATTTGTTTAAGTAGTCTGTCAAATCCAGAACTATGGAGGCCTCGTCAACTTTATTAAAGATTTACGCTCATATATCCAAGACAGATAGATATAACTAACTATCTAACTAGGCTTCTCATACAAATCACAAAACTGGGCATGTTGGCAAAATAATGAGTCGCTCTTAGGATTTTCAATTGAAAGAAATCAATTAACAAGGATCACAGGCTTCTCTCATCATCCTCTTCACGAATGAATGGATAATGATAATGATAGCTTTGTGCGTATGCTCGCAGTAAGAACGTGCTATCTACTCAACCTAGATAGCTGGAAAAGTTGGCGAGTCACCATGTTCCCTGACAAACTCGCTAATTAGCTGCTGAGAGATAAATAGAGCTCATTTTAATGAACAAGTGCTTTGATTTTAGGTATTACGAGGAAACTTAAGGATTGCATAGGTACAACGCCATTCATACTACTCGCCTGCTCCTGCACATTTGTGAATAGTTCAAGTTTTCAACTTACCGTTCCTTCCAATTTGTAAGATCTTTAATTTCGATTCCTTGCTCGCCTGAAAAATACCGTAGAACTCGAAAAAGATGCGTCGTCACTTTAACTAATAAAGCCACTATTACGCAGGTAAGAAATCACAGACTAATGGTTCAAAATTTTTCCTGATTTTAAAAGTCTGGCAAATTTATGCCCACCAACGAACGTTAAAAAAATTCACACAGTTCGTTTCTCTTCCCTGGTTGAATGACGACTGAACAAGGCGCGAGAATGAAAGGAGAATTCCAACTCACTGAACATATACACTCCTGCCAGTTAAAACACATAAATAAATAAACGTAAAATCAGATTTATAGTTTTGACTTCTCACCAGGATTCATGAAATAGAGCAGACCATGAATGAACGAGTGAGAGCAACTTTAAAAGGGAACACCCAATGAATTCCACTATTAGCCCTATTTATTTTACACATCGGTCCACACCTTCAAAAACACAGAGTAACTCACACACTATAACTAAACAGTTCGTCAACGAAAAAAATAGATGGATAATAACTTGAGGCCGAGAAAAGACGAGAGTGTGATCTTTCCCTTTAGCTATTCAGTGCAGATGTGAGCTCTGGAATGCCAAAATATGCAATGCATGTTGAGCGCATTTTTAGGTACAACAGACAGGCATATTAGCTCTCCTTTGTCATCCACAATCTTAAGCATATAGCTAGACGGGAATGCTTCTTATTTGATGATTATTATTGAAATTATTTATGCTTCAGCACATTGATAAGACCGTGGAGGAATAATACCATACTATAACAACATGTGAGCATGTTTCAACTTTCTGTATACAAGATAACGCTTATGGAACTGCACACTGACTGAAAATTTTATTCTTCTGTGCAATATGACACTACACTCACTGACTATCTTGATGGAAGAAATTTGCTGTCGTCAGAAAATCATACATAACAAGTATATAGAGATATGGACGAGTGATAAGGTTGTAGCACCAGTTCAAATGACAACAATAAAACTACTATCTGCTGCCAACCAACACATTAAACAGCCATATTGTAGGCATAGCATATCCGCCAGTTGGTGTCAAATTCCACTATACTGAGTAGCACTTATAATCGTCAATTTTTGATAAAACAATAATAATAATTCAAAACTGTCTCGGTTGGTTAGTAATCTAGCACAAATATGGTCATGGTTTCAAACTTACTGGAAAAAAGAACCAACAAGTGTGGAATGGAGAGCAACTAATACTAACTGGCTCACAAACTAATAGTGTAGAAAACAATGGACATTTCATAATCACCAACTGTGTTGAGCGCCTGCATGGTACAGAATATCTAAAAATGTATGCGAAATGAATGAATATTCAACATCACGGTAAACACTCCTGTGTCTGCTAGTCTAGGTAGGTTAATAAAACTACATACCCGGACAATGAACAAAGAAGGTATGAAAGAATGCCAATAAGCATATGAGGTCTCAATAACGACAAGTTAAGTCAGCTAGCAACCGCAAATGGACTTTTAGAATCCGAACAAAGACACTCCCCGAAATTCAATGCTCAAGCTATAAATGGCATTGACAAATGCAGGAAATTAGAATTGGACATCTAATACAATCAAATACGGTTCGTACATTACAATAAAAGAACAAATAATAGTTATTGTACCAGCTGGAGTTGCACTAATCATTATTATGACCAAAATGATGTGCCCTATTATTAGTTAGTTAGTTAGTAAGCATAGCTTATACACAGTTGAATACACTTTTGGAGTCAATGTAGTAATCCCAATACAAGTGTTGATTATTATTCACCATAAATAATTCTTGTTAAACACGCTTCTCCAAGTAGAAATCTAATCTAACTTGTGCTGTATAGTTCATCCATCACCATCACACACCACAAGTATTATATAGCTGACAGCCAATTGCCAATTGGCTTTAAAAACAAGCTCATTGAATTTGGTATTCGCATTAAATCCGGAAACATAATTTCCGGAAGCATAATTTCCGGAATTTCAAACTCGGAACGCATAAATTCCGGAATCCATAAAAATCGGAATGCTTAATAATCGGAATGATTAATAATCG
>Ga0210040_10009086_pt1 | contig 11626 bp, 8 predicted proteins | sample CryGeyCG12114_NA_FD_185462 | JGI IMG/M metagenome (GOLD analysis project Ga0210040, IMG submission 185462) | Groundwater microbial communities from aquifer - Crystal Geyser CG19_WC_8/21/14_NA (SPAdes) (version 2) | ecosystem: Environmental > Aquatic > Deep subsurface > Groundwater | place: USA... | reverse complement strand
CGATGGCCCGGCATCGCTGAAGGTCACGCGGGTGGACCGCCCCGGCGCATCGTATGTAAAACCAACGGCCTCGTTGTTCTCGAACATCATGTAGGCCGAGCAATTGCTCTGGTTGCGATAGAGCGACCAACCCTTGACCTGCTCATATGCACCATCATTCGCCATGGCCTGCGATCCGCAGAGCAGCACGGCAACGGACACCGAGACGCCCAGCCTCGCCATTGTCGATCCTTGCACTTACCTCTCCTCTGCCCGCTTACCCGGCAAGCCCGTCTACAGGTAAGGCATCAGTCGCACACGCGGGAAGACGTCTTCGAGCGGTTTGGTGTCGGGCAGGACATAGACAATCCCGCCGGTCTTCTCGAAATTGGGACGAACAACGTCCTCGTAAAAATCCTTGGGCGCGTTGACGCAGCCGAAGGTAATGCGGTTATCTTCCGCCGACAGCGAGTCCAGCCGCTCGAGCCGTCGTTCGCGCTTGTTTCCCGTGACCACCGCGTGCAGCGCGACCGAAGTGGCATAATCAATCCACAAGACCTTCTGCTTACCTGCGGCCCAGCCATATTTGGCAAGAAAACGCCCTGCGGGGGTGGTCTTCTCCGCCGGTCCGATCTCGGACAGCTTCTTGCTGCCTATGCCGGGCGACGCCTCGTCCCCCGCGGCCACTCCGATCAGCACGGGCGCTTCGCCCAGCGGCTCACCCTGGGCGTCGAACAAGAGCAGGAGCCCTGCATTCTTGTCGATGACCATGTAAGGAAGCTCGCCATTGTCGCCAGACGCAGCAACCCAGTCGAGCACCCGCGCCGCAGCTTCCGATCTAGGCGAAACGGTAACGGGCTCGGCCACATCCCGATCCTCGTCAGACGACGCAGCTTCGTCCGCAGCCGAGCTTTTCGCAACGCTAGCGCTCGCCCCGGCTCTCGCAGCTTGCGCCGGAGAGAGGGACAACGCCGTGGCTGCGAAAATTGCGGCGGTACAGAACGATATACGCGTCACCTGACGAGCGCCTTCAGATCAGAAATTCAAGAACTGCATGCCTGCTCACACCTGCCTCAATTGCGGGGCGTACGCTGCTGCATGCGCTGGTCCAAACCATCAACACGGGCGTTCAGCTGATCCAGCCGTGTCATGGTATTCTGCCCCTGGCCTGAAGCGGTGCGCGCCTCAGCGAGGGCGTTATTCGCCGTGGCTTCGACCGTCTGCAGCCGCGTATCGCTGGCTTGCATGCGCGTATCGACGCCATCGATGCGCTGGTTCACGAGCGCGATCTGGTCGTTCACGTAGCCCTTCGTGGCGCAGCCACCGAGGCCCAGCGAGGCCGCGAGCACCATAGCAGCGGGCGCCAGATTTGATTTTGACAGAAACATGTAGCTCATCCTCTTCTCGTTGTGTCCACCCACCGCTGATCCGAAGGACCTTCGACCAGCAACTTTGTTGCGCTGGACTGTGCTTCTGGTTCGATGGAAAGATTGGCAGAGGGGCTTTGTTCCCGCCCAGACCGAGATGCGGGGTCCCGAGTACTGCCGAATTTGCAAAGCGATCGCGGGCCGTTGCGCTGCGATCAAGCCTTGCAATCTGCGCGATTACCCACCTTGCGTCGCTTAACTGGATCATCCCTTCGGGCCTGTTCGCTGCGGCAGGGCTCGTCCTGCATCGCTCTGGCCATAGCAACCGCGCCAGAAGCGCCAGTGTCCGACAGGCGCGCGTACTGATGCTTCACGGGCCACGCTGCCGGAACCAAAAGGGTCTCGCACATCTTTGATCTGATAATCCAAGGAGAACGAAATGATTGGTAACCTTATCGGCGCAGCGGTTGGAAAGCGACTGTCGCGAAGGATGTCAGGTACGGGCGGCCGAACTGGCGCGATCCTCGGCGCGAGTGTGCCCTTCGTCCTGCGGCGCATGGGGCCTATGGGGCTGATCGCAGGCATTGCCGGCGGCTATGCTCTTAAGCGCTTTTCTCGCAGATCTTGAGCTTGTCAGCGCACCTGGCGAACTGAAGCGAGCGTACCGTCTTCGGTCAGCACGCCTCTGCAGGCATGGCCCGCGCGTCCGGCCATCCGCTCGTATCGGCCGATCTCACGATCTTGGCGCGGTGCGATCCGCCACAAGAGGCAGTAGACCGGGCGCGCCGCTATTGGCAATGAGCAGGTCGAACAGACGGTCGACCGCGAATGCCAATCGTTCATCAAGCAGGGCGAGCAATCCTGTCCAGCCCGATAGGCAATCGAGGTTGCCAGGCCCGTCGGAGATACCGCGCAGACCGATCAGGGGTACGCTGAACCGCTCGCATGCGCGAAGCACGGCGAATGTCTCCATATCCACCATGTCGGACGCAATCTGACTGTAGCGCTCCCCTCCCACGACATCGCTACCGGTCGACAATGATGCGCAGGGCACATTGGCAAGCGGCGTCGGCAAGCGCAAGATCGCTGGATGACCGGTGAACGGGGTCACGCCAACGGGAAAACCCAGGCGAGAGGCATCCATGTCCCGCCAGGACACGCTCTCGACCTGATACACACATCCCAGTTCGCAGAGCCGTGATCCGGCAGAGCCAAGCGACACCACCAGGTCGGGCAGCTCGCCCGTGGCGTTGGCCTGCTGGAGGAACGCGCTCGTGCCGATCGCAGCCTCGATAGGGCCGACCCCGGTTATCAATGGCGCTATACGCGTGCGCAAATGCTGTCCGTACTCATGGTCCGTCGCCATCACGAACAGCACGCGCCTGCCTGCCATTACGGATATGGTCACAACTTGCTCCTGGATGGGTGCCGTTCACGCAATCGGATCGGCCAGCAGCCATGCGGGTTCGCAAACAATCTTCGCCGGATCAAGACGCCGGCGCCTGCGACCTACTCGTTCGGAGGCAGAGGAACGCCAGGCTCATCGCGGCTGCCAGCACTTGGCTCCAGGCCATCTGCGCGGCATTGCCGAGCAGCGCCACAGGCAGGCCGAGCAAAAGCGGGACGAAACGCTTCGTGAACGCCTTGATGCGGTTTGAAGCGCTCGAGCGGCGCCGAGCCGCTTGCGAACCGGCTATTATTTGGCCTTCGAAGCCGTCAAGCCAGTGCCCGCTGATCTGCCTGCAGCGAAGCGCTTGATCGATGCTTCGAGCTTCGCGAGGAGCGCATCTTGAGCAAGGTCAGCCGATCCAAGACCATCGTCACGAAGGTGAAAACAACCGTTCACCGGCGGATGATCCTGATGGTTCGTCCGCTAGACGAGCCTATTCCCCCGCCAGCCCCAACGGTGACTTCGCCTTCCACGAGATGACAGGTGATACGAAGGAGGCCTATCTGCAGATGCTTCCAGGGCGGCGAACCGTCGTCGACGAGCGCCTGCGCCGCGGGGCTCGCTGCTTCCTGGCATGGGACGGGGACCATCTCGCGCACGGCTATTGGATGGGCAGCGGCCGCGTGCTCATCGATTACATGGAGGGCGATCTCGTCCTCGCTCCGGGCGATGTCTAAATGTACGATTCCTGTCCACCGCCAGCCTATCGCGAGCGAGGCCTGGCACAAGCGATGGGGCTGCATGTGATGCGCTTGGCCGGCGAAGAGGGTTACGAACGCGCCTGGTGCCTTCCTGCCGTTGAAAACCGGGCCGGTACGCGGCCGGGCGAGGCGATTGGCTACCGCTCGGTTCCGAGCTTGCATTATCTGGGCCTCCGCTGGTTCCGGCGTTATTGGAGCGTACCGCCCGTGGACGCCTCGCAGCCTCGACTGGTGCGCTGAATTCGCTTCTCGCGGGGGTTGCTGGGAGGGTTGAGCAACGGCCTACCCGCTCATCGCCGCCGACCCATCGGGTCCCAGTTGAGCGCTGTCAGGTGATCCTGCGCTCTGCGCCCTTTCGCCGGCAATTGCGATCACCTATATTCCCGCCGCGGACCACTGCACCTGTCGCTTGCGGGAGGGCGGGCCGCCAACGGGGACTCGACGCACCTGCATGGCTTTATCTGACGACCCCGCCGGTTCGAGTGATCCTCAATTCCTGATCGGGGGTGGCCACATGGGCGCCGCCATGCGCGCGCACGACTGGTCGGTCACGTCGATCGGCTCGCCTGAAAATTGGCCTCAGCCGCTGCAAACCCTGGTCGGTCTGTTGCTAGGCTCCATGCAGCCCATGTTCGTCGCCTGGGGGCCTCAGCGTATGCTCCTCTACAACGACGCCTACATGCAGCTCCTCGCATCGAAGCACCCGACGGCGCTGGCCCGCGACTTTCTCGATGTCTGGCATGAGATCGCCGATTTCCTCGCGCCCCTGGTCGAGGATGCCTATGGCGGTCGGCCCGCGCACCTGGAGGATGTCGAGTTAACACTCGAGCGAAAGGGTTTCGCGGAGCAGGCGCATTTCACCTTCTCCTTTACGCCGGTGCGGGGAGAAGCAGGCGCGGTTGCGGGCTTCTTGGGCGCTGTGATCGAGACCACCAACCAGGCTCTGTCCGAGCGGCGGGGAACGGCGGATGCCGCACGCCAGCGACGTCTGCTCGAACAAGCGCCCGGCTTCATTGCCATCCTGTCCGGCCCCGACCATGTCTTCGAGTTCGTCAACGAGGCCTTCAGCCGGCTGTTCACACGCCGCGGATTGCTGAGCAAGACCGCGCGGGAAGCCTTTGCCGATCTGGTTGGACAAGGCTTTCATGAGATGCTCGATAGCGTGTTTCAGACGGGCGAGCGCTTCGTTTCCAGCGCCATGCCGATCCGCCTGCAGACAATCGGCCAAGCGGAGCCGACCGATTGCTTCCTCGATTTCATTTGCGAGCCGGTGCGCGACGATGGCGGCGCTGTAAGGGGCGTCTTCATTGAGGGGCAGGATGTGACCGGGCGGCTCACCGCAGAAGCGGCCTGCCGCAAGAGCGAGGAACGCTATCGGCAGATCGTCGAGGGGGCCGAGGACTTTGCGATCGTCACGCTCGATACGCACGGATTGATCACGAGCTGGAACTCGGGCGCCGAACGCATCACCGGTTACCCTGAAAGCGAGGCGCTCGGCCAACCGGGAGCGATGCTCTTCACGCCCGAAGACCGCGAGGCGGGTGCGCCCGAACACGAGATGAGCCGCGCGAAGACCGAGGGCCGCGCAGTGAACGAACGCTGGCACCGGTGCCGCGACGGCTCGCGCTTCTGGGGTTCCGGGCTGACGATGTATCTGGACCAGGAGGCCGGTGGCTATCTGAAGATCTTTCGCGACCGCACCTTCGAGCACGCGGCCGACGCGGCGCTTCGCGAGAGGGAGGCGCGTTTCCGGACCATGGCCGACGCTGTGCCGCAGATCGTATGGATCACGGACCGGCATGGCCATGTCGAATTCTTCAACCGGCAATGGAGCAATTACACAGGCATCACATTCGAGCAGACCACGGCCGCCCAGGTTTCCACGGACCATATCCACCCTGACGACGGGGCCGCAACCATGGCCGCGTTCAATGAAGCGCTCCGGACCGGAACAACCTTCCAGGTCGAACATCGCATCCGGTCAGCCGCCGGAGAATACCGCTGGTTCCTGGTACGCGGCGAACCCTATCGCGATCCGGAAACGGACGAGATCGTCCGCTGGTTCGGCGCCTCTGTCGACATCCATGGCCGCAAACTTGCCGAAGCTGCACTCCAGGAGCTGAACGAGACGCTCGAACAGCAGGTCGCCGCACGCTCTGCCGAACGCGACCGTCTCTGGAACCTGTCGCAGGACATGCTTGCCCGTGCCGACTACAGCGGCATGATGTCGGCCGTCAGCCCCGCCTGGGCACAGGTGCTGGGCTGGAGCGAGAGCGAGCTGCTCAGTCGCCAATACGCCACCTTCATGCATCCCGATGACCTCGCGCCCACGCTGGAGGCGATCGGGCGCATGGCCGAGACCCGCCAGCCGACCCGTTTCGAAAACCGCATCGCCACCAAGGATGGAGGCTGGAAGCACATCGAGTGGACCGTCGCGCCCGAGCCGGACGGGATCAACTTCGTTGCCATCGGGCGCGATCTGAGCGTGACCAAAGCACGCGAGACCGAATTGCAGGCGGCGCAGGAGGCGCTGCGGCAAAGCCAGAAAATGGAAGCGATGGGCAGCCTGACCGGCGGTGTTGCGCATGATTTCAACAATTTGCTTACACCCATCATCGGGTCGCTCGACATGCTGGTGCGCAAGAATATCGGCAGCGAACGTGAGCGGCGGCTGATCGACGGAGCCCTGCAATCGGCAGAGCGCGCCAAGACGCTCGTCCAGCGGCTTCTCGCCTTCGCACGCCGACAACCGCTCCAGCCGATCCCAGTCGATCTCGCGCGGCTCGTCCCCGACATGGTCGATCTCATCAATTCGACGCTCGGCCCCACGATCGAGGTGCGGGTCGATTTGGCTTCCGACCTGCCGCCCGCCAAGGCCGATCCGAACCAGCTGGAAATGGCGCTCCTCAACCTAGCGGTGAACGCACGCGATGCGATGCCCGAGGGGGGCAAGCTTACGGTCACGGCACGGCGCGAGAGCGTTCGCGCGCTGCACGCATCGGGCCTGAAGCCCGGGCATTATGTCCGCCTCGGGGTGGGCGACACGGGCGCGGGAATGGACGAGGATACACGCAAGCGCGCCGTCGAGCCCTTCTTCTCGACCAAAGGCGTCGGCAAGGGCACCGGCCTCGGGCTGTCGATGGTTCATGGCCTCACCGCTCAGCTGGGCGGCGGGCTGACCATCGACAGCGCACCGGGACGAGGCACGACGGTCGAACTCTGGCTGCCTGTCAGTGTCGAACCGATCGGCAGCAATGATCGCGAAGCGGCAAGCTGGAACGGGCCCATAGGCCGGGGCAAGGCACTTCTGGTCGATGACGAGGATCTGGTGCGGATGAGCACCGCTGACATGCTGATCGACCTGGGCTTCGAAGTGGTGGAAGCGGCATCGGCTGAAGATGCGCTGCACCTCATTCATGCGGGTAACGTCCCCGACCTTATCGTGACCGACCACCTCATGCCGGGCATGAACGGGGCTGAACTCGCCAGGGAAGTCCATGCGATAAGGCCGGATCTGCCGGTTCTGATCGTGTCAGGCTACGCAGAGGCAGAGGGGATTGCGCCGGAGCTACCGCGCCTCACCAAGCCGTTTCGCAGTGTCGAGCTGGCGGCGAGCGTCTCCGCGCTGGTGCCCGATCAGCACGGATAACCAAGCCGTCTCCGTGTTGCGCCAAGAGAATGGGCGATCACCAAAGGCTTGCCAGCATCGCGCAGGCAGAGTCTACTTGCTGCCCCGGTGGTGGCCAAGCAGAACGCCTCCCGCGATCACCGCCGCAGCAAGCACACCCGCGATCGTAGCTGCCGCTTGCCGCTGTTCCGGCCTGCGGAAGCCGCCCTCGATTTCACCATCGTCGCCGGGTGGCGCGAAGAGGTTCCCCGATGTGTTCGGTGCCGAGTCGGCCTTGGCGAAATAGCTCGACATGAAGTGGTTCATCGCCTTCGCTGACAGGTTCGGAGCGAGGAACTGCGCCAGCTTCATCGACAGAGCAGGGGCACCCACGGCTGTCGTGTTGCGCGGGTGGTCTGAAAGCCGCACGACGGCTTTCGCGACGCTCCTCGGGTCCAGCACACCAGGCGGAACCGAGGTTTGCCCGCCTGTGTAATTGCCGGCATGGCGGATGGCCGGGGTGTCGACGAAGGTCGGGTAAATGTCGCAGATGTGGATGTCGCGATAGGTCGCCACCTCCCCCCGCAGAGCCTGGCTGAGGCCTCTGAGCCCGAACTTGCTGGCGGTGTAAGCGGCTGCCCAAGGCGCGGGGAGGAACCCGCCGATCGAGATCATGTTGACGAATGTGCCGCGCTTCTGCGCGATGAAGATGGGCAGGACGGCGTGCGCGTCATTCAGGTGGCCGATCAGGTTTGCCTCTATCACCTTGCGATGATCGGCGATTGGCACTTCATGGAACTTGCCGACTACGCCGATGCCCACATTGCTGAACCACAGATCTATCCCACCCAACCATTCCTTCGCCTGGCTCGCCAAATCGACCACCGCCTGCGCATCCGTCACGTCGGTCGGCACGATCAGGACATCGGCCCCGCTCCGGCGGCAGGTTTGCGCGATCTTCTCCAGCGCGCCCCGATTGCGCGCAGCAAGCACGATGCGTGCGCCTCCAGCTGCAAATGCCTCGGCCGTCGCGGCGCCGATTCCGCTCGACGCACCGGTGATCACGATCCTCTTGGTTGTCGCTCCCGCCACAATCTTCTCCTCGCCGGCTCAACGCACGAGGATGCGGAAAAGGAGAGGCAAAGCTGAAAAATCAAGCGATCGCATCGCCAGCTCGGAAGCACCTGCCTGATCCTCAATGCTGCCAAGCGCGATCGGTTTATGCCCTGGTGCACGTAAGTCAGCCGGGCGACGGAGCTCAGGTCAGAGCTTTCGGGAGGGCAGGCCGCGCCCGATGTTCACGCGGCGTCTTGCAGAAACGATCACGAAAGCTGCGGGTGAAGTGAGGCCCACTGTTGAAGCCCCAGCTGAACGCAATTTCGGTGATCGATAGTTGCCCCAGGCCTGGATCGGCGAGATCGCGCGCACATTCCTCGAGACGGCGCCGCAGGATGTAGGCCGAGACGGTCTCCCTGCCGGCGACGAAAATGGCCCGCAGGTAGCGCGGCGAAATGCGCAGGCTCGCTGCGATGGTGGATGGTTTCAGTTCCGGGTTGCGCAGGTTGCGTTCGATATAGAGCCGCACCCGCGCATTGCGATCGCAGATGATGGGCGAACTTCTGCGCTCGCGATCCAGCACGATGGCGAACGCCGTGGCGAGCGTATCCAGCAGATTGCGGCCAATTCGTTGGCGAAAGTGCGGCTCAAGCCCCGCCTCGAGCAGCCCGAGCACGCTCTGCGTCAGTTCGGCGGTGCCCTGGGATATCCCCTCGCATGCACGCAGAGGACGTCCGCACATGTGCTCGCAGGATGGAAGGTAGGCGCGCAGGTCACCGGGGGTGACTCGCAAAAGCACCATCTTCGCCTCGGTCAGCAAATCGAGTTCTACCGGCGCTGCGCTGTTCATGAGCACGAAGTCGCCGGCCGACAATGTCGAGCGGAGCCCGTAATGGTTTAGCCGCGCTGTTCCGTCGAGCAGCAGAAGGAAAGCATAGCTGCAAGTCCCTGCCCGATCGATCCGATCCATGAGACTGGATGGGCCGGGCTTCGCGGCTGGCAGGTGGATCAGCTCCATCTGCCCAAGCGCATAATGCGCGCCCAGAACGCATGATGCCTCTTGGCTCGCCGTATCCTCCGCACAGCTTGCCAAGCTCGCCAAAACCACAGCCCTCTTGTCCTCTCAATCACCGTGCAAAACGGCGGATCTGCGTGTCTTGCCAGAAGATTTTGTACCCGCACAGTGGCGCCAGTCAAACGCGCAGGGACCGTCCATGAAAGACGGCAACATCACATGCCGTTGCAGGCAATACAGGTACAAGCATCATTGGATAGCGTCTGCCCAGCACAAGAAAATATGACCTGCTGACAAAGGCGAGCAGGCCTGAACGGGAGTTGGGTGATGAATTTGGGAACGTTGGCGAGCGCTTCGGTCTCGCTGTGCGCGCTGGCGTGCTCGACCATGCTGCACGCGCAGGATGGCGCGGAGACACAATTACCGGGCGGTGCCAATTCGTCCAACGAAGCCGGCGAGCCTGTTCAACCCGGCATCCAGGACATCGTCGTAACCGCTACCCGGCAGGCGACCAACCTTCAAGATACACCCATCGCCATCACTGCGGTGACGTCCGAGGCGCTTGAAGTGCAGGGCTTGCGCAACGTCGCGGATCTCAGCTCTGTGGTGCCGAATGCGCAGTTTCGCCGTGTGCAGGGAGCATTCGGGCCGGGGGTCACGACCTATATTCGCGGCATCGGAACGGGCGACACCAGCCTGGGCGGCGAGGCGGCGGTCGCGTATTATATTGATGACGTCTACTACCCGATCCTGCTCGGCTCCAATTTCGACCTGCTCGACATCGACCACATCGAAGTGCTGCGCGGCCCGCAGGGCACATTGTTCGGCCGCAACTCTCTAGCCGGCGCAGTCAACATCGTCTCCAAGCAGCCGCGGCTGGGTGAAACATCCGGCTATGCTGAGGTGACGGTGGGCTCCTACGATCGCCGAGACCTACGCGCCGGAATTAACTTGCCAATCGGCGACAACGCCGCCGTTATGATCTCCGGCCTGTCGAGAAAACGAACAGGCTACATGAAGATGCTCGACTTCCGTTGCGAAATGGAGCGGCGCGGCACCCCTGAGCTCGCTGGCAACTTCCCTTTCTACGATCAGCAGCTGAGCACTACGCCTAACTTCGAGCCTGACGATTGCGTGATTGGGCATTTGGGCGGTGATGACGTGCGTGCCCTAAGAGGCAGCGTGCGCTGGGAGCCGACGTCCGACATCACTTTGACGCTCAGTGGCGATTCCATCTGGGACGACAGCGAGAACCCCGCTGACTACACCGTCGACCTGATCCCTGCCAACGTGACCGCCAATGTGGCGACGCAAGCTGCCTATTGGGGCCTTACTTACGACACCCGCTTCCTGACCAGCAATCCGTTCACCACTTACGCGACCTATGTCGACCGGATCCAGGCCGGTCAGATCATACCGGGCAATAGCTTCTACAACGGCCGGCTCACGCGCGGCGGGCTCATCATGGACCCGGTCACCCACCTGCAGAACTGGGGGATATCGGCCAAGCTGGTCTGGAGCCTTGCAAACGATATCGATCTCACCGTCGTCGCTGGCCACAGGGACCTGCAGGAAAACCATTCATTCGACACCGATAGCGGTCCGCTGGCGATCGAGCACGTGCAGTCCGACATTGGGGACAGGTACGACAACCTGGAGGTGCGTCTCTCCGGCACGTCCGACCTCATCGACTGGGTAGTAGGCGCGTTCTATTTCGACGCGTTCGGCTACTTCCACGCGACCAATTACTCGCCGGTCGCTGCGAGCGTGAAGACGCTGGTGACCACCTACGAGCCCAATTCAAAGGCGGTGTTTGCCAACGCCACGGTCCGGCCTTTCGGCGAGCGGCTCGGCATCGTGCTCGGCGCCCGATATTCCAAGGACCACAAGCTCGTCGACTATTCCAACCTCACGGACGTGCCCCCGCATCCCAATGCAGGCGACACAATCTTCCAAGTCGACCCAAAGCAGGAGGTGTTCAGCTGGAAACTTGGCGCCAATTACCAGATCGGCAACGAGGCGCTGCTCTATGCCTCGGCCGCAACCGGCAATTCGCTGCCCGGCTACAACGCCCGACCGCTACAGGCGAGCCAGGTTGCGCAGTATGACGGCAATGACAGCATTGCCTACGAGATCGGCACCAAACTCGATCTTCTGGACCGCCGCGTCAGGTTGAACCTCGCGGCGTTCTATACCGATTTCAAGAACCGGCCAACCGGCATCGGCGGTGCCGAGGCGCTGATCGACGCGAACACCGGCCAGCCCGCTATTGGCAACCAGGCGCTTATACCGCTTCCGGGAGGTCCCGGAGGCTCGACGCGCTGCTCGCCGGCCACGGTCGCCCCGGGTACCGGCATTGTGTGCCTAGGCCGCACCTACTACGTCAATCAGCCCGCCACGATCTGGGGCTTCGAGGCGGAGTACACGATCAACCCCATCGAGCGTCTGACG
>Ga0210040_10009085_pt1 | contig 11627 bp, 13 predicted proteins | sample CryGeyCG12114_NA_FD_185462 | JGI IMG/M metagenome (GOLD analysis project Ga0210040, IMG submission 185462) | Groundwater microbial communities from aquifer - Crystal Geyser CG19_WC_8/21/14_NA (SPAdes) (version 2) | ecosystem: Environmental > Aquatic > Deep subsurface > Groundwater | place: USA... | reverse complement strand
CGGATTCGGGCACTATTTCTTGTTCGTTGAAGGGCTCTTCCCAGGCCGTGCGCTGCCGGAGCTGCTGTAGAATAGCGGGTAGCTGACCCGCAAAATCGTAGAAATCAAGCAGGCCCTGGTCGGTAGGCGTGAGGTAGAAATACAACCCCACATGCACGCCCTCGCCCACAAACACGCTGGTTTTGTCGGGCACTACGGCCAGAAAGGCGTTGTCTTTGGGCTCCACATATTCCTGCGGTTTGGGCTTACCAAACAGCTTATCGAGCAGGCCGATGCCTTGCAGCCCGCCGCCCGGCGCGGGGGTGGCCGCCGTGACCGGGGCCGGCTCCACTTCCAGTGTAAGCCCGGCCGAGCGCACCGTTAGGCCGTTGATGGTCATAGAAAAGGGTTTCACCTCGTACTCGCCTTCGTCGTAAGCGGCGTAGCGCTGCGTAATCGTTAGCTCGGTGGTGGTGCGTCCATCCACAATGCGTGTGGTAGTGGTGCTCGACTTGCCGCTTTTCTTGAACCCTTCCAGATCAGGAAAGGCAGAATAACGCTCCAACGCTGCCCCACGCAGCCGAAAGCTGATAGTAAAGTACTCGGTAATCGGAAACGTAGCCAGCCCTAATTCCAGCTCGGCTTGTGCCGCCGGCTGCGCGACCGAGGGCTTGGCAGGCAACTGCGCCAAGCTTGCCTGGGGCAGGCCAGCACACGTAATCAGAAAAATAAAGCAGAACAGCAAACGGAGCATAAAGCAAAACGGCGTAGTCAAAGCTACGCATAAAGCCTTTTTCAAGCGGACTGTCGGGCTTTTGCTGGCGGGCTTGGCTTTCACCCAAACTCAACTGCTACCTAGTTGAGATTGGTGGTTGCGTGAGGCTGGCAATGAAATTACGGCATTTGGCAATCCTGCTTTCATTGCACGACGTAAGTGATTACAAACTGCTCCTGAGTATTTCCCGGTATTCTTTAATTTGTGGCGCGCTCAGTGCGCTGCAGGAGCATTTATTTACTAAAATTTTCCTTTACTTAACTCTTTCCACCACATGTCTGACAAGTTAAAAACTGGTGGCGACGAAGCAGAATTTGCTAAGCCGCTGTACGTACCCATCAAGCGCCGTTCGTTTTTCATGTATGCGGGCGCTACGGCCGGTGCCACGGCACTGCTTCTTTCGGGTTGCGACGATGATGATTCCGGCTCAGGCAGTGGGGACCCATCACTGGTCAACGTTGGCTCCGGCGATACAGGCGTATTGAACTACGCTTACGCCTTAGAGCAGCTTGAGGCAGCTTTCTATACGCAGGTGCGTACCGGCAGCTATTACACCAGCCTGGCCCCTGCGAATGCTGAACGTCAGATTCTCGATGATTTGTATTACCACGAGGTAATTCACCGCGAATTTTTCAAAACGGCCCTGGCGGGTAGCGCTATTAAGGCATTGGTCCCGGTTTTTCCGGCCAATACGTTCAGCAGCCGGGCCACTGTACTGGCAACAGCTAAGGCATTCGAAGACCTTGGCGTAGCTGCCTATAACGGTGCCGGTCAGTATATTACGTCACCAGGCTACCTGTACCTGGCTGGCAAAATCGTATCGGTAGAAGCGCGTCACGCGGCTATTATCCGCGACCTGCTCGGGGAAAATACGTTTGTTGGCAACGACGTGATTACGCTTACTTCGGCCAGCACTAGCAGCGTTGCTACCAACAATGCCCCGGCCAACTCCAGCTTGGAGCGGGCACTGTCGCCCACTGAAGTGGTAGCCATTGCTAATACTTTCCTTGCGGAAGGCTCGAAGCTCGACGTTTCCAATATCCGCTAAGCGTAGCCGCCTTAGTTTTTCCCGACTTTTACTTAGCAACTATCATGAATTTCTTCCAAATCCTTTCCGACATAGAGAAAGTTGACCCTGAAGTGTACGAGCGCCTCGATTCGCGCCGTGCCATATTCAAGCACATGAGCGGCTTGGGCCAGAAAATGACGGCCGCCGCCTTGCCGCTAGCAGTAGGCGCCATCTTCAACAAGGCGTATGGCCAGACGGCTGCCAGCCTAGGCGTCAATGATGTGCTGAACTTTGCCCTGCGGCTGGAATATTTGGAGTCGCACTTCTACCAGCAGCGTACGACCCTGACTGGCATCAGCCAGCAAAACCGGGATGCGCTGTCTTTAATTGCAACCGACGAAGCCAACCACGTAAACTTCCTGCGCACTACCATCACGGCGCTTGGCGGTACCCCTATTGCTGACCCTACCGCCGCCGCGTTTGACTTTACGGGTGGCAAAGGAAATAACGCCGGGGCATTTGCCAACTACCGTACCAACGCGGCCACCTACCTGGCGCTAGCCCAGTCGTTTGAAGATACCGGCGTACGGGCCTACAAGGGCGCTGCACCGCTTACCAATGTAATGGCCAACAAAACGGTCCTGACGGCAGCGCTCAACATTCACTCCGTGGAAGCGCGTCATGCTTCACACCTCCGGGCTATGCGCCGGGCAGGGGCCGCCAGCACCACTCCTTCGCAGGGAGTACCCGCTACGCCTTACACCGCAGCTCCTAAGAGTTGGATTTCGGGTAACGATGGTGGGGGTGCTGCCGCCCCTACCACTGCCCCTATTTATGGTGCAGGTAATGACACCGGGGCAGCTACGTACGGCGCCAGCGGTGCTAACGGCACCACTGCAGGCGTAACGTTCTTAACGGAAACTAACGTCAGTCAAGGCGGAATTACTCTTTCTGCCACAACCAGCGCTGCTTTCGCCAGCATCCCAGCGGCCGCTTTAACTGCCGCTCTCACCGAAGCTTTCGATGAGGGCCTAGACGTAAAAACAGTTGCCACTATTGCCAACCTGTTTGTGGTGACTGGAAATAACCTGTTTTCTGTATATTTATAAACAAGCACGCTTTTTAATAAAAAAGGACGACCTATCTGGTCGTCCTTTTTTTGTTTGTGTCTTATGCAACTTACTACTGTGGTGCGTTACTCCGTTGGTTAGTGCATCCGAGTTTAACAAAGTATCTTTGTTAGGCCGGGGCACTATGTTCTGTTTTATCGTCTGCGGCTTATCTGCGTATGTTGGAATCTTCCTCAACTTCTTTTCTGGCGCGTACCATGCAGCGTCGTTCCTTTTTCCAGGTGGCGGGCGCTACAGCAGCCGCTTCCACGTTGGTGCTGGCCGGCTGCGGCAACGACCCCGACCCCGAACCAGTGGTTACCGAAACGGTGCTGACACTGGGTGGCAACGGAGACTACGGAATCCTCAATTACGCGTACCTGTTGGAACAGTTGGAAGCCGCCTTCTACCAGAAAGTAGTAGCGACGCCCCCCACCGACCTGCTGCCCGGTGAACTGACTTACCTCACTGATTTGCGCGACCATGAGCTGATTCATCGCGAATACCTGAAGTATCTGCTTGTAGAGTACACCTCTACTGGCCCCGTTAGTCGAGCATATGATGCCGCTTTAGCCACCCCACTGGAATTCAACTTTTCCAGCTTCACGCTCACCACTCGCGCTGGGGTGTGGGCAGCGGCTCAGTTGCTCGAAGACATTGGAGTAGCCGCGTACAACGGCGCGGGCAAGCTTCTCGTTACGGGTACTAACCTACTGGCACTCGGGAAAATTGCCTCCGTAGAGGCCCGGCACGCTGCCCTGGCGCATGAGATGCTACAGACCGATTCTTTCGGGGCTACCATCGGCCCCGACGGGCTTGACGATGCCAAAACGCCAGTTGAAGTTGTTGCCTTGTTGCAGCCGTATTTCCCAGTCACAGTGTCCGCCGCAAGCCTGCCGACCTCTTAAGGCCAGTTTCCTGCCATGAATATTCTGAAGCTTCTGGCCGATCTGGCCGCTACTACGCCTGCTCACTTCGAACAGACTTCTCCCCGCCGCGCTGCACTTGGTGAGCTAGGCCGCTTCGGGGCCAAAACGCTGGCGGCGGCCCTGCCCCTCGGCCTGAGTGCTGTTACTGCCCAGGCTGGCACCACTACTACTCGCACCGCGCTGGACTCATTGCAGCTCGCGCTGCGCATTGAGCAGTTGCAAAATGCGCTTTATGTGCGGGCGCTGGCCGCTCCGGCTACTTTTTTTCCTACTGATGCCAGCTTTCAGTCGTCGGTGGTGAAGATGCAGGCGCATCAGCAGCAGCACGCTACGCTGCTAACCCGCCTTATCACCGCTTCCAACGGGACTGTGCCCGCACCAGCCACCTACGATTTTACGGGCAGCAAGAACAACACGCAGGCCGCCCTCTTCCCCAACGTACTCACCGACTTCAATCAGTTTCTGCAACTCGCGCAGCTGCTCGAAGACACCGGCGTACGGGCTTACAAGGCCATGACGGAGTTTTTGTCGGCTGATGATTATGTGCTGCAAACTGCCTTACAGCTCCACTCCACCGAAGCCCGCCACGCGGCTCGCATCCGGGTTATGCGGCGGCAACGGGGAGCAGTGGTAGAGGCGTGGCCTAGTCCTACCGATTCCAGCATCACTGTAGCCGGCAAAACGGACGTGGTGTATGCCACCGAAAACGCTACTACGCAACTGGTGTTTCTGAATGCCAACTATATGGCCGTGCCTTTCCGCCTCCTGCCGATTGGCTCCGGCGCCAACCTGCTTACCGAAAGCGTCCCCGAAGCCTTCGACGAGCCCTTAACGGCCGATGCGGTAGAGGGGCTATTAGACCAGTTTACTTACTAAGCCCGTTTTAACTTCAGCATAAGGTCCCGCCTATATCTGACTTTTGCACGCAAAAAACAGAAAAAGGAAGCGCAGTTATGCGCTTCCTTTTTCTGTTTATAGAAGCTTAATATATTTTCATTCATATTAATGCAACTTGCTCAACGTCTAAATCTTACACCATTCTAGCAGGAAGACTTTTCTATCTTGTATAAAGTAAATCTAGCTTAAACCCTTCTGATCCTTCCGGACGGGGCGCATCCTTTTTTCAGCGGCCCGTATATACGCTCATTAACGCTGCTTCCTACCTACCCAACCCACCAATTACCAGCTTACTTCCATGTTGGAATACGCCAAAACCATCCTGCTCAAGGTGAGCTTCGACAAAATTCTATTTGAGAAAGAGCTACGGAAAGCTCTGCGCATGCTGGTACCCACCGAACTAGCTGAACTGCGCGTATGGTGCTATGAACAATTTTCCCGCCTCTACCACCGCATTCTGAACCGGGTATTCACCCAGCCGGCGGTATAGGCTACGAGGCATCCAGACCAAGGGCCTCTTCTCGGGTTAGCGCGCAGCCGCCGCTGCGTTGCTTCCTGGGAGGAGGCCTTTTTCTGCGGCCGCTTCTCTGTTCTTGTCACTCGTCCCCGTCACGAACCGGATATTGCGCTGCAACCCCACGTAGCCCGTTCGCTTCACCGCCGACTGCCGGAATAGCTCTGAAAACAGTTCGTGCGTGATTTCCTGCCAGTCGGAGGACTTGAGGTCCTTCAGGCCGGGGTGGGGGCTAAACTGGGGCTCCTGATGCGGCTTGGCGAACCGGTTCCAGGGGCACACGTCCTGGCAGATGTCGCAGCCGAACACCCAGTTGCCAAACTTGCCCTCCACTTCTCGTGGAATCTGGTCTTTTAGCTCGATGGTGAAGTAGCTGATGCACTTGCTGCCATCTACCACGTAGGGCTCCGTTATGGCGCCGGTGGGGCAGGCATCCACGCATTTGGTACAGGTGCCGCAATAGTCCTTGATAGGGCCATCGTAGTCTAGCTCCACATCCACAATCAGCTCGGCAATGAAGTAGAACGAGCCCGCGCCGGGCGTAATCACGTTGGTGTTCTTGCCCATCCAGCCGGCCCCACTGCGCTTGGCCCAGGCCTTGTCCATCACTGGCGCTGAATCGACGAACACCCGGCCGCCCACCTCCCCTATTTCCTCCTGCATAGCCGCCAGCAAGGTTTTCAACTTGTCTTTGATGACGAAGTGGTAGTCGCGGCCGTAGGCGTATTTGCTGACTTTGAGCGTATCGTCGGGCTGCTGGGTTTCCTGGGGCGGGTAGTAGTTGAGCAGCAGCGAAATCACCGACTTGGCGCCGTCTACAAGCAGCCGCGGGTCAAGCCGCTTGTCGAAGTGGTTGGCCATGTAGGCCATCTGGCCGTGCATATTGCGGTTCAGCCAGTTTTCGAGGCGCGGAGCTTCTTCCTCCAGAAACTCGGCCTTGGAAATACCGCAGTACATGAAGCCCAGCTCCGCCGCGCGTTGCTTGATGAAGGCGGTTCGGTCGGAGCGGATAAGGTCGGAGGCCAGCATCAGGCAAAGGTCGGGAGAACAAAGCATCTCCCACAGATTTTAATGCTGGGAGCTTATTGGTGCGGTAAGCCAACAAAAAAGCGCACCTAGGTAGTTCGGATGCGCTTTACTTTAACTAAAGTCGAGCTTGCTGCCGCGACGGGGAAAATTCACTGTCTCACTCTCCTTCCATTGCCAAATCAGAAAGGCGAATCCACAGCGAGTTCTTGACCGGGTTATGGTGCTCTAATCTATAGTCGTCTAAACTCTCGGCAAACAATACTAGTACCCGCCCATCGTAATTTTCGTTTGCATCAATAATTTCCCCGCTTTTACCAATCAGTTGCCAGTAATTCTCTCTTTGCTCTACATCAGCCGCAGCCTCAATTGTCCCGAGAAAAGATTTCAGCCTTACCATCCTTGCTTTCATAGAATTTTACCAAAGAGTTATGTGCTGCCTGCTTACATTTTAGCCTACTTGGTTAGTTCGCCTCATTCAAACAGAAGCTGTGATTAAGCTTCCTACAGATACAGCTTCTTGACACATGGCATTACCTCAAAAATAAGGGGCCGCAAGCATCATTGCTCAGATGCTTGCGGCCCCTCGTCAGTTGATATACTTATTCCTGAGCGCCGAAAAGGTCACCGGGGGAATTGCCGCGCAGGTGCTGGGGCATGAGCTTGCCGAGGTGCTGGTAGGCGTGCTCGGTAGCTTCGCGGCCACGGCTGGTGCGCTTGATGTAGCCTTCCTGAATCAGGAAAGGCTCGTACACTTCCTCAATGGTTTCGGCTTCCTCGCCGCAGGCCGTGGCAATGGTACTGAGGCCTACCGGACCACCTTTGAACTTGTCGATAATGGTAGTGAGGATGCGCTTATCCATGTCGTCGAGGCCACGAGCGTCTACGTCGAGGGCGTTGAGGGCGAACTGCGCAATATCCACCGTGATGGTGCCATTGCCTTTGATTTGGGCAAAGTCGCGGGTGCGGCGCAGCAGGTTGTTGGCAATACGTGGCGTACCACGTGAGCGACGGGCAATTTCGAAGGCAGCATCCTCATGGATGGGCGTACCCAGGATTTCGGCCGAGCGCTGCACGATGCTGGTCAGCAGTTTGGCATCGTAGTACTCCAGGCGGGCACTGATACCGAAACGAGCCCGCAGCGGCGAGGTGAGCATGCCGGAGCGGGTGGTAGCGCCAATCAGCGTGAACGGCGACAACGAAATCTGCACCGAGCGCGCATTCGGACCCGAATCGAGCATGATGTCGATGCGGTAATCCTCCATGGCCGAGTAGAGGTATTCTTCCACTACAGGGTTGAGGCGGTGAATTTCGTCGATGAACAGCACGTCGTGCGGCTCTAGATTGGTGAGCAGGCCGGCCAGATCGGAGGGCTTATCAAGCACCGGGCCGCTGGTCATCTTGATGCCCGCTTCCAGCTCGTTGGCAATGATGTGGGAAAGCGTGGTTTTGCCAAGGCCAGGAGGCCCATGTAGCAGCACGTGGTCGAGGGCGTCGCCGCGACGCTTGGCGGCGGCTACGAACACTTTCAGGTTGTCTACCACCTTGTCCTGTCCCGCAAAATCGTCGAAGGAAAGCGGGCGGAGGGCTTTGTCGATGTCCTTTTCGGTAGCGTCCATATGGTCGGCGCCGCCGGTTAGATAGTTTTCGCGCATAGCAGCCGAAAGAAAAGTTGGGTTCGGCAAGGTAACATCTTGCTCCGGCAATTTGTCCCTTTTTTAGCAAAAAACATTTCGCTATTCGATTTTACTAACTCCTTTAGCATACACGAGCAAAACCCGATTTAGCAGATGCGGTGATACCACTCTGTGCTTCCGGCTGCACCCGTAACTTGCGGCCTCAATTGCTTTTGTTGCCGCATGTCTACCCCTTCTGATAACTGGCTGGAAACGCTGCCCACTGACTTCTACGATCAACTGGCGCATTGCCTGTCGCTGCATGGCATGGCGTGCGTGGAGTTGCTAAGCCGCCCGCAGGACGCATTGCCGCGCCAGTTGATGGCACTTACTGGCCTCATGACGGCCCGCGTAACCGAGCTAAATACCATTGCCAGTCACGAGCAGTTGCTAACCGCACTACAAAAGCAGCCGCTGAACTTCTACAACTTGTTGCTAGTAGGCCGGCTCACGCTGGATACCAGCTTGGCCAAGCCGGTACTGGAATATGTGCAGCGCCAGATGGGCATTGGTATTGCGCAGATGCAGCAGTTGAAAACGTATTGCCAGGAGCTAAGCGGTGCGTTTATGCTGACGCTGGAGCAGCACTTGCCGGCAGACCTTACGCTGGGGCTACACCGGCTACGGGTGGAAGAAGTGTTCCATCAATACGTAGAAGCGCACCCGGCCCCGCCACCCGCCGCTACCGTCCGCTTTTCAGAGGCGCAACTCCAGATGGTCCGGCTGTCGTTGCTGCTGGTGCACTCGCTGCCCGAGGCCGGCGACCATGCGTTTCTGCGGGCCGTGGCGACCTTACCGAACTTGCAGCCTGCTGCCTTAGAGCCGATGATTGGGCGCCTCGGCGAGCTACAGGCCACTGAAGAATTGCCGTTGACCATGCCGGAGCTGGTGCAATTGTACCAAGCCATGCAGGTGTGCGGCATGGTGTTCGTGTCGGAGGTGCTAGAAAGGCTGGGGCTGGAGGGCCTGTTTCCGGCGCGCGAAACGGAAGCAGCTGCCACGCCCGTAACCAGCCACCGCCAAGCCGTGGGCGAAATGGTGAGCGGCTTCACCCGCTGGGTGCAGCATACCTTCCCGGAAGAGCCCGCCCTACTGGCCGCACGCCAGCAAGTGCTGGCCCTCGCCGATGCGCTCTAGGATTGGATGAATGGGTGAGAGGATGATTGGATGCGTGCTTCGGTCGGCGTTAATGCCCATCCAATCACCCAATCATACTCTCATCCAATCAGCAGCACTTCGATTTCCAGGTGCAGCCAGTCTTCTTCCCAGGCTTTGTGGTTGAGGCGGGCTTCCAGTGGGAAACCGGCATCGAGGAGGCGGGCAATGGTTTCGTTGCGGCCTTCGGGTAGGTAGCCGAGCCAGAACGGCTTGGCCTCGGCGGTGAGTACGCGCACGGCCCAATCGTCGTAGGAGCTATCGGCTTCGCGGACCAGCGCCAGGCGCTGCCCTACTTTCAGCTTGGGTTCGTAATCGGCGAGGCCGGCCCGGTGGGTGGTGCCGGCTATCAGGCATTCAAGCAAAACGAGGGGTTCGGAAGCGGGAGCAGCCATAGCAACGAAAACTGGTGAAGGCGTAAAGTAAAGCAGTTGCACGCAGCTTCGTAGCAGTTGCGCGAAAATCCCTAGCTGGCTGCCCTGAACTCCCGTATTTTACTTTTCCACTTCACCAAGCTACCCGTCGTCGTTGCGTTTCACGACAGGCACTCTTTTATGTACAGCAAAACCGAAGCCACCCAGCTCCGCCAAGCCTTCTGGACCACGTTCGGCCAATACATGGCGCCCGTGCCGTCGGCGGAAGGCATACCCACCAACTGGATCAACTACAAAACTAGCCTCAAGCACGTGTATTTCCGGCTGCACGCCGACAACCGACGAGCCTCCATTGGCATAGAACTCACCCACCCCGACCCGGAAATCCGGGAGCTGTTTTTTGCGCAGTTCGAGGAATTGAAGGCGATGCTGCACGAAACTCTGGGCGAAATCTGGCGCTGGGAGTTGCACGCCGAAGATGCCAACGGCTTGCCACTGAGCCGCATCTTCACCGAGCTAACGCCCGCCAACCTCTTCAACCGCGACGACTGGCCCACCCTGATTTCGTTCTTCAAGCCCCGCCTTATGGCGTTGGACGAATTCTGGAGCACGGCGCAATACGCCTTTGACGAGTTGCTGTAATCTGGACTTCATGCTACCTCTACCCGTTACCTGGTGCGAGTTTAGCGCAGCATAACTCGTGCCTATCCCTAAGGTGGAGGCTGCACCTCCACTGCCGCACAGCGGCAAGCCCGCGTCTGCCTCCTTGGCATGTTCCGGTAACTCGTTCTGGTGCGAGGCACAGCCTCGCCCGAATAAGTAGTCACGAGTTACGCTGCGCTAAACTCGTGCCAGTGGAGAATCTGGCAGCGGCTTTCCTACAAGTAGATCAGCAAGGCTTGCTTGGCAGCGGCGGCTTCGTGTACAAACTGCTTTAACTCCTTGAAACTGGTTGCTAGCCATCCCACTATCTCCTCTGGCTTTTCCTCCTTGCTCCAGTCCAGCGGGTAGATTTCCAGTTCGTCCATTGCTGCGCTGTCGTAGCGTGCCTTGAAGTCTGGCTCAGACAAACCATCCAGCGCAGCAGAAAATCGGGTGACTTCGGCATTAGACAGTCCGCGCGCAGGGCCGTAACCTAGGTCGTGGTCTTCCTCATTACCAATTGCCTCGCCGCCATCCAACAAATATGCAAACGGCTCCGGCCCTTCCCAGTCTGAGCCCGTCAGCATGAAATGCAGCCCGTGCCACGCTTTAGCCAGATCTAGCTCTTGGTTGGCAGGCACCTCTTCAGCAACAAAATCCAGTATCAAATCAGGCTCGTCAAGTAACTCACGTAATTGTTCGTCACTCACTTTTCTGAGCGTCATGGTCATGCTCATAGCTGGATTTCTGTAAAGGTGAAACGAAATAAAAACGGCCGCCCTGTTTCCAGAACGGCCGTTTCAAGGTAGATAAATCAGGGCTTATTTGAACGCCTGGATGCCGGTGATGTCGGCGCCGGTGATGAGCAGGTGGATGTCGTGGGTGCCTTCGTAGGTGATAACCGATTCCAGGTTCATCATGTGACGCATGATGGGATACTCGCCGGTGATGCCCATGCCGCCGTGAATCTGGCGGGCCTCACGGGCAACGTGCAGGGCCATATCCACTGAGTTGCGCTTGGCCATGCTGATTTGGGCGCTGGTGGCTTTGCCTTCGTTTTTGAGCGTGCCCAGGCGCCAGGCCATCAGTTGCGCTTTGGTGATTTCCGTTAGCATTTCGGCCAGCTTCTTCTGTTGCAACTGGAAACCGCCGATGTGCTTGCCGAACTGGGTGCGCTCCAATGAATATTTCAGCGCCGACTCGTAGCAATCAATAGCCGCCCCAATGGCGCCCCAGGCAATACCGAAACGGGCCGAATCGAGACAGGAGAACGGGCCTTTGAGGCCGTCAATGTTGGGCAGGATGTTTTCCTTGGGAATCTTCACGTCCTCGAACACCAGCTCGCCGGTGGTGCTGGCCCGCAAACTCCACTTGTTGTGAATTTCGGGCGTGCTGAAGCCTTCCATGCCGCGCTCTACTATCACACCCCGTACGCGGCCGTTGTCGTCTTTGGCCCACACCACGGCTACTTGGGCTTCGGGTGAGTTGCTGATCCAGAGCTTGGCGCCGTTGAGCAGGTAGTAGTCGCCCTTGTCTTCAATC
>Ga0210040_10009084_pt1 | contig 11629 bp, 9 predicted proteins | sample CryGeyCG12114_NA_FD_185462 | JGI IMG/M metagenome (GOLD analysis project Ga0210040, IMG submission 185462) | Groundwater microbial communities from aquifer - Crystal Geyser CG19_WC_8/21/14_NA (SPAdes) (version 2) | ecosystem: Environmental > Aquatic > Deep subsurface > Groundwater | place: USA... | reverse complement strand
CAATATTTAAACTTAGCTAATGGTAAGCAAAAGCATACCGTATTTACGATATACCACAAACGCTTGAAAGGAAAGAATTTAAAACATTTTACCTAAGCAAGTATTGCAGCAATACCTGGTTAGTAAAAAGCTTTATTCTCCTACTTGCCTTAAAGTTTCTTGTATCAGACGTTCACTTAAGCGAAAATCTGTTCTTTTTACTTTATCTAACAATGGTTTAAGCATTGGAATGTATCCTTGTTGCTTGGCTTGGGCCAGTACACCTAACGTTCCGGTAATGGTTAACCCTAATTGCTGAGCTAGTTTGCGCCCCTTTAATTCATCGATAATTAAAAGGCAATCTTCCTGTTCCAAGGCCAAAGCAAGCGCACTTGCTTCTCCCTTGTCGAGAGCAGCGTTGAGCACTACCTGAATTTTTGTGTCACTGGGATTTTGTATGCTTATCCAGTCCGGCAAGTGACTAACAAATTCGTCGGCTACTATTTGCGTGGTAATTATTTTGCCATAGAGCTTTTGCAATAGTTGGAGTTCACCTATTTTATTTAACAGAATCAGGCAACTAGTGTCGGATATGATAGTTGCCTGCATTCTTTATATCATTTGCTAATTCGTTGGGGTCATAATCGAAAATGGGCACTTTATATCTGCTTAAAAGCTCCATAAATGTACTTTTACTATATCCGGCAAGTTCAGCGGCCTGGCCTAATGAGAGTTTGCCTTGCTCATAAAGTTTTGTTGCCAGTAACATGGCTGCTTCCCGGTCGTCGAGGTCTAAACTATCAGGTATTTGGATGTTTAATACTAATGTTTTCATCTCCATATTGTTCAAAAAGGTTAAAAAATGCTTACCACTACCTGCACCAGCTAGCAAGTAAAGTCCTCCGAAAGATACCTCCGGCGACCAAATGCCTTCGGTGGCTACCTGGGCTGGAGCATTTTTGAAATAAATGCTCGCCTGGCGGGTAGGCAGTACCACGCAAATCTGGCTGATGTTTTCGGGGTATTTGTTGTAAATATATTCGACTGCCTGGGGCAGGAAGGTTTTCATGTAATTCAGTGGCGACTTTTAATCGACGAATGTTTCCTGTATAATTTCCTTTACTTTTAAAATTTCTTCCTCCAAAAGTTCTCCTATTCTTTTTAAAATTCTGCTTTTATCAATGGTTCTGATTTGGTCGATAACTACCCAATTCTGGTTTCCTCCTAAAGTTATTTCTGCCCGGGTAGGGTAAGCTTTAGATTGTGAAGTAATAGGCACAATGGTAATGGTGCGCAGGTATTTATTCATTTCATCCGGCGATACAATTACGCAAGGCCTGGTTTTCTTTATTTCACTGCCAACCGTAGGGTCCAGGTTGACGATAACCAGGTCGTATTGTTTATACTCCATTCCTAATCCCAATTTTCATCCGCAAAAATATCATCCATCAACAGCTGGTCGTGTCCATTTTGGTGCATTTCTTTAAAAGCGTTTTCCCAGCCTTGCCGGGGAGCCGAAACAGGTTTTAAAATAATGCAGTCTTTTTCAAGCACGAGTTCCACTTTGTCCTGGATGTGGTATTTCTCCAGCAGAACTTTATTCAACCGAATTCCCTTGGAATTGCCGATTTGTATAATAGGTAATTGCATATTTTTTTGTAATTACAACGTACTTACAAAGTAAAAAGTTTTTTCCTAATTTACAAGAATTTAAATTGCCTAAACTGACCGGAAAATTACTTGTTAATGATACATTTTTTGGGGAAAACCTGATCCATCTAACTGAAATCCTCGAACAAAGTACTCGCCCACGTAACAAACTGGTCGAAATCCAGGTGCGGGTCCAGGTCCAGCATAATATCGAATAAATCGAGTTGCAGGTGAATGGGTTCGAGTACTTCTACTTTGGCCAGTCGGCAGATAAAGTCTTCCATCGAAGAAACCTCCGGCGACCAGATACCTTCCGTGGCTACCTGCGCCAGCGCTTTTTTAAAATAAATGCTTGCGCATCGGGTAGGCAATACCACGCAAATCTGGCTGATGTTTTCGGGGTATTTGTTTTAAATATATTCGGCTGCCTGGTGCAGGAAGGTTTTCATTTTTTGTACTTCTTCTTTTGTATGCTTCTATTTAGAGATTCATAATAGGCTTTTAGATTGCTGTTCAAAATAGTTATCGAGTTAATAATTTATAGCACAGTTCTCTTTATTTATACCTGCAAAAACATATAATGATTTTTTCGGTTTAGACGCCATTTACAATAATTTCAAACAGAAATTATTGTAAATAATTATTAACAGCTATTTTAAGAAAATCCAAGTTTTCAAAAGTGTTTAATTTTGCTATCCTAAAATTAAACGAATGAATTTCCCTGCTTGGAAGATTGAACAAGTGTTCAGTTTTACATTTGTAAAATTTAATCAAATATTTACCAGGTATATGTTCAAATAAATCAGTTCCGCATTTAAACCCAAACTTTTGCTTAATCTTTCTTAGTTGTGAATCAACATTAAGGCGCTTATCTTTTTTATGAAGTTCTACTTGTATATCACTTTTATATTTTAAAATTTCTGTTAACTTTAGAGTTATGTTTGGACCAAATTGCAAATATTTTTCAGGAGGATTAGAAGCGTTTTGGATTCTAATATCTTTTGACTGAACTAAAATATGTAATAGTGTTAATTCATAAAAAAAATTACAAGCCTCTTTCTTGAATTCATCAAACTTTAATTTTTTAGAGACTAACTTTCTTTTAATCTTTGGTTTTTCTTCTATAACATATTCTATAAAACAATCAATGTTTATCAAATAGTTTTCAATTGAGTATTTTTCAAGATAAAACAAGTTTGGTTGTGCTTTTGATTTCCCAAGCAAATCATCAAAGTCTTTGTCAACAAGGAATACTTTTTTCTTATCGCCATTATGTTTTTTTGCCTTTTTGATGACATTGTCTTTACCACGTAGTGGAAATATTTTATTTAAATTAATATCAGGAAATAATTTTCTAAATATTTCAAAGTAGAAATTTTCTTGCTCTTCATCCTCAATGTAAAAGTTGACATCATTAAATTGTGTATAAAAGATATCAAGGCCTGCCAAAAAAGAATTCGATTTTGTTGGAATGCTTTCTTCTATTGACACCATAACTTAATTATTGTATGGAAGTAATACTTTACAATATTCTTTATGATTGCCAACAATAATAGGGGAATGAGTAGCAATTATAATTTGGGTGTTTTTAGGAGTTAGTGCTTCAACTGCTTTTAAGAAATCTTCTTGCCATTTAGGATGAAGGGATAACTCAGGTTCGTCAATAATGAATACAGTTCCAGATTTATTGTGAAATTTCAAGTAAGTAAACAGAGTTAGAATTTGCTTTTCTCCAGATGATAAAGTTTTAATATCTCTATCTTTGGAAATTATTTTTCCTTCCTTATCAAGCACATTAAAAATTAGTTCTGATAAAGCTTTATGAAATGAAAGTTGTTTTGCTGAATCTATAAGAAAATTATTGACTGTGTCTAAATAGATTTTAATATTTGCATAATATTCTTGTGACTTTCTATCAAAATCTTCGAATTCTTTTATAAATTCCTTAAGCTTTTTAAATTGACTTATATTTGAAAGGTAAAGGAATGTAAAACGTTCCTTCCCCTTTGACTTATCTGCTTCTTGGATTAATTTTTTTAAATTATTAAAATATTTCTCAATTTTTAATAGTGAAGTATCGGGTCTCTTTGCTTGTCTTTTAATTTTATTATCAGTCATTGTCTCTTTAAAAAAGTTTTCGACTTTTCGATGTAACCCTTCAACTTGCTCAAGAGATATATTTGAGGCACTTTCTAGCTCCTTGACTGTTGCTTGTGTAATTTCATCAAATGCAGAAAGCATTATTTTGTTGTTAAGCACACGGTTTAAATCTACAATTTTTGTTTTGTAAATACTATATTCCATGTTTGCTAATCTTCTTACTTCATCAAGAGGTGATGACTTATTCGAGTTTTCTTTTGAAACAATACGTTGAAGTCTCTCATCTGAGTATATCATAACTTCATTCTTCTCTTCTGTGAATAGGTGCCTATCTAAACCAATAACCATTGGTTTAGGTAATTGATTAAAAACTAGCGCCCAGGTTTCAGTTTCTTCTTTGTCAGGCCCTAATCCAACATATTCTTTGAAGAATCTTTCCTTTTGTGCCTCATTTTGTGTCAGCCTTGATGGAGGTACTTTTAAGCGAACTGTTAATGGATAAAATGTATTATCGTCTGTAATATTCTTTATGTGATAAGTTAAGACTTTGTCATCTTGCTTTGCTTCAATTAAGTATTCTTTAGCCTCATACTCAAATAAAAGTTCTAAGCTCTCAAACTCTGTAACACACAAATTAGGTAATGAAGGTGTTAGAAGCCAATTTAAGATGTTTAAAACACTTGTCTTGCCAGAGCCATTTATTCCTACTAAAAGGTTAATTTTATCACTGAAATTAATTGTCTTATTCAAGTAACCATAAAGTTTATTAATCATTAAGGTTTTGGTTTTCATAGTATGGAATTGTTTTTTGATTAATATATTTTTTAATTTTTTAGTAAGAATTAAAATATTCTATTTATATTGTCTTATAAGATTTTTTATGGTCGTTTTACAAGTATTATATTTAATTTAATATACTAGATTTATTTCAATATTTTGAATAAGTTTTTTCTTAAAATAATAAAAATTTGCTAATCATTTAAGTGTTGATTATTGTAACTATCATTATTTAATTATATTTTAAAAATTAAATATTAATTTAATAAAAGTTGGTTACCCGTAGCAATATAGTACTTTCAATGTAATTTAAACTCAAACTTCAACCTTTAACTCACTTTCATAAACCCATTGCTCCACTTTTTCCACATCAAAGTAATACAGTACACATTTTGTATCAGCTTATAGTAAATCTTTGAACAAGCTGGCGTAGTAGTTCAGGTTATCAATGTGTTCCTGCTGGGTCTGGAAATCAAAAACGTTATTTACCAGTTTGGATGTCGTAAAACCTGGCCGTTGTTTAAATAGACCATGCAGGTATGTAGTTAAGATTTTATTTCGTCCGCATCATCTTCTAACAATTTTTCGAGCTCGGCCGAGAGCAATGCTTTATCGGGGAGGTAAAGCTGGTATTTGCTTACAAAAAGCTGGTTGCTGATGTTTTCGGTGGCGTATTCTACTAAAATATGGTCTTTGTAAGCGCCTAAAACAATACCAATGGGCGGGTTATCGCCTTCTACGTTTTCTTCTTTGGCAAAGTAGTTGAGGTACAGGTTCATCTGCCCAATATCATTGTGTTCTATTTCGCCGCGTTTTAAATCAATCAACACAAAGCATTTCAGGATGCGGTGGTAAAAAACCAGGTCGACAAAGAAATGCCGGTTAGCCAAGCTTATCTTATATTGACGGCCGATAAAAGCAAAACCTTTGCCCAACTCCAATAAGAATTGCTCTAAATTCCGGATTAGTTTTTCTTCCAGTTCGCCTTCTTTATACTCGTATTGCGGCGGAATGCCCAAAAATTCAAAAACATACGGGTCTTTAATAATATCGCTGGGCTTTTGCAGGTCGGCTCCCTGTTCTGCTAGTTGCAAAACGCCCGCTTTATCCTGGCTTAAAGCCAACCGATGAAAAAGCAGGCTTTTCATCTGGCGTTTCAGCTCGCGCACGCTCCAGTTTTCCTTGGCGCATTGTTTCGCATAAAAGCTGATTTGCAGGTCGTTGTCGGCTTTTAAGATTTCATTATAATGGCTCCAGCTTAATTGTCCAGACAGTGTCTGGACTTTTGGGAACCGGATATAAAATTGCCGGATTTGAAATAAATTTGACCGGCTAAATCCTTTGCCGAATTCCAAAGTCAGGTCTTTCGATAGACGGTCTAACAATTCCGCACCGTATTCTGCTTTTGCTTTTCCCCCTTGTTCAAATTCTACTATGTGCTTGCCTATTTGCCAGTAGGTTTGCACCAGAACGGTATTAATAGCCCGACCGGCTTGTTCACGCCCCGCTTTCAGCAAGGCGCCAATTTGGCTAATCAGCCCGTTGTATGGTTGCAAATCTTGCATGCTGCCGCTATTAATCTTTATTTGATACCGCTTCCGGTCTAATATATTAAATTCCGGGGATTTATCTAAGTAACTGCTGTTAGGCAAAAGTTCGGTAACTATTAACTTTGAGTATCTTAAATCCAATGCTGTCATTCAGGAGGAAACTATTTGGCTAACTACTAAATAGTTTCCTCCTGAATGACAGCATTGGGCTTCTTAAACCTATATTATTTAAACTGTTGCGTAACATCAGTAAGTAAAAGTAAACAGGGGTATTTAACTCACAACTTTTACTTCTTCTTCATAAACCCACTGCTCCACTGCTTCCACATCAAAATAATACAGCACACATTTAATCTCCGCGTAAAGTAAATCTTTGAACAGACTGGCGTAATAGTTTAAATTATTGATATGTTCTTGCTCCAAAGGCGGGGCTTTAAAATCCAGGAGGACGACGCGGGTGCCGTCAAAAACAATGCGGTCGGGTTTGTAGCGGGTGGCTTTGGCGTGCAGGATTTCTTTTTCATTTTCGAAGGCTACGTCTTTGCCAAAATAACGGGCTAGTTGCGGGTGCTTTACTATTTTCTTCAGCAGGTCGCGGAGTTCCGGCAGTTCTTTGCTGCTGATAATGCCTTCGTTCACCAGCATTTTTGTGACAAAATTTAACTCGTCGGCGGTGGTCAGGCGGGAGAGGGCGTAGTGCAGCCGGCGGTTCCATTTGCGGTGTTCCTGCTGGGTCTGGAAATCGAAAACGTTGTTGGCGTGCTGTTTTAACTGAAGCCGCTGTTGCCAGTTGTAGGAGCTAAAGGTATCGAGGTGAAAAACGGCTTCGGTAACCGGGGCCGCGGCCTTTTGCGAAACCTGGCCTTTAGCTAGCTGGTAACACAACTGGTCGTCCTGCCATAATTCCTGGTGCTGCAAATACCGGTAAAGCAGGTAGCTGATGGTTTTCTGGTTGGCACCCGAGTTAAAATCTTTTTTCTGGCTCACGATGTACAGGCGGTCCTGCGGGCGGGTAAAGCCTACGTACAGCATGTTCAGGTTTTCGATAAAGGTTTTTTCCAGTTCGGCCTGGTACTGGGCTGCTAAAGGTGTTTCGTCCAGCTTTTTGCTCATGGTTACCACCGCCGAGGCCATTTTACCTAAACCCGGCAGGGCCTCAGGGAGGTTGCCCCACAGCAAAGCGCCCCGCTGCGGCTCCACCGACCAATCGGCAAACGGAACAATCACCACCGGGTAAGCCAGTCCTTTGGCTTTGTGAATGCTGGTAATGGTAATGGCATTGCGGTTTTTGGGCGAATTGATGCTCAGCTTTTCTTTGTGGGTTTCCCAGTATTCGAGAAAATTGTTCAGGTTATTGCTTTGGTTCAGGCTGTACTCCAGCACCACATCCAGGAACCGGAAAATATATTCGCACTCGTTGTTTTTGCCCAGTAAATCGAAAATCCGGATGAGCTTTTCGGTGAGCTCGTACAGCGATAAATTGCCGGTTTCTTTTTCTTCAAGGTTATAACCAAAAAGGCGCAGCTGGTCGAAGAAAAGCTGGTTACTGCCGTGGTTAGCAATATCCGCTATGGTTTGGGTCATCTGGTTATCGGGTTGCACCTGCAGCACCACTTTGCAAAACAGGAACATGGCTTCGGAGCGGGCCAGCGTATCGTCGGGGCGGTTAAATACCCGGAAGAGCGAAATAATTAAGTTCACTACTTCGGCAAACTGCAGCGCCAGCGAATCCTGCGAGATAATATCGAATTTCTTTTCTTTTAAAAAATTAGCCACTAGTTTGCTGTTGCGGTTGGTGCGACACAGCACGGCCATATCCTGGGGTTCGTAGCCATCCGCCTGAGCCTGCCGGATTAGCTGCAACACTATTTGCAGCGTGCTTTCCTGGTAAGTCAGGATTTCGGGTTTTTCGTAGCCTTCGTACAAGATTTCGGTGCGCTGGCAGTTGTCCAGGTCGTGCTGGTAGTTGGTATCATCTTGTAGCGTGAAGAGCAACTGAATGTGGCCGCCGGTGCGGGCAGCGCCATCCGGTACGGCTTGCTTAAAGTTCTCGTCGTAAATATTCCCCAGCATCCCGTAATCGGGATATGATTCGCTGATGAACTCAAACAATTCGTTGTTAAAATCAATGATTTCGCGGGTGCTGCGGTAATTGGTATTCAGGTCGGCGGGAGTGAGGCTTAAATCCAGGGTGTCGTAGCGGCTTTCGAGTAAGTCCTGGTATTTTCGGTTCTGGTATAGCGCCGGCGTATTGCGTTTATACAGGTGTAAAATCTGGTCCATGTCGCCCCCGCGCCATCGGTAAATGGCTTGTTTCGCATCGCCCACGGCCATGTTAAAGTAGCCCGAAGCCAGCGAGTTTTCGATGAGCGGCAATAAATTATTCCACTGCAGCGACGAGGTGTCCTGGAACTCATCAATTAAAATGTGGTTGTATTTTTCACCGAGCCGCTCGTAAATAAAAGGCACCGGCTCTTTCAGTACAATTTCCGAAATCCGTTTGTTAAACTCAGAAATGTGCACCAGGTTTTTATCCAACTTAATTTCCTGAATGCATTTTTCCAGCTCGTTCAGCACCGATACCTGGTACAGGTGTTTCAGCAGCTCGGTAATGAGAATGTAATAAGGCGCTTGTTCTTGGCGGATAGCCTCAATCTCCCGGAAATATTTTATTAAAGGCGTTTTAATGGTTTCGAGCCGGGCTTCCACATCTTTCGGTACCTTGGCGCCGGTCCATTTATCGTCGTTAATGGCTTGCCAAGCGTAGGTGTTGGGCTCGTAAAATTCAAAAGATTTTAGGTATTTACTAAAGAAGCCGTAAATGCCACGCTCTTTGTAATGTAAATAGGCCGGATCTACCTGGGCCTGCAGGAATAAATCTATTGCTGCCTGGGCGCGCTCCAGAATTGATTTTTCAATCTGGTTTTTCTGGGCGTACAAGTCCTGGCGGATTTTTTTAAAATCTTCCAGCGTGAGTTTCTGCAATTCCGAAATGGCTTCGTACACCTGTTCGTTCAGCAGGTTATTCGCAAAGGCAGCCAGTTCGGCGGGTAAATTATTCCAACTGCGGCCTTCCTCGGCTTTTTCCAAAGCATAGTTTTCCAGCGTGCGCGAAAGCAGCTCGTTGTCCGGGGAATTATTTACCTTATCCAGCAGCAGCGATACGGCCGTAGTCAGCAGGGTAGTGGTGTCCAGGTCTACTTCAAAGTTGTAAGGAATATTCAGTTCGCGGGTAAAAGCCGTTACCACCTTGTTTACAAAAGCATCAATGGTACTCACGGCAAATTCAGAATAGTTATACAAAATCTGTTCGAAGGTGCGAGCCGCCCGCCCCCGGATAATTTCTACCGAAACTTCCTGGCCCGGGTATTCTTCCAGGATTTCGGCGGTTATGGCAATCAACAAAGCTTCGCTCTGGGCCTTTTGCTTTTCGCTTAAGTTCGGGTCGTTAAACTGCCGCAGCGCCGATAGGATCCGTTCTTTCATTTCGTTGGCGGCATCGTTCGTAAACGTAATGGCTAGAACAGAACGGTAGTAACCCGGGTTATCGCTCTGCAGCGCCAGTTTCAGGTATTCTTTTGTAAGGTGGTACGTTTTGCCGGAACCGGCGGAAGAGGAATATATTTTAAATTGTTGCGGCACAGATTATAATTGCTAAAGGGTGTAGGAGAAAAGCTATTTAAAGGTTACCTCCCGAATGCAATATTAAAATTAGGCTTTTTCCAGTGGATTCAAAAGCGTACTCAAAATTGAGTCATTGATCGGAAGGCACCGAACCAATATATGGTGCGGAAGTTACTTCCGGGCTTTGAGAGTTTTTTAGAAAGCTTCATATTTTACAGGTAAAAATAGGGTCAGTCGTTTATCTGTAAACCTATTCTGAGACGCAACAGCTAACCTGATAATTTTTATGACGAGACTACTGAAGAAAGGCCCGGAAATAACTTCCGCTTCACAGTGTACTTTACATGACACCTCAACCCTTAGTTCCTTCTCCTCCAAGCGAAGGGGAGCGGATCTGACGGTTGATAAATTGCAACTCTTTTGTTATAAACGGGACAGCTGATTTTTAATTTAGAGTATGTTTAAAATTTAAAATTGGGGTTATATACTTTATAAAGAGCGTATATACTATAAATTTATAAAAAGATAAACGTCACTTATTGCCATTTATCTCCGTCATTCTGCAGAATTCGGAGAATTCCAAAAGAATCTTCTGGGTTACCTACTCAGAAGATTCTTTTGGAATGACGGAGATAAGTAGAGTTTTCAAAATTTAAACATGCTCTTAACACATTTTCAATTTAACAGATAAGGAAATCTAAGTTTCTCGCCTTGAGGAGAGGGATTTAGGGTGTGGTTTTTTAATTTCAAGAACAAAGAGCCATTCAACTTAGCCTAAAGGAAAGCACGGGAGTAAATGGACAGCCTTAATCCGTACTTTCGGGAAAGAAAATAACCTAATAAAACAGCCCGCGTTGATTTTAAGAAACTAATTTGTACAACTATGAAAAATTTAACTTCTCTGGCGGGTAGCTTACTTCTAGGACTTAATCTGATTAGCTGCGGCGGCGAAAACACCGGTTCTAAAGTAGAGGCACCCGGAGCTGAAAAATCGACTAAGTCGTCTGTACTGGAAACCGGGGCGGCTTTATTGCAAGATAAATCGCCGCTGAAAAAAGTAAATATGTACCTCGATGGCTTTCATTTTTATAATGGCCGCATGGAAGGACAGATGGAAGCGCACCATTACCTAACGCAACTGAACGAAGACGTGCACCAGGCTATTATGTTCGATGGTAACGGCGAAAATGCGAAGCTGATGGGCGTGGAATATATTATATCCGAAAGGTTGTTCCGGAAACTACCTGAGGAAGAAAAAAAACTTTGGCACAGCCATCACTACGAGGTAAAATCGGGCACTTTGATTGCCCCCGGCATTCCGGAAGCTGCCGAGCACGAACTGATGGAGAAATTGGTTTCAACGTACGGCAAAGTAATTCATACCTGGCACACCGACCGCGATTTAGAGCTGCCCATGGGTGGCCCCATGCTGATGATGGGCTTTACAAAAGAAGGCCAGTTAAAGCCGGAGTTGCTGGCCGACCGGGATAAACGATTTAATGTTTCTTCAGAAGAAAAGAAAAAGAACCGGGCCAATATACCTACTCCGCAGGTAGACCCACTGGCTAATGCCTGGGAAAAAGGTGAAATCCGGCAATTTGAAATTACGGATAAAGCGCCTAATTTAAACATGCCCGGACATTGATAAAACAGGCAGCCGCACAGCAGTTTAAGTAATCCATGGGTGTCATTCAGGAGGAAACTATTTAGCAAGTAGCCAAATAATTTTCTTCTGAATGACCTGCTTAAATTTCATTGGCATAGTATTATGAAGCATAAAATACTTCATAATATGAAATATTCAATTTATGAAAAGATAAAATAACAGGTAAAATATTTTATCTTTTGATAACTATACAACTATTTATTCTGAATAAAAACCGTACCTTTGTGCATTATTTTGAAATCAGCAGTCGAATATTCGTTTGCAGCTTATATAATAGCCACGT